>Ga0325411_1002221_pt1 | contig 21852 bp, 10 predicted proteins | sample PopdelMetagenome_13_FD_206181 | JGI IMG/M metagenome (GOLD analysis project Ga0325411, IMG submission 206181) | Populus deltoides microbial communities from Bellville, Georgia, United States - Xylem-PdIQD-R4 | ecosystem: Host-associated > Plants > Phyllosphere > Stem > Wood/Secondary xylem... | reverse complement strand
TCTATAAAATAAATAAACCAACATAAAAATATGGTGAGAAAAGCATCCTTGCAACTCTTCAGAAGTGCGCAAATTTCATTATCAAGAGAGGGCAAATGACCACATAATTAACTTGCTCCAGGTGGTTGTGTACCTTATCCCCTCCCCAAGTCTCGAGTTAGAGCCCTCCTCAATACGAGGACGAAGAAGAAGAACCTCATTTGTATCCCTAACGTATTATATGGTTCTATATTTTGACCCCAAACCAATTAATTTCATCAAAAATTAATTCAAATATTTCCCTCCCACACAAGAATTATGGTGTTTCTTGCACGTATTTTGACATTAATGAAGGCAACATTGCCTAATTTTTAAAAGGTTTTGGATGAAATTGATAAAAGTATTTGGTTTGGGATGAAATTGAGAAAGAGTTAATCATTTAGGGATGTTAATGATGTTTTCCCAAAATAAGGTGAGAATAGAGAGATTTAAAACCTATTTGAGAGTGTGGTAACAGTTACTTTTCAAAATATTTTTTATTTTGAAATGCATCAAAATAATATTTTTTTTATTTTTTTAAAATTATTTTTAAGATCAGCGCATCAAAATAATTTAAAATATAAAAATTAAATTAAAAAAAATTAAATTTTTTTTTTTTAAATTACGGGTTAGTCTGCATTTTGAAATGCTTTCTTAATCATGAAAAAGCTGGCAGGAGCTAGGCCCGTGCTATTAAAAAAAAAATATCTGACTCCACGAACTATTTAAAATTTTCAATTTAAGTTTTGGCTCTCCTAGAAAAATCTTATAATCTTAATCTCTAAAAAAAAAAAATTGGCTTCGTTCCTGATTTAGGATAGTGACATACTTAATCTCCATGCTACACGTACCAACATTCATTCCATCATGCAAGGTAGGTTGCACTACAAATTCAAATTTATTTCTCAAGAATTTGATAAGAATTTTAAATAAATCCAACACTTGCTTCGAAATAACAAAAGGGATATATATATATATACACACACACATCAACATCTATTGGGCTCAGCCAATAGAAAAACCGATTCAGTTATATTTTTTATCCCACTTTTCTTACATTAATATGTGAGGAACTGATTAAAAAGCTATCAGTTTCTTTCTAATAATATTTCCTAGTCTTTCCATGATACACAACCATGATACACTTAGGCTAAAACGCTTGATGGATCTACTCATTATCACAAGTATTTTTGCCCATTCAGACTTCCAACAGCTCATCAACAAAGGGCAACCCATCACCCGAACTGTGTTGGCCACTCAAGAGCAAAATCAAGTTTGGCCACCTCAACAAATTTTGACACCCACGACATCCCTATCTTTGGAAAGGATTAACAATGTGTCTTCTTAGTGCCATAACACTACTCTCTAAGGGGTAGATCAAAGAGCTTCTTAGAGTCCAATAAATCACCCCAAAATATATTATCTTTGATAGTAAGTAAGTTTATTTTTAAATTAAAATAATTGTTTCACTAACATATACTTTTTGTCTACATATCTTTAATAGGAACTTTTGGACTCTTGAACAATCTCCTTAGAAAGGGTTCTCCCTAGTGCGATTGCACACTCTTTTGGAAGGGTTCTCCTTAATGTGATTGCATAATCTCTTTGAAAGCGGTTCTCTTTAATGCGATAACTCCATCCTTCATGACAACTTGAGATGACCAACCTAAAAAAAAGTAACAGGACCTCGTCCTATGGCCAAATATATACCACAATGGCTAACTAGAACCTAGAAAACTACCACAACTCCCTAGATTGGCTCCCAGACCTCATGCTATCTCCATGGATGATATCAAATCTTTAACTTTCAAGGCCCCCCCCTCCCCCAATAATTGTTTCACTAACATACACCTTTTGTCTACATATCTTTAATAGGAACTTTTGGACTCTTGCACAATCTCCGTAGAAAGGGTTCTTCCTAGTACGATTGCACACTCTTTTTGGAAGGGTTCTCCCTAATGTGATTGCATAATCTCTTTGAAAGCGGTTCTCTTTAATGCGATAACTCCATCCTTCATGAAAACTTGAGATGATCAACCTAAAAAAAGTAACAGGACCTCGTCCTATGGCCAAATATATACCACAATGGCTAACTAGAACCTAGAAAACTACCACAACTCCCTAGATTGGCTCCCAGACCTCATGTTATCTCCCTGGATGATATGAAATCTTTAACTTTCAAGTTCTCTCCCCCCCCCCCCAATAGAGGGGCTCTTATGCCCCATGTCATCTTCAGGGAGGCCACAAGCCTCAAAATCTTTTAAAAAATGCAATAACTCTTCAAAAAATGGATTGACTTGTTCTCATAAGTGCAATAGTACCACCCTCCATAAGTTTCCCTCTGCCCTTAGAAAATTTTCTAAGTATGGGCGTCGATAAGGATTCACTCTCTTTAGCCTCTTAGAATATTTTATAAGCATAGGCTCACCCTTTTGGGTTTCCTTCGCCCCTTAAAAAATTTCCAAGTGTGGGCATTGATAGGGATTCACTCCCCTCAACCTCTTAGAATATTTTATAAGTATAGGCTCACCATTTACTAGTTCTTTTCTTTTATAAGTATAGGCTCACCATTTACTATTTCCCTTCAGCCTATAAGAATATTTTATAAGTATAGGCTCACCATTCATGGGTTCACTTCAACCCATTGTAAATTTTCTAAGCATGGACTCCACCCTCCATGAGTTCCTCTCAGCCTCTTAATTTTTTGTTTCAGCTCATCCTCTTAGAATTGTTTTTAAGTATGAATTCTTTCATGATTCACCTCTACATATTTAGAAATTGTTTTTTTCAAACATAGGGCATACCCATACACACAAGCTTTCTAGTATATTAACTGGGGTTTTCAACCCACTTCTCATATAAAATTTTTTTGATAAAATTGTTGTACCGGGTACTTTTACAAGTTTTTGCATATAAATATCACAAAGACTTATAGGGCTATTAATAAAACCAAATTTAAAGGCCCAAAAAACCCTTCATCATCCCTTGGGTTTAGCAAAAGGAAGGACCCATTTTTTTTTTTTTGCACAACTAAATTTTGGATTAAATTGCTAGAACCAAGAGATAACTGATTATCCAAAACATAAACCATACTCTCATATTACTTGAATTTTTTGGGACATTGCAAATATATATACACACTGTCTTAGTCATGATAGAAAGTAAAATTAGCAAATTGAAATTTTAATTGGCACCTGTTTTTCTTGGAAGGGTTGGAAAAATGAGAAGAAATTGCGAACACACATTCATCGCCAATTATATCAGACAATCAGATATTGTTCTTGTTCTTGGTTGCAATGTAAAGCTTGAGAACTGTTTCTACAGCTGGGCTATCTTCCTCTCCTGATCGTGATGATGAGGTCTTAGCATTGGATGACACTAATGGCAATAACACTCTATGCTTTGAAGAGTAGCTAGACGTTTCAATCAAAGGTTGGTGCAACAATGGTGAATGACACATACACATAAGCACAACTTCTCGTGCGCATATTTCCGTGACTAAATTTCTATTTTGCTACGCGGCTGGCCATGCTTTTCCTAAATTTTTAAACAGAAATTACTTTTAATTAATTTTTTAATTGTTTTGATATATTGATATCAAATATAAAATTTAAAAAATAATAATTAAAATTTTTTTAAAAATTATTTTGATATACTAATATCAAAAATAAAAAAATAAAAAAATATATTATTTTAATATATTTTCAAGTAAAAAATACATAAAAAATAATTATTATCATAATAATAATAATAATAATAATAGGATTATTGGAATTCCTTTGCTGGTGGGATGAGTCAGGGAGGAGAAATTGAGACTAATCTTGTGGCATTTAACAAGCTGGGGGGGGAAGAGACAATGGCCATTTGATGTTGAATGGATAAGATGAGCACTGGATGCGACATAAGTAGAAGTCTTGAGGATAAAGAAATAATTATTTCAAGGGATTTTTCGAATGAAGAAAGGGTAAGTAACATGTAAGAAAAATGTATAATTTTTTTTTTTGGTTCATTGTAATAAAAGAATTTCAAGCAATACTTCCAATTTCTTCAAAGTGTAATGTAGGGAGGTTACTGATCTTCATGAAAATAGTAACATGAGGTCTTTTACAATATATATAAAAGGAAAGAAAAAGAAACATGGTTTAAATGTTTGCAGTATACAATGTTCCAGTAGCCAAGATTATATTTTCAAGGAAAAAAAATAGAAATAATATTTTCTTGAACTAATTAGTATTCAAGTTGTGTTTTTATGCTAGTTTGTGCATATTAAAATAAAATTTATTTTTTTATATTTTATCAAAAAGATATGATCATTCATGTCAAAATTAGGAAATTCATTAAGATCTTACCTAAGTCACAATCAACAAATTAGGATGGCATAACTCATAATGGCAGGGGGGTTTTGATATTTTGTATTTCTAAATAATTTATTTATTATTTAAGAAACTTGTGCTTTTTTATCCAAAAACTTTAAGTCTCTTGAAGGTGTTAGCCCCCAAAACCAACAAAATATAAAACTATTCACCAATGATTTTTTTTTTTTAAATACATATAAATTATTGTGTTACAAGATAAAAGTAAGAGTATTTTATGGTTTTCAAATTTGAATATACAATACAATTACATCTTTAATCTTGGAAAAGATAAAACATAAGCTTAACATTTTAGGGTATTTTTGTATTTTCATATGAGTATTTTGTGTAATTCTCGGGGTTGTGGGTGACATTTTGGTATTTTCATATATTTTTTTTTGAATTTTCTAATGCTTCAAGCTGCTGGAGCGTGCTTGACACGCCCTGGCACGTGGGTGGTATACCCGTCATTTAGGTGGAGCGTGTAATGCCACCAGGTGAACGTAATTACCTTACGGTGGTTGGATATTGTTGTTAATGGTCATTTGATTTTTTTATCTTCTTTTCTCTCTCGTGACAAGTAATATATACAATTTTCCTACTTGTTTCTTATTTTTTAATTTTAGTTCTCATACTATTAATTTCTTATTTTGTTCCTTTTTCATTTATAGAAGTTTTTATTTTTTTTTAATTTAGTCCTTCAATTGCAATTTCTCATATGTTTAACTTTTCATTTTGGTCCTCATTTTTTTAATTTCTAATTTTGTCCTTGGCACTTTTGTCGAAGTTTTTTTCTCTTAATTTTATCATTCAATCAATTTTCTATTGTTTTATTTGTTTCAGTTTGACTCTCATTCTTTTGATTTTTTTTCCTTTTATTAAAGCTATTTTTCAAGTCAATTAAACCATCTAATTGTAAATCTTTATCCATCTGATTAATGTTTTTCTCACCCTCATTTTTTTTGATCCTTTTGTGTAATTAATTTTTTTTTCCTGGTTTTATCTTTCAACATTTAATTTGTTAGGAATTCAGCTTCGTACGATCTTATTGTTCCATATTAGTTTTTTTAACATTAGTATTTGATCTTCAAGTTTTTTATATATGTTTATCTTGTTCTCATTACCCAGGTCACAATTTTTGCATGCCTTTTTTAATATAAGTTTTTTTAGTTATTATGTTTCTATTTTATTTTTCAAGGTATTATTCTAACTCATCTATAATTTTTTTTATACAAATGAAGTTTATTTTTTAAAATAAAAAAATATTCATTTTTAAATTATATTGCTGATGTGTTTGACCTTGTGTAATATTTTTTTTTTAAAGTGAGTTTATTTAGTCAGTTTCATTTGTGTTTATTTTTTAAATCATGAGTTTTTTAGGATATGAATTTATCATTTATTTATTTAGATAAATAAGATCAGAAACACAATCAGATGCATGTTTCATTTTGTATTATTAAATATCTTAATCTTACTTATATAGACTTTTCAATTTATACTTCGAATTTTTTTATGTAAAAAGTACATTGAAACAACCTGCATACATAGTATTTGTTTTTTTAAAAAAATTATAACTCGTGATGAGATGCAAGTTAAATGACCAATATAACACTAGACAATGTTAACTAGCAAGAAATAAGGATATACTTGAAATTTGGATATCTGTGATGTAGATATTCACAATTAATTTCAAATCTAATGTTTAGTAATTTATACATAATATCATATCTAATAATATCATATCTGTGTAGATGTGATAATATCATATTTGTGTAGCGTAACAACAATCATAATATTTATAAATTTCTAAATAGTTTATCTTACTTGAAATGCACAAATGGCTTAAAGAAATTCTAGAAAATCTAAAAACCTTGGAGGCTTCCACAATTTTTGTTTATTTTCTCTTTATTGATTTAACAATGGAATAAATCTTCCTTTCTTTCCTCTTTTATAATTTACTATCAGTAAAAAAATACAATTTTAAATTTCTTGACATGTTAAGTGAAATTGTTAAATCACATCAACCATGGTACTATATAGTATTTTAACTAGTTTGACAAATTTTACTTAAGAAATCACATTTAAAAACAGGAAACAAATTGCATCATATTCATAAAAAAAAAAAATGCATCCATTAATGTGTTAATAAAGATAGTAATCACTAGATCTCCTCAACTTTTTCACAATTTTATATAGATTTACTTTCTAAAATTTCATTGATATGATTTTGTACGTTGGCCAAATGACAAGATATTGGTCATCCATTTTGGATTCTCTCCAACAATTAGATCATAATCTACTTAGATATTCTCCTTTTATGGCATTATGGCCAATGAGCCCTCCTTCTTTGTCCTTATATACCCAATATTCTTCTCCATTCTTACCAAACGATTAGACTCATAATATACCAGTAGCAAAAAATGAGTTCAACAAGTTCAGCATCCACCAGCAGCTCTGCTTTCACTGAAATGTCAGCTAACATTTCTAGTGATATTATCTCTGATATTCTTACTAGACTGCCTGTCAAGTCTCTTACAAGATTCAAGAGTGTATCCAAGTCCATGCTTGCATTCCTTGGCAATCCAGAATTTGTTAAGCAGCATCTCAAAAGAGCAAATTTGAAGAACCCAAATCTTGTCCTGAAGCATGACTCCAAGCTTTTCTACGTTGAAGATGAAGAATGGAGCAAAGCTAGAAGGCTGCCATTGCCCTTTTCACTGTGCTTAGAAAAAGTTGAAATTTCTGGTTCATGCAATGGCATAGTTTGCATTTCGGACCAACAGTGCAATCAGGATATCTTTCTCTTGAATCCCTCTACTGGGGTTTTCAAACACCTTCCGTTCTCAGGTTTCGATATCGCCGCAGTTGAGAACTCTTTCACCACGATGGGGTTTGGTTATCATCAAGCAGAAGATGATTACAAGGTCATAAGGTGTGTTTATATATATGATAAGCCTTTTATTGACATTGACTCTTATGAATGTGAGGCTAGAGTCTACTCTTTGAAAGCTGGTGAGTGGAAGGATATTGGAACTATCCCATACCATCTGGGCTATAAAGCTGCTATCTGGCTTGGCAATGATTTTCTTATCTGGAAAGCAACTATCGGGCTCGGAAGAACGGGGAGGTATCTGATAGTTTCTTATGACATGAGCAAAGAAGAGTTCAAGGAGATTCCCCAGCCTATTGTGAATTATAATGATGAACTTCACATGGAGGTAAGTGTGTTTGATGGATTGTTATCAACCTTCTATCTTTCAAAACATGACGAGGCTCACATTTGGTCCATGAAAGAGTATGGAGTGACGGATTCGTGGGAATTGCGGTTTGTGATTAAGCTGCCTTGGAGAGTTGAGAACTACAACTATATCTTTTTGAAGCCCCTGACTATTTTGAAGAATGGTGAAATCCTGATCGAGGCAGGTGAAAAGGCAAGAATTCTGCATGATCCTAAGAAGGATAGCTACAGAATCATCAATCCTATTCGTGGAGTTCCTCGAAGATTTTTAGTGACTCCTATTGTGGGAAGCCTGGTTTCACCTTTTGATTATCATCAGGGCTGAAAAGGGCATGACCTTGTTGGGATTTCGAAGTTAGTTAATGGTTCAAGTAAGGGATTAATTTTAATTAAGTTTCTTAAGCATTTAATTTCGTAATTCGGCTGTCAAGGTTTTGAGTTTTTACTTAATTTTGTAGTTTTATAAAATTTCTCAGTTTTGTAGAATAAAGATTTCCTAATTACTTCTCAGAGCAAAACTTCCCCTCTCTATTTCTCTCTGTGTGCGCGCATCCCACAATCAATAGTTAGGCTATCTAGATTAGGGTCAATTGTTAGTAATTAGCTGTGTATTGAGAGCTCCTCTTACAATGGGGTATTTTTTAAGCTTATGTTCTTGAAAAAGATGATTTGAACCCGTAACCTCCTTGCAAACTCACTTTGTGTGTTTTAAATCAATTAAAAACCTGCAAGCTACAGACAGCCTTCCTAATTTTTGTGAATATAAAGTAAATATTTCATGGGCACGATTAGGATTTGAAAGAAAATAGGAGAGTGCTGTGCTTCTTATGAGAACCACTGAACCAGTCAGGAGAAGCTACGGCAGAAGGCAGCAGCAAAAATCAAGAGGAAACAGAAGCAAAGACTAATCCAGCAGGAGGAAGTTCGCAGCAGTAAGTCGGTGCTGGAAGTCCTCGCGGGAGGGATCTGGAGAGGTATTATATGTGGCCGCAACAGCCTTGAAGACAGCAACCAAACTTGGCAGAACTAGGTCTCTGAATCGCGGACTTCTGACTTCTGACTTCTGAGTGTTACAACTATCTTGGATTAGATTAGGATTATTTTATTTTCTAGCAAGTAGAATCCTTGTTATGCTGAGATTTAAGACTATATAAATAACCAAGGAAGTATTAAACATTCAATCAAGAAATCAAGCGATAAGCAATAAAATAAAATACAACATGGATACACATACAGTACTAGTATACAAAATCCAGCCTCGAAGGAAGTTAAGGAAAACTCGCCCCATTTAAAAGGCAAGCTTCCCTTCTCTTGTTCTCGAGAAACAAAACATTAAATTAAAAACCTTGATACACACAAACACGGAATCAAATCGATCGAAACCATTATGAGTCTACCAGAGGATATGCTTGCTCTCGTGTCATACCACTTACCTGTCAAGAGTTTGACAGCAAAATTTTCATCCAATTTCACCTCAGCAAGTTTGACAGCAACTATGTCCTTAACAGCAGCACGACAGAACTATTTATCTCTATTAACGAAGATTAAGAGGTCCTCTCTGTTACCATCGGTCCTTGGTGTCAAACCATAAATGACGCAGCATATAGCAAAAGGTAGAAATCTAGAGTTTTTCATGCCTTAAAAATTAAAATCCTAAACTATAGAGAACTCATATCAAGTTTTAGAGTTTTTCATGCCTTCAAATTTTTTTAGGGACTTCGGATCGTTCTTGGCTTTCTTAGCTTCAAAATTATCTTCCAAAGCTTTATCTCCACTTTTCAGATTATACAACATTTTAAGTTCCACTTTCTTGGACTTGAACCACCCACTTACCCCCACACGTTTCTGCCACTTGACTTGCGCCTTGCTAGCATTACCTGCTTTCTTTCATTATTTGTACTCATCTTATTTGGTTGGTATATCATTGCTTTTACAAGTCACAATACTAGCTTCTAGTTCTTTGATATCATTGATGTGTTCTCAAGAACCCCTACATATTTGACAAGGATGGTATGGGGCACTACAAGCAACAACCTTATGTGCTATGTGCTAGTTCGGGATGCTTTTCATTGGTTGTTAATGCAAGGGGAAGAATCATATTTGGTTTTCATAGAGATGATGAAAGTTGTCTGGGCAATCATCAAAAGGATTCTTTCTAAATAAACATAGTTCATTCAGTTATTGTGAAAATATGACTAATGAAAGAAAAGGTATCCCTTTACTTAAGAATCATTTACCATGTCGAGTCTGCAAACTTATTAGAAGTCCTAAGAATCATATTTGGTTTTCATGGAGATGATGAAGGTTGTCTGGCAATTGTCAAAAGGATTCTTTCTAAATAAACATAATTCATTCGGTTATTGTGAAAATATGACTAATGAAAGAGAAAGTATCCCCCTACTTAGGGATCATTTACCCTATCAAGTCTGCATACTTATTAGAAGTTCTTGGTTAGCAATAACTCCTAAAGTTATATGGATTGAATTAACACTATGTTGGTATCCATTTTAAGTTTTTTCAAAATCTCAAAGTTCCGAGTTCCAACTTTGATAGTAATTTAGGGGTGATAATGGCAATGAAGCCGCTGGTTTGTAATAACTCCCAAAGTAATACGATTTGAACCAACATCTTGTTAATACTTGTTAAAAATCTTACAAAACCTCGAGACTCTAAATCTAATGATAATTAGGAATGATAACGGCATGGCTCCTGAAAAAGAGATCGATGGCCTTTTTTTTTATCATGTTCCTATAAACAACACCAATAATGAAATCTGATTCTATTCCATGGGCTTGAAGGCCAAGCCGAGACCTAGTATAAGATTATTAATCTCATAATTCTAGTAATCTGGTCCATCTTTTCTTGATTAAATGGCTAATGGATTATGCTCAACATCTGCAAAAGGTCCCCTTATTATTTGAGTTTGGGAACTTTCTGATGATTAAGTCAATATCATATAAGAGAAAAAAACAATTCTCTTTTATAAGGAAGGCTTATATATATATATATATATATATATATATATAGAGAGAGAGAGAGAGAGAGAGAGAGAGAGAGAGAGTTACACTTCAAAGTAGAGAAGAATTGAACCTGACCAATGGAGGTTACATTGGTTTCTTTCATAGCTCCTGAGGTCCCTTCGTTCATGGAAAGGAAAAAGGTTCACATATTAGTCAAATATCTCTGTCTAGTCATGATAAAATATCTCTGACTTCTTAGGATAAAGTATATCTAACTTCTTAAGCTAAAATATCTTAGATTCATCAGAGTTAAATATCTATGACTTATCATAGTAAAATATCTTTAATTGTAGGTTTGATAGTTTGCTAAACCCATATAAGCTAGCCTGGGCCCAGCAATTAGCTAAGCTCGGAGATGATGAGTCTGACGACATGTTAGATCCATAAATGTCTAGGCTTAGTGCTTGGTTGAGATTATAGATGGTAGGTTTAGCAGTTTGCTAAACTCACATATTTGGGCTAAACATTTGGCTGGGTCTAGAGGTGACGAGTTGTAAACTTTGTTTATTTATTTAGAACTAGTTTGGCAGTGTAGTTGTGATTGCTTTTTAAATAATTTTTCGTGCCGAAATGTATGCTAATGATTTTTTTTAATTTTTAAAAATTATTTTTGACATCAGTATATCAAAACGATCCAAAACATACAAAACATATTAAATTTTAGCAAAAAAAAAATTAATTTTTTGGGAACGCCTTTTGCACCGCGTTCCCAAACGTATTCTTAGAAGGGAAAAGTCAGTAAAAACAAAAAAAAAATGTTAATCCATCACAAATATTGTTGCATTTGCTATTCATATAGAATAATTTTTCATTATGACAATGCCTTCCTAGTTATTGCTGCTCGTTTCTGCAAAACTTTTGATTTCCTGGGACAATGCCTCAGCTTAGCTTCGATTAATTATAATAACCATGGCATTTGTCACTCTGTCAATTTTCTCATCAAGATTTTTAGCCTCTATGCAGCAATTTAATCCCACTAGACTTAGCTCTTTCACTCATCGATTCACTTGTGTTTACCTATAATTAGTTTGTCTCCCAAACCTAAAAGGCTTCCCACACTCTTTAAATGTTGAAAGCAAGCAAAATACACAAATGCATATAAACAACAGAATCCATAAACTCAAACACAATAGATTACAGGGAAACTCTCAACCTTTCATTAACTCTCAACAAAAAGAAATACACAATGTCCATCTTGTGTTCTATGCACATTCTGATTGCATGCTACACATTAATATTTATAGCCTACATATTACAAAACATAATGGAAGTTAAATAGGAAACTGTTCATAAGTTCCAGCATAATTCAAGACACATGTCTCTCTGTTCTGGCCATTTCTCCCCACACAAGAAACTGTCAAAAACTACCACCAACTAGATAGACACTGCTGCTGAATTTGTCAATGCCCATACACATTGCCATTACCAATGCATGCTACCATTCATGCCGGTAGTGTTTTTGTCAAATCTTGGACTGTCCATCATCCATATTTATTGTTTGCCCGGCCCCTACTGTTGATTCTATCGACGCTACCGATCTCATCAATCTTGTCGATTTCAATATTGTTCCACGAGCTGCCACTGCCCATTTTGTCGTTCCAGCATTGTTTTTGTTAACATATCCCTAATGAATTTAATCTCGTTACAGCATTAGTATCATTGATATGTTGATGATGAAGGGATATGGAATTAAGGATTCATGGGTTAAGTTATTCTTGCTTGAAAAACGTTATTCAGTATACCATATTACAAATCTGCCGCATTGGCATACTCGAAGCATAATGATGACAAAGTTTTCAGAGTGCCGTCTAGAATAAACGTTATTTTGTATGCCGTATTTGGCATGAACGTGTGAAATAAATGGCTTGTTCCTCCTATACTTATGTTCCAAGCCTGGTGAACCGAAGTATCAGCCGCAGCGACAATGTGAGTGGAAAATCAAGTGTTCTTTATTTTTTAATGGTGAGCCGGTTTTCGCCACTATGCGTGCCCGCCAGGTGTTTGATGTTTTGTCTCTAAATGAACATTTTCTTTTCTATTATATTGATCCTGATGTTCACGCCCTTGTAACATCTTCGCTCCTTTTTGGTTTCTTCAATCAAAGCCGTGATGAATTTCCCTGAGGACATAACCGCGTGCTCACTTACTATGCTGGCTACTTGTGAAGATTCTCCTACGTTTCAGGCTGTGTATCCAAACCATAGTGTTCGGTGATCGAGAGTGAATGTTTCGCCAAATTTCACCTTAGAAAATCTGTCATTAACAACACTGAACTCACCTCATTCTTCAGGATGGAAAGGTCTATTATGCTGCCCTTGGTTCTCGTTGCCAAACCATAAAACTCAAAGCCCTACAGAGTGTAGGACCAGAATATTGGGCTCTTGCAATGGTTTGCTTGGCGTTCGTCAACAGCCAGACAAATACAGCCTACACAAACGATCTGGGAAACATTACCCAAGATTGCATTGTGGAACCCTTTAACCAAGAAATTTGACATCCCTCTCACACCTATTGACTCTGTTAAAGTTGAATATGAATGCATTTGGACATGATTCGGCCAACGATGACTCCCTTAGGTAGCATTTGTTGACTATCTCGAGACAGAAAAAACAAGATAATGAAGATAAAGGAGATATGTTTTCCTGTTCTGAAATAACTGAAACTCACTAAAAAAATTTTCTAAAATTAATTTATTTTCTATTTTTATCTTCATCAATCAACCAAACACATTTTATGGAGAAGGCATGAATCGAGTATCATTGAATTTAATGTCCGAAGAGAAGAGTTTTGTACGGTGCCACTGCCTATTTTAGAAGGTTCTGCTTGTTCCAACAGGAATTTGGGCGCCCTGGACAATGCCTTCGCTTAAATTCTACTCGTGTCATTGGAAACATTGACATATGGGTGATGAAGGAAAGCTGGAGAAGACAACCACAGATTTTCTTGGCGTTCTTGTAAAGCTGGACAGAAGGCTCACCCAAGGAGACTTGTGCATAGTAGGAACCAATTGTAACTATCAATTATGTGTTGTTGTGAGACTAGTTGATTGCAAAATCGAGGCTTTATAGCTACTACTATTCATGTGATATGTTGAGAGATTTAGAAGCAATCATTTTAAAGAATTCTGGAGATGGTGCCATTGAGTATATAAGGTTGCTCATGGACTTATCGACATTGTTGTGGCAAATAAGCTCGTCAGCATTGAAAAACCTCATTAGCATGATCACATTCTTTGGGATGGAATTTGATCATTGCTATAGTCAGGGGTGGAGACAGGGTGGCAAGTGGGGCTCAGGCCCCTGCAAAAGAAAAAAACCCATTAATCATATGCCTTCTTAGAAGAAGAACAACCTTAAATTTTAGGACCAAAATTAGTAAAATTATCCTAGCTCTGCCCTTAAATATAATAATGATAGAATTTCTGATAATCATGGTCTGATTGCTCTCTTTCATAGATATATTGTTATAAAGCTAATGTCTCTTATATCATTTATAAACATGAAAATAAGTAAAAAAAAAATTATTAATTAATTTGCTCATCATATTGATCATTGTATCCATGCTGAAAACATAAGCATTCTAAACTTTACATTTGTAATTTGTTTCCCATCCTTTTGGATTGTATAAATCTTATGAGAAGATCTCAATACCATGAGCCCAATTCCAAAGGTAATCAAACACTATTACCCAAAAACAAACCAAACCAAGATAGATAATATACAAGAGTGATATTCTAATTTCTTCAAAAACTAAAAAGAAAAATTGGAACTTCATCTTAAAATTCAATATTCTTCCATCCAGAAAATTGAAAAACTAGTTTTAAAAGTTATTCAAAGTTCTTCAAAATAAGTTTAATTAGACCTGCAAAACCGGATCGAAATTCTATTTATAGCAGAATTCTATGCTTTCACATGCATATTTTATGTCTTAGATATTAAAATCATGCAATTTAAAAGTTCAAAATCATCTACATATTCAAGACTATAATTTTTATGTAAAATGTCAAGTCAAATAATATTTTTTTGAAGATAAAAAGCTGGATGCAAGCTGAAGGAAGAAATTAATCTCCTGATGTAATAAAGAAACTAACGATGATGATTCTATCTTGAGAAGAAATCTAAGGGGATTAGAAAGATTGTTTTATAAAGCTTTTAACCTTTTTATCTTTAGCTTAATCTTATCATAAAAGCTATCAATTAAGATAAAAAAAAATAGGGAAAAATCATGTGAATTTGATTTTATAAGAAAAATAATTGTAATTTTAATGTATTATTTTTTAAGTGAGAAATTTATCTTTATTTTTAACAAATGAATTTGTTTTCTAATTTTCATTGAAAAATAGAAATTAAAAAAATAAAAGAAAAAAGAAATAAAATGTTTTCGTAACTAAACACACCTGAAACTATACACGTGGCAATTTATAATTTGTCATCTAATCAAAACTGAAAACTCTGCGTTTTAACGTCTCAACTATAGTGAAAGACAGAAATACCACGAATCTATTCCCACAAAGACACTCACATCCCTTCACCTTCGATAAAAACCAAACTGATAAATACACAGAGACCAGAACCAAAGAACAAAGACAACATTAATCACTCTAGAGATCAAATTTTTGTTTCTGGTTTTGGTGTGGTCCAATCAACAAATCAATGGCAGAAGATCTAGTGTTAGACACAGCTATAAGAGATTGGGTACTGATCCCATTAACAGTGGTGATGATTCTTATTGGGATTCTTCGTTACTTTGTTTCAAAGCTTATGCGATCTCAGCAAAACCCAGATGCTAAAGTTGTTAGAGAAGGGTAAGCTATCAAAAACCCAGGTCACAGAATCTCTGTTAAGTGCTAAAGTTTGTCTCTTTTTGGGATTTATATTGTTTTTTGTGCTGGTTTTGGTGTATTTTTGCTAGTTATTGAAAACCCATGTCATGAATTCTCTGTTTAGTGCTAAATTCTGTTTATTTTTGTGATTTTCGATGGTTTCGGCGATTTATTTTTGTACGTTATTGAAAAACAACGAAAATCTTGATTAGTGTTAAAGTTTGTTTCTTTTTGTGATTTTGTTGCAGGCAAGTTGTTATAAGAGCTAGGAACTTGCGAGCTGGAGCTAACTTTATACCTTCCAAGTCTTTTCGAGCACGAAGGGCTTATTTTAGCAATGAGGTTTTGATTTATTTTTATTGTTTTTGGCTTGTTTGATTTTGGGTGATTGAATGTTGGATTTGTTTATTATTTGTGGAAGTATCTAAATTGGTTATGCTTTGTGGCTAATTTTATGCTATTGTAATTGTAAAAGAGACATGGGATTCAGTGGATTCTGTGGTTAGTTGTGGTGTATTTCTTAAAGTTGGTTGAAGCTGAAATTCTGATTGATGGTAAACTTGAAATATATTTTCTTAAATTTCCAAATAGTTTTGACATGATTCATACTGATTTTTATAAGGAGTTAGATGGGTTTTTGATATATGCCAGGTTGCCATACTTTGTTTGTGCTCCTCAGTTTTGATATGTCGGTTTACTTAGGGTGCATAATCCTGATGCTAGCTTGAAGTTTTCATTTTTAGAAGGTCAGATGCTAAATTGAAAGTTTATTCTTTTTTATTAGGAAAATGGATTATTGCATGTTCCTAAGGGCCAAGGTCAAAATCCACAAGCACAAATGTTCTCCGACCCAAATATGGCCATGGATATGATGAAGAAAAACCTTTCTATGATTATACCCCAGGTACTAACTGTTCAATAGCTTTTTGTCGTTCTCTGACATTTGTATTCAAACAAGATAATTGACTTGGTGGTTTCTTATTTTTTCCTGCTGGCCAGACCCTTACCTTTGCATGGGTCAACTTTTTCTTCTCTGGATTTGTTGCAGGTTAGTTTTCTTTCTTTCTTTTTTTCACTGTTTTTAGCCTTTTGATTCATAAACTATGTTTTATGTCCTTGATACCTTACTATGGCTTATCTGTACATTTAATACTCTTATATAGATAATATATAACCTTTTTCGATCTTAAATTTGTACTCGATTTGATCTTTACGACTTTGTTAATGATCTCTTATTCCCTGCAGCCAAGATACCGTTTCCACTGACTCAGAGATTCAGATCAATGTTGCAAAATGGGATTGATTTGAGCACAGTGGATGTTAGCTATGTCAGCAGTCGGTCATGGTATGTCCGCATTTTTGAATGAGAAGTTGTACTTCAAAAGAACTGTTGAAAAGCTTTTTCTAGAGAATTTCTGGACATTTGCCTAGTTTAATAACTCTAATTATCCACAATCGCTTTCTTTTGCAGGTATTTCCTTAATTTGTTTGGATTAAGGGGTTTATTTAGTCTCATTCTGGGTGAAGAAAATGGTTAGTATTATTTTATAAATTTTCATGGTTATATCTATTTTGACTGAGAATCTGCATGCTGCTTGCTTCTCTTGCTAAATCGTTGGTGCAAGAATCTAGAAGCATGGATTAGAGTTTTGCATACTTTAGGATTTCTGGATTTACTCTCTCTAGATGCTCAAATATGATATTTATAATGCAGCCATGGATGATACACAGCGTATGATGCAAATGAGTGGTTTTGGTATGGATCCAACAAAGGTACAAACTTAACTGGTTCTCTATTGAGCATTTTAGCTTGAAGAATTTAAACTGATGCACATGATCTTCTAGAACAGATTTAGTTATTAATAACGTCCTTGATACATCAATTGCAATATGACTGTTATTAGTCAAAGAAATCCCTTTGTATGTTGATTTGCTGGTTTCTATTTTACTGTCCTAAATCTAACTTTGAGCCAAGGTTGTGCCCCTGCCACTGGGACACCACAGCTTTTTAGTTAAGTAGCAACTGTTTATTTAATTGTGCTACTATCACTGTATAGAAAGAATCAAAGGAATGATACATCTTTATAATTCTGTCATGCACAAAATCTTTAGATTCAGTGGTTTTACTAGCACCTCAGATCTGAATAGATATATGGTTGAGAGTTGAATCAAGCTGTCCTGTTTGAAATGCTAGTTGGACCATCTTAACTACTGCATGTAAGTCTTATTATTCTACTGTATGTTGATTTGCTGGTTTCTATTTTACTGTCCTAAATCTAACTTTGAGCCAAGGTTGTGCCCCTGCCACTGGGACACCACAGCTTTTTAGTTAAGTAGCAACTGTTTATTTAATTGTGCTACTATCACTGTATAGAAAGAATCAAAGGAATGATACATCTTTATAATTCTGTCATGCACAAAATCTTTAGATTCAGTGGTTTTACTAGCACCTCAGATCTGAATAGATATATGGTTGAGAGTTGAATCAAGCTGTCCTGTTTGAAATGCTAGTTGGACCATCTTAACTACTGCATGTAAGTCTTATTATTTCAATGAGTAAAAGAAATTAAGAAACTGTTTGACCATAAGCAAGTTGGAGAGTTCAAACATTTATAAGTACATCTAAAATTTGAACCGGTGATTTGGTGCTGGAGGCAACAAGTGTTTATCAAGTACCAACTAAGCAAGACCATCAAGTCTTTTTATGAGTTCTTGATGGGGTTTGAAGGACTCATTAGAAGTAGATCACTTCCATATAGACTCTCCGCGAGCGCTGGTGCTGGTGTTTAGGTAACTGGTACAGGGGTGGATTCTTCAATGTGTCTTGCCTGTTGTCAGCGTTGTCTGTAATACCATATGATGTCTGAGTCATTAATAGCACCTTGTCATGTTATATCAGCTGCAGGCTTTGCCTATCATATTGAGTCATTAATAGCACCTTTTGTGTTCCAGTTAGCTAAACTGTCTGTTATGCAGCTTGCCTTTTTTCTCCTTATGTTTTTCCCTTCTGGGAAAAGCCAATATTTAGCCCCTGTTATCAAATGGTTTGGGGGCAAAGGAAGTCCTCCTATCATTGACATCGTGTCTATTTAAAGGTTTCAATAGGCACTTGAAATTGATTCATATTTTGTGATAAATATGTAAATTTCATCTACCAAGAGATTAGTGGTCTATAGAGCTCGTTTTGTTATCAAATGTTCCTTCAAATAATAAAGCTCTAAGTGAGTAATAGAGATGACAGCCTAGAGGTTGATTAGACTGATTTGATTAGATTGATTTGATTGATGGATTGTAAAAAGGAATATTGCAGGTAGGAATCTTTAAGTCAGTGAGAAATAAAGATGACAGCCTAGAGGTTGCCTCTGGCCTGCTTAATTTACTCAGTACTGGTCCTAGGTTTGCCATGTCAGGTTGGTTTTGGTCAGCTGTGGATTAATGCATGTCTGGCAACTTAATAATAATATGAGGTCCATTGTACAGTTAGGCCTTGCTTGATTCAGGAGAAAGGGTGGGGAACAAGATTATGTCTCTTTCCTTTCACATTTGGCTAGCCTCTCTTTTGGCTGCTGCCATCATTTTGCTGCCCTGGTCAATCTTTTGCTCTTCATGTGGCAGCTGTTATGCTACTTCTAAGTTTGGGTCATAGGTATGCATGATTAGGCATGTGGGGCTTTTCATGAAGCTTACTTTAGTTCGTTTTAAATTTGCTAAGCATGTCAACATAATCACTAACTTTTCTGAGCAGCATTGGCTTGCTTTTCTTCACTGCTTTAGAAATGTCTCTTGCACGTTTAGGGGTTTGATTTGTAACTAGTGAGAATCTTTCCAATGGGACCCTGACAGACAGTTGACCCTGTTTTTGCTGGTTGAAATTTAGACCAGAATTGGCAAATCTGGAAAGGTGTGAATATAGCATTACATTTTCCAAAGGGATTGGAATTGTTGGGGTTGATTTGTACTTTATAAGATCTAAATTAAATTTATTTGGCAAGATGTTCACTGGCCTTGCTTTGTAATCAGTTAAATGTATGGTTGCAGTATGAGATGTGGTTAGAGAGAATTTAGGACTGTATAACTTCTCTTTCATGTTCTTAACTCGATAAATGCCATTTGTATGTATAATGTTGAGCAAAAACTATTGACTTGTAATCTTGTCTATTTGCGTTCTCCTCAGACCTTGAGTGCTGAGAAAGACGGCCTTGACATAATTCAGCATGAATGGGCCCTACCAAAATTTGAGCAGCGTGCTGAAGCAGCGTTGAAAAAACTTATCAGCTGAACATTGTCAACAGGAGTCAGCTGCCACACGAGTTTCTGCTCGACGAGGCTCCCCTGTTCTTTCATGGATTCTTACTGGAATTTTGCTCACTCAATGGCTGCATGTTGGCAAGAGTTTTAACAATTATAAGAACCAGTGAATCATCGTTGTGGTATTTAGATTGAATACTAGTTTTTATCATAACCATTGGAGAAATTTTCCACACCGCTGGTGGTAATAACGTGCTTTCCCTGTAAAATTGTGCGTGACGCCAGTCTTTCAGCATGCTAGCCAAGAGCATTTGCAGCATATATATTGGCATGCAATCAAATCAATTACTAGTAATGTGATGACGCTCAATTTTTTAGGCAATGCTTAATCTTTGTATCTTTTCCATCTTTTTTCTGCGATTGGACGAACCAATAACGCCTTTATCTAGTGGGCTGAGCAATCCGATGTTTTTTTCTCTTTTTTTCTGGAGGGTTTAGTGTATATTACTTTATAGTCATCATATATGGTGGGAACTTTAAACGATTCAAAAGCTAAACAGATTCAGCTAAGCTGACATTCAACATTGGTGGAAACCTACGTAACTTTTAATGTGGAAACTTGTGCTAATTGAAACCTTCCTTTGATGTATGCTGTCGGAGCCATCTTGCTCTTTTATTAACACTTTATCTGCTGACCAGGTAGATTGCCAGGTTATAGCAGAGAATTTAGCAGCGTAAAGCAATCCCTGGGCCACTCCCGAAATGGAGGTCCCTCTCAAGCTGGACGTTCCATTCACTGGGGCAATTATTTAGCTCATTACTGTGCTCTTATCTTTTGATTCATCGAGTTACGTTTTGGTTGCTATTTCATAACAAGAAACACAGACAAAAATAAATATATTTTTATTATAATTTTGGAGTGAGTTTTCTCCTCGAGAAACATGTCATCTCTGTTATTTTTTTTTTATCCCAAACAATAATCAGACGCTGCCCACAAGATTTGTTGAATCATGAGAGAAGGAAGAGCTGCAAGTCCCTAAACTTAAAAAAAAAAACTGTGTCCAGAAGAAGCTGCTTCTTGACTTGTTACTGATAGCTTCCTTTATATTGCGTGCTTGGAAGAGTTGTACGCTTGTGTCATGCGTACAACTACCTGATATAAAGTTTCCTGATATGGCATTGAAAGTCTGTTTGAAAATTGCTTATACCAACCTAATTGGGATCTTAGCAGCCAAAAAAACAAAAGGTAATTATAGCAGATAAGACCCCATATACTATTGAAACTCTCTCTCTCTCTCTCTCTCTCTCTAATCAATGCCAGGCTTGCCTGGCCTTAATGGTGCACACATGCAAAGGAAAGCATTTTAAAGGGAGGGAATTATAGTTTAAGGATATTAGTATTATTTGTCTATCTATCAAAAATCCAGTTAGATTACTGACACAGATAGTATGAGAATAAAAAAAACATATTTTCCTGTATTTTCTGGTTTAAAAATATAAAAATTCACTTTAAATCTCCAAACATTTTATGAATATCTCTTCAATAAAACATGTTTTTTTATATATATATTTATGTTTTTATATGTTATACAATGCATGACCATTAGGAAGACCAAGAAGCGATTTAGGTATTCCACGGTGTTAAGAGATTTGAAATTGTATAATTATGAAGTGTGTAGTTTAACTAATTAGATTTTTAAATTTATTTTTTAAATATTATCAGTTTGAGTATATATTACAAATCTTAAAATCACTAAAAATTTACATTATCATTAATTTTAAAACTTTAAAAAATTAATTAAAATACACGTAAGTTGTTCTAAGCATCCACAATTATATATATAAAAAATAAGAACCAAGAGGCATGAATGTTCTTATTTGTTGAAAGAATGGTTAACGGCTCAAAATCTCATGGGGTCAGGACACCTATCATCCTCCCATCTTTCCATCAACTTTTCTTTTCTCCCTTTACAGTGTGTACACATGTACATGGGAAATGCGACCCTCCTCTCATTCTATACTATAATTTAATTTCTCCTACGTTCAACAATAATGTTATTAAACTTGGTGAATCAATTCATTCATATGCTTAGTTTTAGACCTAACCCAGTCGAGTTTTAAATAGAACTAACCTTGTCAAATTTGATGGATCAA
>Ga0325411_1002220_pt1 | contig 21855 bp, 10 predicted proteins | sample PopdelMetagenome_13_FD_206181 | JGI IMG/M metagenome (GOLD analysis project Ga0325411, IMG submission 206181) | Populus deltoides microbial communities from Bellville, Georgia, United States - Xylem-PdIQD-R4 | ecosystem: Host-associated > Plants > Phyllosphere > Stem > Wood/Secondary xylem... | reverse complement strand
AGAGGTTGAAAGGAGGCTTGAGTCTATCCTTCCAGCAGGAAGAAAGGTTCGTTTTGGGTTGTGCTTAGTTGGGATGATAATGTCAAAAAAGTTATCTAAATTTGGTTGGATATGCCACATCTAAAAGTGTGGATGTGCAGGGTAAACTAGCGGTTGTGTTAAAATATATATTTTTTATTTTTTTAATTTTTATATTATCACATCAAAATTATAAAAAAAAAACATTAAAAATATCAATTTAATAATTTTTAAATAAAATATATTTTCAAAAATCATCTAAACCCAACATACTTCCAAACAGTTGGCTACTTGCGTTAGATTGTGACCAAAGTATAAAGAAAACAGGGGATGCATGGCATGTGCTAGTGCTTTAGGTTTGTTTATGGAACTAAAGGGGATGCTTCAATTAATTATTTTTGTGAGTGTTGAATAGAAATTTGTTTAATTTATTTCATCAACTTGTAGATATCCAGGTTGATTAGCTAGTCTCTAACGTCTCTAAAAAAAAAATATTCTTAGATAAAAAAATGAGTTTTTTTTACTCGTAATTGTTAGAATGTAGTTAGGCCAAATAGTAAAAATAATACTGAATATAGTTATTAAATTTAGTCTAGAATCTAATCTAGTTTAGAACTTGAATAATCTATTATTTTTGTCTAAATTAATAAAACTTAGATTAAATTGAGTCAAATTAACTATTCAAATTAAAACTCAGCTCAAGTAAGGCCCGTTTGTTTGCTGGAAAGTAGTTTTTTTTTGGAAAGTGAATTCTGGAAAAGTGAATTATTTTATGATGTTTGATAGTGTAATGAAAAATAAGTTGGAAAATACTTTCCAGTGTTTGGTTAAGTCATGGAAAATGAGCTGGAAAATAACTTAATAATGTTTTATTTTTCTCAAGTTTATTAAAATAATGAGGAGCAAATCTTACAAATTAAAAAGTTAAATGAGAATGAAATTGAAAAAAATATAATTTCATAAATTATCTTAAATAAAATAAATAATAATCAAAATAATAGAGATCAAATCTAAAAAATAAAAAATAAAATGAAAGATGAAGAAATTAAAAAAAAATAATAATTAACATTTCATAAATTATTTCAAATAAAATAATTAACAATTAAAAGAATGGGGAGCAAATTTGATAGATAAAAAAATTCAATAAAAAAATGATAAGAGAAAAGCAAGTAACAATTATAAAAATGAGGACTAAAGTTAATATAAAAATTAAATTTTAAGATATAAAATTAAAAAATAAATATTCAAAACAAAATATATATAGCAATCAAAAGCTTGAGGATCAAATTTTGTATAATTAGCAAATAATATGATATTTTTAAATTTTTCATAACTTTCAGAAAGTGTTTTCTGTCTAAATTTTTCAGGAAAACACTTTTTTGGAAACCAAGCTAAATTTTTTTTAACTAAAAGTATTTTTTATTGACCAACTTTTCTAATAGCAAATAAATACAGGAAAATTTAAAAAGCAGTTGTTTTAAAAGTGAATTCCAATAACAACATATGTGAAATTACAGCTAAAGTATCATATTATACACGGACTAATTTGGGGAAAACACGCATCATTTCCCAGTTCGGCAAGCGTGGCTCAAAAGGGACGATGACTTCATCCACGTTATCCATTGAGCTTGTTTAGTGCATTCAATTCTCATTCAAATTCTTGATAATAATAATTTATGGCTAAGATGGGTGCATTTGGTGTTTTTCTTTTTCCAACACCAGTCAATCCGAGATTGATATGAAAAAAATAATAATATATTTACTTGGAAAGATAAACATGAAAATGAAAAATAGTGTCAGCTTATCCTCCCTGTCTTTTCTAGCCAGCTACCTCTTCAAATCTCAAATCACCAGACGTCTTACAATGCATGGAACTAAATACAATGGCTAGGATGCTTCGAGCCATAGCTCACAAGTCGGAGAATTGCAATGGAAGTAGAATATTTAGAAATCCCAAATGGTAAAATTCACACATGACAATCGACTTTCAAAGCAGCTGCCCTAACGTTGGAACTCATCTCTCGCCAACTTCTAAACGGTGGCAAGAATATCGAGAAACGATCTCAATCAATGGAACACAAGGACACAGCCAGGATAAGCTCAAGCCGGTATTATAAAACACCACATGTGACAACCGTGAAGAGCCCCGGGTCCGGCGAGCAGAACCATCATGCCCTCGGCTACTACTATTATTGATTCATTACAAAATTTTCCATTCATTAATTGAATACTCAACAGAGGAGAAGTGAATACAACATTTTTCCTTCATAAATATAAAGATTCCTCGACCTAACAGTTACACCGAACAGTACATGCAACCAGATTAGTACTTCACCTGGTTTCTTTTCGGCAAAACAGAACAAAATGATTGGCATCCATGTCCAGTTCTGGTAGGAACATGAGAGGAAAAGGAAAACTCCCGAAAAAATCTGATTAATCACTACAACAATAACCATATCATTATCAGCCAGGCACATAAGAGATTAACCTTGGAGCCGTGCTTCATTTTGTTCACAGAAATCATCCAAGAATAGAGGAATATTTTCATGGATTCTTCAGCAGTTTCTATCCCTTGTTGAACAATTAGGACACTTTTCCCATCCAATTCTGAATTCCCTAATCAGAGTTAGTAAGATCCACATAAATGACAGGCAATTTTCCCTCATCCTTCTTTTGATTTACTTTATCATCCCCGCCACTGGAAACCTCCATCATATCAGCTTTGTCAAAGTCATCAGCTCTTTCTTGGATACTCTCTCCTTCAACAGAAGCTAAGCCATCCATAATTTCTGTGCTCATAACATCACCAGCATCCCCATCAACAGAAGCATCATTCACCTTAATCTCCACTGCAACACCAACAGTAGATATAATATCTCCTCTGCTTGTTGAGTTCTCTGTCAGAACTGGAACTCCATTTTGGTTATTTCCATCTGGACTTGAGGGATTAGCACCAGAAGCTTCATGGCCATTACCTTGTACGAGTGTCATCTGCCCCTCATCAGAAGGCACATTATTGGTTAAGCTTGTATCCGTGGCCAGTGCACTGTGCACCTTCTCTGAATCAACATCCATTTGCTGCTCTAAAACTTTCTTGTCAAATGAACCAACTGGCATAGAATTTCCATGTTCATCTGGAGTCACAGGTTCAAAAGGTTCAGAGTTCAGTATGGCAGCTTGCTTTGTTGCAGCTTCTGCCAACTCAAGTGCACGATTCTTTGCAGCAATTTCTTCTTGTTGTATTGCTAGTGCTCTGTAATTAATGATGAGCTGTTGTATCCTTTCCAGCTCAGCCACAAGATCCCCATATCTCCTTTGCATAGTTTGCTCTAGCTCCTTTTGCTTCTGAACTTCCTCCCAAAGACCATTGATCCTGTGTGATGCTGCTAATTGCTCTTGCCTCTGCAAAGCTTGGAAGCACTCTAGTTCTGTTCCAGAGGTGTCCATCTGCTTTAAGGTCAACTCAATTGGTGGCAAAAGCTGCCTTTCTGCCCGCATCTGTTTATTCAAATATAAGAAATTTAGTGCCCTAAGAATTGTGATCTTGACAAGCTATATGGAGGGTTGAAACAAGCATAAGATCATGGTAGGAATCAGTACTCTAGGGTTCTAAAGATCAGTAAATCTACTGAACTCAGTGCAAAGTTCTCTGGGATTGGCTTTAAGCCTTTCCTTTGCAGCATAGGCGAAAGGTGAAGAAGGCCCCTTCCACCCTTCTCACTGCTTGTATAACATAGCATTAGAGAGCCCTGCTAGTATGGCATTGAATTAGAGAGCCATGACCACATTTTGTGCTCACAGCTATCATACAAATCTCCTACAATAGGTTCCACCAACTAACATTTTATTCCTTGTATTAAAATAAAGGAAAAGTCACCAAAAACCAAGAAAAAACAAGCATGAAACTACAGGAAGTCATATTGCATTAGATATCTTAATATAATGAGCATTAGAGAGCCTGGCCACATTTTGTGCTTACAGCTAACTTACAAATCTCCTTCAATAGGTGCCAATAGTTAACATTTTATTTCTTATGTCCGAAAACAGAAAGGGAAAAAATGTGAAAAAGAAAGAAATTGAAAGCATGATATTACAGGAATTTATATTGCATTAGAGATCATAATATATAGAGATTGCTGCTTCAGAATTTACGGAGTTGATAATGAAACAGCACCAGAGAAATATTTTGAATCCAAGGACCTCACAACAGCAAATAAACTAATCTAATAGCAATTTCTGTGTCGCCATCAAAGGGCTATGGCTATATTCTGCAACAAAGATAATGCCACTCTTTTAGAGTGCTCTTTGAGACAACACATTCCAGTGACCATAAATTCATAAAGCAACATCAATTTGGACATACAGAGTAATAAGATGCAATTATACGGGAAAATAAGCTTTAATATTGTTTAATTCGGTTAGGATTCTTCTCTTAATTACTGATATTGACTTTCCTTTAGGGTTTTGCTGCCTATTTAAGAACACCTTTTCTATGTTGACTTGTTGAAAATAAATTGAACAGTGATAATCAACTTTTGCTCTCCTCTATTTCTCCTCTGTTTATCCCTCTCCTACAGCGACTTCTTTCTTCTCTGCACTATTTTTCTAATCTTCTATTTAGTCCCTCTCCTACAGGGAATTCTACTTCTCTCTACCTTTGCTACTATCCTGTTCTCAGGTACTGAGAACAGAAAAAAGGGTGGAAACTCAAACAAAAAGTAAAAAAAACTAATTAACACAGAAAAGGAGATCCTTATAATTTGTTGCAAGAAAGAAAATCAATGACATGTTGCACACCAAAAGGAACGAAAATAACAACCAAAGGAGTGGTGTAATGTACAGTATGTCTAGAGTCACAACAAAGAAATGGTTGATGAACCACAATATACCTGATAACCTTGTGTGAGAACATTAACCTTCTTCTCAAGCCGTAATGCCTTCTCCCTTTCAGCCTCTAACCGTGTTTTCACATTCTCAAATTCATTCTGCAATGCTGTGAGTTTCTCCATATTTCCAGCAACACTGGAGAGACCATAAGCGTTGCGAGTGGGGAAGTACATGAGGTCATTTATACATGTTTTGTGTGCTTCAATAAATTCATCAAGGGATTCATCTTCATGGCCCATAGCTACACGTATGTACTGAGCTTCCACTTTTATCAAATTATCAGCCTGCAAAGAAGAATATAACCATCAGTCAGTGGGCAAACAGACAATCACTCTTCACCAGACATGCTTGTAAAGTCCTATGACAATACATTTTCCAACATTGCAAATACCGTTAGAATAAAGATAAAAAAGAACATCCTGAAAACTACCCAATCTGCCAGTATATAATACATTTCCAACACCTTGTAATTTTTGCCTCGTATGCTTTGTATCCAAAGATGAAAAAAATGACTATACAAAGATACATCAGTGAAAGAGAACATAAATATATGGGTTTGAAGATACACAGCAATCCGTCCATGTCGACATAAAGGTAAAAATTGCTCATGATTCACCTGTGGTAAATAGGTTGTGGGCAATGCCGGTGTTAACATAACTCATAAAGGTGAATTGTCGATAATTTTTGGAACATCATCTCCAAAGAGTGCTAATGATTCCACAAAAAGTAAAAGTGCAAACTATGATGTACACACTACACAACATAAAGTGAGCGAGTTAAAAAATAACTTGCAAAAACAATTTGATAACGTGTTTTTTACCCTAAATCTTTAAATTGAGAAGAATACGTTCAGAACTTGATGAAACTTTAATAGAATAATTAAGAGGTAGAAGGTGCAAGGTAATGCTTCTATTGCATCATATCTTCCATCAGGCTTCAAAATTATAGGACCCACCATATTGAGGAGTCATGTGAAATGTAAATGTTGAAATAATGGAAGAAGCATTAAAAAGTTTCAATTACAACAGGAGAAACACAGATATTTTCCAAGGAGATAATTTATTGTAAAGGTGAGTCATCATGTAACATGATGGCCAGCTATAATACCCATCACAAATGTGAATAGCAGAGCCGATGACATCACAGGAATTAGTATAACCAGAAGTTGAAATCCTGTTACATTTGCAGATAAAAGGTAATAGCAGGTATTTAGAACCATCTTTGTATCTTCGCACATAATTTCTACTTCGAACACTTTTGGATACAAATCTTTCTCTGACCTCTCTCCTCTTCAATGATCAGACACAAGGTCACTCATTTCCTAATCTTTAGCTTTTTTTTAAGCCTCTATGTCACTCAAAGTCGCATAATAGAAAGTGAGACAAGATCTTTTGAAATTTAGCATGTAGTGAAGGCTTGGCTCCTTGGTGAACAAAATTTGAAAAAAAAAAATGGATAAGGTTTCAGTTAAGAATGGAGTTTAAAATAAGGCTTTCCACAAATGAAAGATAGGAAGGAAAAAAAAAAACCAAAATAAGGCTTTCCAAAAAAGAGCAAGATAGGAAGAAGAAAAAACCCACCATTGATACTGACTATGATCTAAACGTTACAAATGCTTATAAGATTAATAAATTAGTCAAAACCAGCAACTGTTAAATTTAACATGTATGCATGCATGCAAAAGTGTAATGAGGCGACAAAAAGGGAGAAACTTCCATGGAAAACAAAAGTAATTAGAAAAACTTCCTAAATATAATTATCTTCAAAGAATAAAAGTACAGGAAATTGAATAAGAAGCATTAAAATGTGGATACTTTAGAAGTAATGCAGCTACATTAACAAAAGATACAAAGTGCTGAACAACAGTGAATATTTGACATGGATCTAAGAACATCATCAAAGAAGTTAAGCAAGAGGTATATGGTCACACACACACACACAAACAAAAATAAAGACATACAAAACATATGACCACAGAAGCAATGATAAAATCATGAAAAGGGAGAAGTTATTCAGCAAGGACATTATAAAATGCATACTTGTTTCAGCTCATCTTCTTCAAAGTCCTCTATCACAGGGATAGAAGCAGAGGATCTGTTTGAAGGGTGCTTGGAGCCTTTCTTTTTCTCCTTGCTTGGCTTCTCTTCAAGTGGATACTTTGCATTATCATGTTCTAGTAAGGCTAGAAGCTCCTTCCTTATCATTTCATCAGCCTGTTCAATTGATGTAGGAGGAACAAAGGAACTCTTATCCCCATCAGCTCTCAGCAAAGAATCTCTAATTAATTCCAAAGAAGCAGCAGGAGGCCGAGGGAGTTCCCTCTGCAGTACTTTTGATCTCTTCCGAAGTAATGCCTGCTGCCGAGCTTCTTCCTCAGCTTTTGCCCTGGCTATTCTATCAGACATATCCTCTTCAATCTTCTCTTCTGGTTCTTCATTTTCCTCAGGAGGCGGTTGAATGACTATCTGGTATTCATTCTTCGGCTGTGGAAGATTACCAAGACCAGAAATCAAATTCCTTCTCAGATAAGCCTGTCTTCGTTGCTCAAGTTTTGCACTATCATGCATATCCATATCTTCATTTATATGGAGTTCATCCCTGATGGAAGTTCCTTTTGGGGTCATCCCAAAAGAATCCCTTGACGGTGTCATACCAATTCTGGGCGTAAGAGCAACACTGCCAGGAGTTGCAGAAGGAGTCAGCATTGGGTTTGGTGTTTGAATCTCCCGTTTCTTAGGAGTAACACCAGAAAAATCTGAAGGGTGCAACTCTGGATTCTCTCCCCCTAGCAATGGTGTTTGCGACTCCCTCAACCGTGCTAGGTTTTCAGCTTCCATCATTATAGCATCACCCTTGCCAGCAGGAGTTCTTTGAGGGGTTCGTAGCGGTGTCATTCCTTGGCGTGGTGTTTGGGCATAGTTTGCTAAAAGAGCACGTGTTGCACCGCTCCCTTCTGTGAGTTCCTCACTTCCTGCAAGAAGATCACTAGCATACCCCATCTTTGCAATATCCTCCAATTCATGATCTGAAATCTGTGGTGCAGGAAGCATCAATTTTGACCTCTTCCTTACTGTTTCCGGATCATTCAGCTTGTTTGCTTGCAGTATAGCTGATGGGGCATCTTGCCTTTCAGCAATTTTATTCTTTGCCATGTCTTGCTTTCTTAACTGTGCTTCGATGTCCATCCTTTTTTTCCCCTCAAGTTCTTCAATGGTGGTTGGGAACTTAGGTTGTTCCACAGGTCTATCTTCATCAGCAACGTCATAAAATCCAGGAGGAGGTCTTTTCTCAAAGGGGATTTCAGAATTATAGTCTATACCCTTTCTTTTCCTCTTTCGATGCCTATTATCAATGCCAGCAGCCTTCAGTTCCCTTCTTTTCTGCAAGGAAGCAAGCCTCCTAGCTTCTTCAAGCTGTTTCTCCCTAGCCTTTCTTTTAGCCTTTTTACCTTTAGTATTTGCTAACCTAGCTCGTGCTTCCGAGAGCATTTCCTTCTCATCCTCATCCATATCAACAGGATCTGGACGTGCAGGCTTAGATTCCGGATTTGGATCAATCTCACCAGGGCGCAATTTCCGTGGATCATCACCAGGATCATAGTTGTCATCCTTAACACAAGCTGCATCAAGCAGCTTCTCGTAACGCTCAAGGCACTGCGATGGAGTCCGTCCAACAATAGGTGCAATCGTCCTCCACTGAGTGGGCATGAGCTTAGCAAGATGTAGTAATTTCTCATCCTCCTCTCTAGTCCACTCAGTCTGCAAAAATCCCAACTTTCACTGTCTTGCATTCATCATTAAAACCACCACAAAATTCTAAGAACCATTTGTGTTTTTTCCTAATTTCCTAATAAAAACAATCAAAATCCTAAAAACCCACTTAACCATTCATCAACAAAATCACTACATTTCCATTACCCAAAAAAAAAGTCTTCTGCCAAACAATCACCTTAGAAAACCCTTAAAAATAAAAACCACTTCAACATTCATCAAAAACCACTCCACTATCAGCATCCATCCAAAAACAAAACAATAATTTATCTTCAAGAAACCGAATAAAATCTATCAAAATCCAAGAAGGGCATGAAAATAAGAAAAAGAGGGGAAAAGGACGTACCTTTTTAATGGAAGGGTCAAGCCACTCATACCAACGAGCTTTACATTGCTTAGCAGATTTACGAACAAGAAGAGAAGAAATACGAGCCCACTGATTCTTTCCATATTTCATAACCGCCGCTTTTAGTATTTCATCCTCCGTGTTCTTCCACACTCCACCCTTTATCATGATCCTCATCTTGCCTGCCTTTTCTTTCAAATCCCACTAATCTTTAAATCTTGCAAAAGGGAAGGAGAATGAGATTTGTTAGGGTTTTTGTGTTTCTGTCTCTTCAGTCGGGCAAGCAAAGCTAGAGATATGTCTCGCAGAAATCCTAGTTTTTTTTTTTTTTTTTGTCTGATGATGAATGGATCTGGCCTGAAGGAGTCTCTCTTTATTGGGCCGCCCAATTTCTATGATCGTTGGATCGGACGGTGGGCGTTTCTGTTTTAAATTTGGGCGTACCCGTTAAATAGAATTTAGTTATTTTGTTTAACAAGTATTAATTAAATAACCACAATTATTAAATCCGACCCGTAGACTTTGAGTATGTTTATTTTTTAGATAACTTTTGTAATTATATTTTAAAAAAATAAGTTAAAAAAATATGGTTAGATGTAACTAGTTGGATTTAGATATGTATTTGATAAAAATTATGGTTGAAGTTCATGTACAACAAAAAAATATATATATAAAATGTTTGATTGTAGTTGTATTTCAAAAATGTTTTTTACTTGGAAATACATCAAAATATTTTTTTTATTTTTTAAAAATTATTTTTGATATCAGCGCATGATTTGAAAATATATAAAAAAATTAATTTGAAGTAAATAAAAAATTCAAATTTTGAAAAGAAGTGCTTTTGAAACGCAAAAATAAACAGAGTTTTACGAAACTCGATTAAAATACATGTAAAAATTACTTCACAAAAACTGTGTTTTAAACTCAATTTTTAATGGACCTTACAGTATAAAACGCAATTTGGTGTATTACCAAACACCTAACTGTGGTTTTTACACCACAAACACAAAAGTTAAAGCTAAACAAACGAACCTTTGAGACCTGACCAGAAACATATACCTAAAAAATCTAATATGAAATTAACCCAATTAAAATTTAATTTAATTTTAAAATAAATTTAAATCAAAATCATTTTAATCTTAAGAAAATTAAAATAATATTGGATTGTCTAATTTGTAACTCAGTTTTGTATTAATAACTTTGTAGATAAATAAGATTCAGACTGACATTCTATAATTTATTCTGCTTTAGGAAACAAACAATAGCTTGAGTTATATGATAATAGTAATTACTGTTTAATATCGAGATTTAGATGTTTTTCAAAATGCATTTTGTCTCAATAAATACGAAATTTATATTTTCAAGTGTTTTTTTATATTTTTAAATCACTTTTAAGAAGAAAAAAAATACTTTAAAATGATATTTTTCAGATTTTTTTATTTTTAATATTAGCACAACAAAATCATTTAAAAACACCTAATACATCAATTTAATATTTTTTAAAATAAAAAATAATTTAAAAAAACAAAATAATTTTAAAATTTTAAAAATTATCTTATTGTTTTTTTTTAATTTAAGTAATTGTGAAAATATTACCAATTACAAAGTCAATATTTTTTTTTAAAAAAAAAAAACTACCTTCTCTAAGGGGGAAAACAATTTATGGTAAGAAAACATTATTTTAAAATGATTTGGGAATTAATACAAAAACAAAATAATTAAAAATGATTATGAATCAATAAGTATTTATACTTAATATTTAATCCATTGTATGTGGCCAAAAACAGAACAAGTGCAGAACAAATATACAGCAATGCTATTTTAAACAAAATTTTCTTTTCCTATTACTGTTCCATTTTTACAAAGTTCCTCATTTCATTTCACAACTGAATAAACTGAGAAAAAACAAGAAACAAGATAAAAAGCTTTATGAACTGTTCCTTTGGCCTCTTGACCGATTGATTACCGATAATATGATGCCAGGATGTAGAGAATGGCTGATGTAGCAGTGGTGATTAGCAGTTCCTACATAGGAAAACATGTTATATCACAGCAGGCACCAAACAGGTCAACAACAGATGGAAAACATAGACAAGGAAACACCATCAAATGAAGAATGAGCTGCTCCACAAATTCTGACCATAAGCAGTTGGACGAATCCAATAACTAAATAATTGCCTGTTTCACACAAGCTAAATATTTGATGCATAAAGCAGGTATCAAAAGCAATGATGGAGCTCCATCAAACACATTGGCCAAAGAAATACTGCAATGAGATTACTTATACCAATAAGATAGTGATTTTGCAAGAAATTTGTCTATTCTGTCTAAAAAAAGAGGTGAATGCAAATTTGCTTGAAACAGTTTCAAAATGGCTATTTTGCACCTTTGTGTTCGCATGGAGCCCTTTATTATATCTCGATGAAAGTCTGATTGTTGTGAATAACGTATCAAAGCCACTTCGCTTGTTTGATCAAACTTAGTTGTATCTTTAGTTTTGGATTGCTTTTCTGGCCCATAAGTGCTCATGCGAAAGCTAATTGCCATTCCCAGTTTACAAAGAACCTTATGAATACAGGCAAGCACTCTACTATATGTAAAATCATTTAAACCAATCTCTGAAAATATTTTTAACCACAAAATCACTAAATTTTAGTTCAAAAGCAACTCTATATCTATACGATGAAGCCCATTATTCAAGACAATGTGTCAAGATGGCTACCTGATTATTGTAAAGAAAAGCAGGTATGTAACTGCCAGCCATCTCAATCAAATTCAAAATACCAGTGTATGCCTGCAAGGTATCAGTCAATATCAATGGCAAGGCACATACATGAGAACAATAACTCAAACCGAACTTTGATGCATCAACAGAGAAACCAAAGAGGCAAGTATAATCCTATCCAATGGTTTTGAGAAGTATTTTCCTTCAGTAATTAATGGAACAGGAACAAAAAGAGCACACGCAGCACAAATTAAATGAAAATAGTCTACCTAAGACCATTTGCAGGAACCAATTGACCATAAGCGGAGATTTAGAGAAGGGACAAAGATAAAAGGTCATCTTAGTTTAAATGGTTTTACAGAATTTTTTCACATACTTTGAAGTATTCCCCCATCCCCTCCCCACAGTGGCCTCCTCATCACAAATCAAATTCATCCCTTAATGAAACAATTAAACATGCAAAAACTTAGATCACTTTCCAATTTGATTAGTCAAGGGTTGCTAGACAAATCTTGTAAATGTAATATGGTCTTCCATTTACCATAAAATTCATAAACCAAATTCCTAAGAAAAGTTATTTAGTAACCATGGAATTTCAAGATCTAGTGTTATTTAGTTTCATTTAGAACCTTACACTAGTGAGAGAATGGAGAAGTTTAGAAACATTTCTATTTTCGATCTAAGAAACTCAGGATTGCCTAATTTAATTGAATGCGTGTTGCATAGCATGCCAATTAGTTTTCCAAAAACATCGGTTGCAGATTAAGCCACTGATGTGTGAGCTTATCAACAATCTTTCCAAAACCACACCAAAAAATTGGAAAAGGTATAATACCAAGGAGGCAAAAGTGATAGAGCCAAAAACTAGTGCAAGAGCACGAAGTATCCGTTTTCCCAACCGCAGTGTTCGCCCCTCATCTTCACCATCTTCCTGCAACCAAAAACATCTCAGGTGTTTATAGCAGATTGAAAAACTTGATCAGGCAAGTCAAGCTTATTGCCGGTGCCACCAAATTTGATTTAACACAAGATGGAAAGAATGCTGTAGCCTAAATTATACTCACTGAATATGTCGGTGATACAGGAGGTTCAAAGGTTTTTAACTTCTCAAAAATTCGATATACAAATGCAAAAGCCAAAAACTGAAGAGGTTTATACTCAGCATTGCGTTTGATAAGAATCCAAGCTGTCTGCAGAAAGACAATCAAAACATGAGAACGGAATCTAACAAAGAACGCAGAAAGCATCACTGTTATTAAGAACCTCAAAAGAAGAATATTTAAGTCAAATCATAAAGGCCAAATTATAAGCCTCTAACAAAATAATTCTGTCTGATGGATTGATTAGTATTACTAGTGCAACTATTAGCCACTTAACTAGACCCTCTGTTACTGACATTTTTGGCACCCCCAAAACCCTGTATGAGCATGATAAATTTTCATGGACATTTTCTACTTCTATATACAAAAAAAAAAAAAAAAAAGTACATGTCTCTGAGGCCTGCAGAAAAAACCCGAGTATAACAAAGTTAGCTTATACTGCAGAAAGGGTTCAAAGATGCCAATGCGTCTAAAACAGACAAAATAATTCAAATCGTTGAATGGGGGTTATCAAAGTGTTGAACATCCACTATCATGGAAAGCAAAATTCTGTCTATGAGGGTGTCCACATTTAAATCCATAATTATTTTTTGTTGACTCAATGTAAAGTTAAGAGAACTCTTCAGCTCATTTAGGTTTACATGTCCCATTCTTCGGTGTCACCCGATTTGCTACCATCAAATGTCAACATCTTGCAGGCTGACTGAAATGAATATTTTTGGAAAAGAACTACAATCCCTCAAGATCATGAAAACTTCAACTGACTGAACTAATCAAACCATAAATGAAATGTCCTTATGCGAATTGCAGGTTGATAAAATTAAGCTCAGAGCTAAAACTAAAAATAAAAATGGACAAATAGACAGTAGAAACAACAATCTAGCAGTTACAACACTGCATGCCACCTTCCTAATTGCTGACAGCTACACATGAAACTAAAGACTTCCTTGCCCTGACATATCACAGACACCCACAAAAACACAGAATTTTCATAAAGAAACATTAATAATTACTTACAAATGCAGCAGATATTGCCAAGTTAATCCGCATGTCATTTTCACTGGACTTGGCAAACCTGAAATATAGTACGAGACTTTACAATACTGCTGAAGGAGCAACTATAACATACATGAATAAGGAAAAAGAACTGTTTTAAGATCTCTAGTTAATTAAAGCAAAGCAAAGCAAAGCAAATCAGACCCCATCCTTGACAGAAATTGCAAAGAAAAACTAAAAGTAAAGGGAAATGTGCATAACTTCTATAAAATGTACTAAATACCATCCTAACAAGTTTATGCCTAATGTTGAGGAAAGAATTTCCCATGATATGACAAAGTAAGTAGCCCTCACATCTTCACTTTAGGAAGATCCAACCCTCTTCATACAGCCATGGTCAGTACACCTACGCTCCAGGCAATTATCAAATTCATGATTTTCTCATTAAGGTTTAATCTATGGTTGATTATAGGATCATAAACTATAAATAAAGGTAATACAGGAGAAAAAAAAATTAAAGTGCATAGCACCACATAAATAAATTTTGCACCACATTCTATTTAAACTACTACAATGAACAATCTCAAGACCTTGGTCCCCATGGTACAACTGGCTGCTTATCAGCATATTTTATGTCCTTGGCAACCTGCATTTTAAAAATACATAGAAGGATATTAGGATAATCAATAGGAGAATGAAATGGATCCTAAAAATGATCAGAATATCAATAAAACATCTCTGACAAAAAGGCATCTACAAATATCAACAAAATTTTCAAAGCAGCAGATAGAAGATAGCCCCCAAAGTTGCACAGCAAAATGTTGCATACACAAGATTCTTAATGTATCCCAAGTAACTTAGATACGTGGTTAAGAAGAGATTGCCAAACCATTTCATAGATGAAGAGGTCACTGATAAAGTTTTTACTCCATAAAAGAAAAGCAATCGTGAACTTAATCTAGAAGAGGCCTCTTTTGGGTTTCTTTCAGGCACATCCAGATATAGCTAGAAAATTTTGTGTGCTTATTAGGAGCATATTAAGTTTTTTTGTTGTTTTTTACATGGATATTAAAGCTGATAATTTTCTTCTACTAGTTAACTATAATCTATCTAGACACCTACACATGGATGGAACAATGTGGAGACCACCGCAAATATCATCAGATATTTCATGATTAATTCATCAATTCAAAGGCTCTAATGAAATAAAATAAAATAAAGTGCATCATGAACCATACCTTGAATGAACCATATGTCACACCCTTCTTCCGATTAGTTAACTGAGCCATCATCAATTTATCATATGCCTTCTCTAGCTGGAAGTGATATATAGCAAGACCACAAGACAGGATCCCCAACATAAGACAAATTCCTCATTTAAAAGACATAAGCAAGTAGAGATAAGAAGAAATCAACACAAAACAGTTACCAACAAAATCTTTTTCTTTAAGGAGATAAAAGTAATAGCATACTTGAGCAGCAGCTGCTTCATCACCCTGTTTCTCGGCCTCCTTGCGCTTTTTTTCATAAGCTGCCTTGACCTTATCAAACCCCTCAATGGGATTCACACCAAGAACCTGAATTACACGAACCCAAAAATAATTCGAACAAAAAGCACAACATCCTCATACACATAACAATTCTATAACATCAAAAACCTCAGTGCAAAACCTCGAGTTATCCAAGATTACCTCATATGGGTTTAAATCATTATCTGACCCAGAACCTCCTGCCGCTGATGCAGAAGCACAAACAAAACTTTTATGCTCCCTTACCGCTCTGGGAAATCTGATAAAAAAAAATAAAACACAACGCTACCATCATTATATGCCCCAAATGCAATTAAACGAATAGCTATATAAAAAAAAAAAATCGGCATACATACATTCATACATAACTGAATTTATCAATTTTTTTATTAAGAATCTTAAAATACAAAAACCCATTTCAGAAAAATGATGATAGCTCAAAATTCAAACTTTGGCAAAGCTTCTTTCTGAAAAATTCTCAGCAACCAAACAGTTGAAAACCTCCGTGCCCATTAAGAATCACTACATATACTAAGCTCCAAACAAAAAACCTAGCTCCTTTAAGACTCTTTGTGCTGGGATTATGCAAAAGGATTGGAACTTTAACGAGAATTCACAATTACATGATATAGGAAGTTGGGGATTTCAAGACTGAGCTCTTGAGAGTGTAATTCCTCAGCGAAATTTGGGTTTTAGGGCAGTTAAGGACATTTGAAATCGCTAAAGCCATTGATTTCAATGATTATGGTTCTGTGGGAGGGAATTGTTGAATTTGAGTTTCAGGGTTTTTGATAGTTTTACAGATTCTATCCGTTAGTGCTTGTTTGTTTTTGTTTCCACCATGGCAATTCAATTCCATTTCCGGGAATCCCTTTGCTTCTCTATTCTTTTATGTTATTTATAAAATCAATAGATACATTGGGTTTTAAAAATATATATATATGTGAGAAGTCACCGGGTGACTTGATCAATTAACTTGTAATTAAATTTGATTCATGATGAAATTCCAATTTAATTATTTAAAAAAAATCAAAACAAAGTTTATTTTAATTTTTAAAAAACTAAAATAATATTTGATTTGCTGAATAAATTTTAATCTAGACTTTCAGTCTAATCATAAACTAGATGAAGTTCAATAATTTGATATTAATTTTTTACATTATGGTGCATGAGTCTATAAATTTATTCCTACACTTAATGTTTTTTTTAATTAATTTCTTAAATTTTGCTAAAATTATTTATAAATTAGCTTTAATTATTAATGTAGTTAATAATGGACTATTGTAGATGTGATTAAAATATAGTCAATTAAAAAATAAATTAAAATAATATTTATTTATTTTTAACATTAACATATTAAAATTATCAAAAAGCATATAAAAAACATAAATAAAAAATAATTTAAAAAACAAATTAAACAGAAAGAGGTACTTGTTGACAAATATAACTATTTTTATTTTAGATTTTCTAGATTAAATTCATATTATAAGTTCAATTTCTATCTAAATAATTCATGTTTAGGCCATCTCCATGGACTTTCACATTTTTATATATAAAAAATATTTTTATTGGATGAAAATAAGGATAAAAGTAATTAACCATATTTATGATGTTTATTATGGCCACGACCAATGACTGATTTAAGGATCATTAACTATAATCTAATTATTAACCAATTAAGCATCTATATATTATCAGTAATTCATTCAATTGATCATTGGCCATTCATTTTATTTCTTAAGAAAAACCTAACTAAACTAATAAATTTAACGAATTTAGACAATTTATGTCAACAAAAACATTATTAAAATAAACAAAAAGGAAAAATACTTTCACATCTTTGAATTTGAGCACGGAAACATTTTACATTCTATATTTTTTTAACATAGAAAGCAAAAATAATTTATTCTAAAATTATTCTTAAATCACATGATATTCCTTTGCTAAATTAGATCATAAATCAGGTTGAGTGTAATTATTATGTATTAAACTTGTATGTATAAACCTCGATGTTTCTTTTGGATGCTTATAATTATTTTTAATAAAGAATAGAAAGATTTTATTATGGTTATTATCAATATTATTTTTTAAAGCAAGAATGGTAGCCAAGTTTTCGAAATTATAAATAAGGTTGGTTTAAGGTATGATAAACATAGTTATCAAACCAGACTTGGAGGTTGAGCCAGTCGAGAGGCCGGGTCCTAGATCACACAGATCAATTTAGATCAACTCGAATCAATTTAGAAAAATTAAAAATATATATTTGAAATTTTAATATTTCATATGAAAAATTTAAAACAATCAATATGAATATAAACTATATATGATGTAAATAATGAAGTTTAAAATATTATTTCAAAAGGTTTTTTATCCCACATTAAAAAGATACTATGTTATTATTTTAAGGCTGCGTTTGTTTTTCACCAGCGTTTGTGTTTGCGATGAAACAAACGCGGCAAGGTGTTTGGTAACAAACTAAATTGCGTTTTGTATTGTGGAGGCCACTAAAAATTGAGTTTGAAACGTAATTTTTATGAAGAAGTTTTTACATGTTTTTTTAACTGAGTTTTGTAAAATCCTATTTGTTTTTGTGTTTCAAAAGCGCTTTTAAAAAAAATTAAAATTTTTTATTTTTTCTTTGCTTCAAATTGATATATTTTTTGTATTTTCAGATCATTTTAATGCGTTGATATCAAAAATAATTTTTTAAAAATAAAAAATTATATTATTTTGATGCATTTCCAAGTAAAAAACACTTTAAAAAGCAACCACGACTACACTTCCGCCAAACATTTTATACATGTTTTTTGCTACACTTAAACTTCAATCACATTTTTTACCAGACACGTATCTAAATCCAACTAGCTACAACTAACCGTATTTTTTAAAAACTTATTTTTTAAAACCACAACCATAAAAACTATCTCAAAAGCAAACACACTATGTTAAACAAAAAAAGTTTTGAACCAAATTTTTTTTTTATCCCACATTAAAAAAACATAATTTTTTTCTTGTGAACATAGAGTATATATATTAAAGGGCTTCAAATCTCATATTAAAAACATTAAACATTCTTCTAGTATTTATATAGTGAACTTTGAAAATGGTTAGTAACCAACTAAAAAATATGAAGAAAAAAAAAAGAATCTCTAAAAACACATTTGAAAGAAAAAAATGGGTCTCTACCGTGTTTTGCCGGATCGACCAGGTTTGACCGTCTTTTTGCTTTTACCAATCTTTCATCTTACCTAGCTCTGTCCAGCTACCGAGTCAACTAAATCCCGGGCAAACCTGCTAGATTGATTCAGGTTTAATACCTATGTTTTTTTATATATTTTTTTTATATAAAACTCTTATTAGTTTCAAAAGAAAAGGAGTAAAGAAAAATTATAATTCACAGACAAACCTCATGAATTAATTATATAGGTTTTATATTTAGTATATTTTTTTAATTTTAAATATTAATATATCAAAATTATAAAAAAAAACACTAAAAACATTAATTTAATATTTTTTTACAAATAAAACACATTTAAAAACATAAACTACTGTACTTTCATATACTCTCTTTAAAATAAGAGAAACGTTACGTTTAGTTAGAGAGACTATCCAAATTGTCCCCAACTTTCAAACGCTTCTCCTGAGTTTCCTGCTTTCACGAGAAGTTCATACCAAAACTCCTCCATATGATTTTTACCACTGAAACCATTCATGGCTTCCATCGTGGCCATAGAACTAAACATTTCTTGGGACGAAGCTTCCTGGAAAATTGGTGCATTATCCGAGGGGCTTTGCCTTTGACATTTACTTTGATGAACCTTGAAATTCGCAGGCTGTGATGAACTAGTGTTGTTAACCATTGCCCTTTCTGGTGTTTTTCTGCAATGTTCAGTTGGGCGTCCCATATTCTGTTGAAATCTCTTTTTTAAATGGCTGTGCCAATAATTCTTTATCTCGTTATCTGTTCTTCCTGGTAATCTTGCTGCTATAGCAGACCATCTGAGGATCAAAAACCAAAAAAGCCATTAAGTTTCGGGGCCTTCGTGTGAAGTGATATGTACAGAAAAATTCCAAGATGGTTTTTGAGCTTATACATGATATGTTTAATCTTCTTTAGATCACTAAACCTTATGCTCAGGTGTGTTATGAGGCTTGCGAGAGTAGAGTCATCATCCTTGACACTCATACCTGCTTTTAGGGTTGTGACAATTTATTCATTGTAAATTCATGTTAAATTTAAATTATCGATGGAATGATGTTTAGGTCGACTAAATATTTCATGCTGTTTTCCAATTTTCTTGTAATAGATAAATATAGTGTATGAGATCAAATAATAGTAGATTAAGTCTATTTTTTTTTATTTAACAAGTATTTAAAAAAATTATTTTTTTCTTTACTTCAAATTAATATATTTTTAATATTTTCAAATCATTATTACAATTACAATCAAATTAAAACACTTTAAAAAACAACTATTATCATAATCATAATAGTCACCAAGTGTTAAAGTAAAGATATAATACAAAAGGAAAATGGAGAGCTCAAGAACTACACATACCTATTTCCAAGATTTTGATGTAGCTTAATGATAGTTTCTTCCTCTTCATTGCTGAAATTTCCTCGTTTAATGTCTGGACGTAAGTAATTTATCCACCTAAGCCTACAACTCTTACCACACCTTAATAAACCTGAAGGGAAATATTTAAAGGAGCATATTATTAAGGGACTAAATAATTTCTCAAATAATGACACAACACTCAACATATTTATATATATAATTCCATGAAAGACTGCAGCTAGCTTCAAGAAATATTCTACTTTGGGTTTAAATTTCATCACTGTCCCTAACAATTCATGAACAGATCATATATACATCTTCAGGAACAGCTTATATATCGAAAATCAAAGTCTTTGACATGCTACTTTGCTTAATATTCTTGTTCTCTAGCCTCCTCCTACATTTCTAGCACTGCATTAATTTTGCCCTGGATTTATCAAGAAGGAAAGAAAAATGTGCATGGAACTGAGATGAAGAGAGCAAGTGAACAGTCTAGAGATAACTAAAGCATGAAGAACATAATTACCAGCTTGTTTTGGGAGTGCTCGCCAATTTCCATGCCCGTAACTTCGAATGTAAGATACCAAGATTTGATCTTCTTCGGGAGTCCAAGGTCCCTTCTTTAACCCCATCATTTCACAACAAGGAGCTCTCCCCATTTTTTGTCCACGAATTTGGATACTTCTCTCTGTTTGTGTGTCTCTAAGCTATCAACGTTTCAAATGTCTAACCAAGTATCCTTTTATTCCTTTATAGTAGCTTTGTGCCACAAATGGCCCAAGAATTGCATAGTTTTCAAAGGTCTCACCAGCTATCCTTTTATTACTTTATAGTTGCTGACCAATGTTTTTTTTCTTTGCGTGGGTGCTTAGATCAGTTTATAGATATTTATATTAATTTTTTGAGATTATAAAGTTAATAATTATATAAATTTTTAGTGATTCTAAGATTTATAATACTTAAACTGGTGATATTTATGAAGCAAATCCAGAATCTGATCTACATTAATAAAGTACATAGTATTTTTTAAAAAAATATTTAATTATGTTTTTTATATTTTTAATATTAACATATTAAAATCATTAAAAAACACTTAAAATTTTATTAAGCGGATAACTTTCAAGTAAAAACGTTCCAATAATTGCATAGTTTTCAAAAGCAAACTCAATGAACCTACCTCCCTTTTTTTTTCTTGCGATGATCTCTAAGGGAAGGGCCATCGAAGAACTCTTCAACTATTACTTTTTTTGCTTGAATGTAAAGCATACGACGTTGTCTTTGTCCACGTATTTTTGTTCATACGCTCCCACTACAGATATGCTTCTTGGTTACTTCTCCAAAGTTGGTGTCTAATTGTCAAAAATTATGTGCTCCACGGGCGATAATGGGCTCCATTCATGATGTTATAGCCGCCATCATCAGCTTCTTTTTAATTCGTAGCCATGAATTTGAGTATTTCAGTGAAAAATAGAATAAAAAAAACATTGATATGACTTCAAGATGATCTTTTGAAAATTAACTGTTACCTCATTTTTTTCATGGATTATTACTTTATATTTTGAAAAATCTTTTTCATATCTTATAATCTTATTTAATATTTTAAATTTTTAGATTGTGTTTATTCTTTAACATGGTATTAAAAAATTATTAGTCAAATAATTATGAATTTGAATCTCATCTTTGTCATTCTCACTTCTAATTAAAATTAATTAATAGTATAATATAGTTTAGACAGGTACAAGTTTCAAGTTTAAAATACTTTCACTTGTATTTAAACTTTCAAGTTGAGTTGATTATTTAACTGACATCAACATCGCACCAAATTCATTTATTTTATGGTGTAAAACTTTATGAAACATTCAAACACACCTTTTTAAAAAGTTAATTTTGTTATAAAATAATATAAATCATATCTTGTAATCTCAC
>Ga0325411_1002219_pt1 | contig 21859 bp, 11 predicted proteins | sample PopdelMetagenome_13_FD_206181 | JGI IMG/M metagenome (GOLD analysis project Ga0325411, IMG submission 206181) | Populus deltoides microbial communities from Bellville, Georgia, United States - Xylem-PdIQD-R4 | ecosystem: Host-associated > Plants > Phyllosphere > Stem > Wood/Secondary xylem... | reverse complement strand
GTGGTCTTGGTTAACATCTTTTATATTCAATTTATATATACTTGATTTGAGTAGTGCTAGGGAAGTGCCACAACCATGGCTTTGTCTACACGAATATGGAGTCGTGGCTGGGTGTGTTGGATTGTTCCGAATCTGCCATTTTAAGTGAATCTAGTATGGAATTCCTAACCACCTACTCGACCGGTTGGGTTGAACTATGAGACTGGTTGGTCGTTAAATTTAGTAGAACAATTAGGTCAAACTAGTAGACAAATTGGTGTGTTGGATTTCGATTGATTGGTTGGGTTAAACCACTAGAACTGTTCATTATGTAGTAAGGTATAATCAATTCTTTTAGGTTCAATCATTTTAGGATATGTTTGGGATTGATCATGCTAATCATTTCGGGTTTATAATTACATTTTAGTTTCTAAATGTATAGGGTTATGGGTTAGACCCTAAGTTCAGTGTTTTATATATATTATATATTTTTTTGGAGTCTATTTTTAGTATGTCCTTTTTTGTATTCAAATAATCTTAATATTCTACCTGCGAGACATAGGATTTCTTTTGGCACATGCTTCCATGTTTGTTTTACATTTCAGTCAGGTGAGTGGATAATATTCCATATACATGAGAAATAGTACAAATATTTGAATTGTTAGTATAAAATATATAATATATATATATATATATATATATATATATATATATATATATATATATCATTTGTTATTAAAAAACATGATCATTTTTTGAATTTAAATTCTAGATATGAGATATGTGTGTGTCTGATTTGATAGCTCTTCATTTGATTGATGTTAAGATATAATTATATTTGTTTGATTATGATATGATCTCTTGATATACTAGTCAGAATACCCATGCTAATAGGGTAGTGTTAGTTTTTGTGCACATTATATTTAAACCTTAGTTGGTCGAGGTAGTCACTAACCTGTGTGAACTGATCAACCAGAGCAGCAACTGAAAGAGAAAAGACCTTAGAGTTGAACTATTGAAATTACCCGAGAGTCACTCCAGAAGACCTCGAGTGGCTACCTTTAGAGCAGACTAAGAATCAGGTAAGGAAGGAAGTGAAGGTAAAGCAGGCTTACCCATAGTTTGGAGCCGTATGCTTATTGCATTTTGATTTTTTGACAAGCCTTTCCTTATAATATTCCTTATTATGGCTTGTTTATGAAACTTTCTTGTAAAAGCTTAAAGTCAAATTTATATATGTTTCTCTTTGCCTTATTACCTTGTATGTTTATATTGAACGTTATTTACTCACCGAGTTGTTGAAATCACCTTCTTGTTATTTATCATTTTTAGGCATAAAGTTTTTCTAAGAGGTCACCTTTATTGGACTTTAGAACCCCTTTTTTTATTGTAATTAATATTATTTTTTTATATCTTGTTAGAGCACCACAATTATAATATTTGTATTAAGTCATGTATTAAGATGTTGATTTATATTATGGACTTTAATTATGGTATCGGAAGCTGTATAGATCTCTAGTTTGTTTAAATGGTAAAAGTTAGTATGTAAGTCTTGGTTCGTAGAGGTATGGAAACCTGAAGGGGGACCTTGCCTGTGTGCCAGTTATAGATCTAGAAATCGAGTCATGAAAAACTTGGTATCAAAGTTGTAGGTTAAAGAAATAGTAATATAATTAATTTTGTAATGTGTGAAACATTAGGATCTATATCATCTTGTTTGTTGTCCTTGGGTTTTTGAATTCTCATCAAGCATGTCTTCTTCAACTCTTTGAACTTTGCGATATATATATTTTCCTATAATTCTATGATAATTATCATGTTATTGTTCTAGCATGACTTAAGTGCTCCCGCTTCTTATAGGAAATGGCAGGGAATAAAAAAAATAACCGGTACTATTAGAGTAGGTACAATCAAGATGACGTCTTTATTATACAGTTGAGGATTGCAAGGTATATGAGACGGGGCAGTGTACTCGCACTTTAACATGTTAAGGAGGTACCTCCACTAGTAGAGCAGGATCCTCAAGAGTTAAAAGAGGAGAATGTGGTTGATAAAATGGGTGAAGGGGTAATTAACCCCAAATCCCTTATAAAATTAAACAGCTTAGCCAGGCTTTGCAAACCTAGATAGAGTGTAGTATGGAAAGAGATCAAAGAAAGGATAAATATGTACCAACATCATCCCAAACTGTTCAAGGAGTCAATATGTCATTGAATGAATTTATGAAGTTAACATTTCCTACCTTTACTGGGATGGATAGCTTAGAGGATTCTTAAAGGTTGTTAAACGACATATGGTGGCGGTATGAAGCTTTAGGGAGTACAGACCATCGAGCCATGAGTTTGGCATCATTCGAGATGGAGGGAGAAGTAGCCATCTCTTGGTTTGAGTGTAGGAAGAGAGCAAGGCTAGGAACGAGTTTAGAACTCTGTTCTTAGACATATTTCTTCCTCAAAGTGTTAAGGATGCTCGAGTTTATGAGTTTGAAAGGCTATCTCAGGAGATCATAATAGTGGATGAGTATGGTTTGAAGTTTACTCAGTTGAGAAGGTACATCTTATACCCATTGAGGAGTGGAGAGTGAAGAGGTTCATTAGAGGACTTAAATCCTTAATGTATATGGTGATGGTGTCTTAGGTGTTTCCATCCCACTTCTTAGCAGTTGATAGCACTAGGTTGATTGAAGCATGAGAATTAGAGGATATGGCTATAGGCTAGTCTAAAAGGCCTAGAAAAGAGGGTCAATTTTTAGACAATAGGGATCGAGTGCAGGTTTGTTAAAGGGTGGAGTGGTCGTTAGGGTTTATAGGTTTTGAGAATGTTTAGATAGAGATCTTTTGCCAGTGCTTAGGCAGTCAAAATGACAGTAATGGTGCTCAGAGCTATAATCAGAGTTCAGTTCAGTGTGCACCTCGTAGCATATTTGTTCCATCAGGGGACAATTCTTCATATCAGCATTGTGGAGGAGGCCATAGTAGTACATAGTGCTACAGGAGGACTAGGTCTTGTTTTAGTAGTGGCTAGATAGTTCATAAGATTTGGGAGTGTCCTAGGAGACAGCTATAAGCTTTGAGAGCATATGTTTCAATTCAGTCTCCTATTCAGGCACCATCGAAAAGCCAATCTATGGCTCATGGAGGTAGAGGTTTTGGTAGTCGTGGTTAGAGAGGCTAGGATGTAGGTGATAAAAGCCAGATACAACAGGGATAGAGGTATGCTAGAGTTTTTGCCTACTCGGCATGATGCTTAGGTATCCAACACAATTGTTTCAAGTATTCTTCTTGTTTACTCATTTGAAGCCAAAGTATTGTTTGATACGGGTACAATCTATTCGTTCATATCCCCGTATTTTCCGTGAGATTATATAGGCAACCAACTCTATTAGAATTCTCTATTGATGGAGTATGTGTATCCGGATTGTGGAATAGATATTGGAAATATGATCTTTATAGAATTATCAAATTCATCCTTCAACATTAGATAATTGGGTCTTGTGCTTCATAATTGTTTTTGCTTTCTTTTCTATAGAGTTATCATAATCTCATATCCTAGATTACACGTTAATCAAGTTAACTTGGGTTAACTCAAGCTTTTTTCTTGATGTTTTTCTTTATATTGATTTTTTCAGTTTCACCTTTTATCATTTAGTTTGCTTGAGAGCTGACCTCCATTATTTTATTTAATTTTTTCTATGTGAGGTTATCTCAGCCTTGCGACAAAGTTGTAAATTTGACATGTTGACTCAAGTTATTTTTTTTTAGTTCTTCTTTCAACATTTGATTTACTAGTAATTGAGCTTTGGATTTCTTTCATTTTCCTCATTGAAGTTATCCCATTCTCATTCAATTTTTGCTTTGCTATTAAATAAGATCGTTGAGACATTTTAAAAATATTGAAAGGGTATGTTTTTATAATATTAGCAAGCGTTAATTTTTTTCAATTAGTCATTAACATTCTTTTTTTGGCTTTTTATTGTCGTAGGCTTTTTTTAAAATATTATTAAACTGACCTAGATTATTGAACCCATTCAAATCAATGACTTGAGACCTAAATTTTTCTTTCTCTTTTAAAAATGTTATCATCGTCCGGGCATTCTCTTTTTATATTAAAAAAAATTCGATCCAACCTGTGACATAGCTCAGGAACCTATCTAGTGATAACCTATAACAATATTACTCACTATAATATTTCATTCGCTTTTCTATTAACATGTCTGCACTGAACTCATCCCATATTAATTGTATGAGAACATATTGCCAATATCTTTATGGGAACAATTAATCAAAACTAATATTGCTTGGAAAACATTGTTCATGTAGACTCATAAGTATTGTTCACTGGAATAGTGTAATAACGATGTTGCTCTTCTCACAAAAAAATGATTGAATTTACTGTTGAGAGCATTGAGATGTTTTCACGATACTAATTAGTTATTACTAAATTGATTATGCACAAATATGTATTTTTTTCATTTTAAAAACATAGTGAAACGACCAAAATACCTATGGAATCAAAATGTTGTATACTAGCATCCAAGGCTTTTTAGTATTTTCAAACTGGTTCTTTTTGTTATTATTAGGTTATCTTAAGGGTAATTTTTTATTTTAATAAATATAAAATATTATTAAAAAAAATGGTTGGCGTGTTTGTTGCATACACAAACATGTAGGATGCGTAAGCACCTTTCGAGCACAATGTGCAGAGCCTCCTAATGGCCAAACACCATCTTTCATTGTATTACTAGAGGTGTCGTGGTATCCTTTTTCTATTTTGGGATGTTATGTGGCAGCATTGGGGTGATGGTGTGATGACAATAGCCTTTTTTCTTCTCTTCTCACTTTTCTTTTTCTTTCCCTCGAAAATCATATTGGCCATGCGAAATTATAGAGTTGTCTTCTGATTTATTGAGATGTTAAAATTAGTCCTTATTCTTTTGATTTCTAATTTTTATTCTTGGCCTCTTTATAAAATTTCGATTTGTTTTGAATTTCATCCTTCAATCCCAATTTGTAATATGTTATTTTTTCCAATTAGCTCCTCATTCTTTTTATTTTTTTTGTACTTTTCTTTAATTGATTTTTCTTTTTAATTTTACCCTTCAAGTAAAATATATTTTTTATTTAAATTTTGATCCTCATTCTTTTGATTGTTTTTTTTATTTTAGTTGAATTAATTTTTCTTTTCAATTTCACCCTTCAAAAAAAAATATTTTTTTTATTTTAATTTTGATTCTCATTCTTTTAACTCTTATTTTTGTTTTGGATCCTTTTATATAATTGAGATTCTTTTTCCAATTTCAGCTTTCAATATTTGATTGGTTGAGGGCTTTGTGGATTTTCAAATAGGGTGTTTTCAATCTAATAACTCAGGGTCATGACTTTGTAAAGTTAAAATAGGTGTTTTTCTTCGTTTTCTTTTTTTATAAAGTTATTTTGATTTCATGGTCTAGGTTGCGAGTTTGATAGGCTAACCCAAGTTGGCTTAGCTTTATTACCCGAGTTATAGGTTTTTTATGATAACTCGAATTGAATCGAGCTGATTTTTTTGGTACTTTCTTTTCTCAATTCCATCCTTTTGTATTTAATGGACTGTGAATTGAGCTATTTTGTTTATCATCTTTTGAAAAAACATTTTTTTACCTTGGTTATCATGATCTTTTTTTTTTGGTCCATCTATTGTTATTCCCTATTTTTTATATCATCCAATCAAACTAAAACAAACTTATTTAACCTAATCGGTTTATGACCCGAGACACACATATTTTTTCATGCTTTAAAACATGTTTGTGGCACCTGAACAAAATTTTATAAAAATTTTTTTTCTCAGGTTATCATGATCACTTTTTTTTTTAATTTGGTCCATCTATTGTCTTTGCCTATTTTTTTATGTCATTTAATTAAAATAAAACTAACCTATTTAACCCAATCAGGTCTATGATCCAAGTTGCAAAATTATCTTCATGCTTTAAAATGCGTTTGCGGTACCTGAACATCATTTTTTACTCAAAACAATTTGATCACATAGCATGGCGTGGGTCCATAACTAGTTAGCTAACACTAATTGAGGAGGGGTAGTCATTGGTCCTTGCTCACTAACTATTGTTCTATGGAACATTACTTTTAAAAAAAATTAGTTTTTTTTTTCAATTTCATCTTTTAACATTGACTTTATTGGGGATTTAACTTCATAATTTATTTTGATTTATTTTCAATGAAGTTATCTCAATTTCATGACTTGGGTTATGACTTTTGTGGGTAAACCTGGTTGATTAGGTTTTTTTATCCTTTTTTGTAATTGATTTTTTTTTTCAATTTCATTCTTAAATATTAGGTTGATTTGAAATTAAGCTTCATAGTTTGTTTTTGGTTTGCTTTCTATAAGATTATCCTAATCTCATAGCTCAAGTAACAGGTTAAGCGAGTTAACCCGAGTTGACTTGAGTTTTTTTTATCCTTTTTAACTGATTTTTTTCAATTTAATTGTTCAACAAGTGATTGATTAGGAATTGGGTTTCATAATTTGTTATGATTTTTTTTTTCTATTGGGTTATCCTAGTCTTATTATTTATGTTTGACAGGTTAACCAAGGTTTAACATATGCCATTTTTTATCCTTTTCATAATTGATTTTTTTTTTCAGTTCCATCCTTAAACATTGAGTTGATTGAGAAATGAACTTCAAAATATTTTTTGATTTGTTTTCTATAATGTTATCACACTCTCATGACGGGTCATCGATATTACATGTTAACCTAGGTTGACCCGGGTCGATCCAATATATTGTCCTCTCAATATTTTTTTTAAAAAAAAAGATGCCATCTTGAAATTTTTTTGAGTCAAACTATTTTTTGTTCTAGGTTATATTTTGGACTTATCAAATTCATCAAGTCACTTTAGGTTAATCTCTACACTATTTTTTTTTTCTTCTTGAAAACGTGTACGCTAATATGACCCAAGAAATGGTTGAACAAAAAAATTCAAATTCTAGCATAATTGTTTAGTTTTACGACAATAATCATAATTCTCAATCCAACTATTAAATCAGCCTCAAAATTTACCCAAAGTTTCCCATGATATTGTTTTATGTTGGAGTAAACTTTTAGATGAACCAGAGTTCAAAAAGGCCTTGCGATATAGGTCAAAACAAGTTGTACAAGTTTTGTTATTTACTTCCTTTTAACTTGTGGACTTCCTATTTGAAAATGATTCTTTTTCCTACAAGGATGTGGTAGCTTGTTTTTGGAATTTTCTAGTTCTATAAGGATATTTAATGGGCTGCAACATAATTTTCAAGTATGACAAAAACTCATTAATGTTTCAAAATCATTTTCTTACAATGATTCCTTATTCATCTTAGATATACAAAGAAAGAAAAGTTGATGGTATTTAGGCCTCGTTTGTTTGATAGAAAATGGTTTCCTGAAAACCACTTTCTAAACTTTCCTGTGTTTATTCTTCATTAGAAAAGTTGAGCAACAGAAAACACTTTCCAGTCCAAGGAAAATTTAGATTGGTTTCCACGAAAGTGTTTTCTTTTTATTTTGGGCGGAAAACACTTTTTGGAAGTTGTGAAAAAAATTAGAAATGTCATATTATTTGCTGATAATCAAAGTTGGTCCTCAAACTTTTGATTGATATATATATTTTGTTTTTCCAGAATTTAATTTTTATATTAATTTTGGTCCTTATTTTTATAATTGTTATTTGCTTTTCCCTTATCATTTTTTATCTATCAAATTTGGTCCTCATTCTTTTGATTGTTACTTATTTTATTGAAATAATTTATAAAATGGTAATTATTATTATTTCAATTTCTTCATCTATTAATTTTTTTATTTGTTAGATTTGATTTCTATTATTTTGAATATTATTTATTTTATTTGAGATAATTTATGAAATTATATATTTTTTTCAATTTCATTCTCATTCAACTTTTTAATTTGTAAGATTTGTTCCTCATTATTTTAATAAACTTGAAAAAATAAAACATTAATAAGTTATCTTCCAGCTCATTTTCCGTGACATAATCAAACACTAGAAAATGTTTTCCAGCTTATTTTCCATTACATTACCAAACATCGAAAAATAATTCACTTTTCCATAATTCACTTTCCAAAAGGAAACTACTTTCCAGCAAACAAACGGAGCCTTAATGATAGATTGATTTTAAGATTATTGGATAGTATTGTAGGCAATAAATAAGTCTTATATCAGACTTGTATTGTTTTTTTTTTCTTCTTTTCATCTCACAAACAACATAGGGAATTAACTTATGAGTTTTATTTTTATTATTTTAGCTATGGCCCAAAGCTTGTTTAGGCTTAATTAATACTTTATTTTTAACTAGGATTAGGGTATAGGCTTACTAGTATAGGATTTGGGTCAGTTTTGTAAATGGGTCAATTCAACCCACAAGGGTAGATCCATTAGGGTTAATTTTTCAGAAGTACTTAAACTCTTATAGGCCTAACTTTCATAAACATTTTGATCAATAATAATTCTAAACTTTTCTCAACTTAACATATAGGAGTGATTCTTGTATCCTATGGTTCTTGAAATAACTAAAACTGACTTATCAAAAATTAATTGGTTTTGTGAAGTCATTCGATTCAATTCCAATAGTGTTGGTGCCTTAAGACATGTTTATATTATGTCACACTCCTATTAGATCTCTTTCGGCTTTCTGGGATCATATTTCAATCTTGATTGTGAGTTGCATAACCACATGATCACAAGGTTCACATCATTAGCAATACCTAAATATTTTTTAATGTTTTTTTTAAATGATCTAACATGCAACATGTCACGAGTAAATGCTCAAGTCCTCCACTAAAATGTTTCCCCCTTTTTTTATTGCATTTGGTGAGGACTATGAAACAAAGTTTAATGACAAACCAATTACAAATATTACTTAGATTACATCCTATGGTCTTGCATAATCGGTCATTGCATAATGATGAAGTCACTAGGATTGGATTGGGCTTTTTATGACTAGTTATTGGGTTAAAATGTGTGAACTTGAATGTTATTCCTGCAAAAACAAGTCCATGGTCAGAATAAGGAATCCTCTAATATTTAAGTTAATAAGTTGTATGAGGGAAATAATATATAGAAATTAGAAAAAGAGTAAATAACATAAGAAAAGTTGTGTGTTCTATTTAAGCTTGTTGAATGAACTTGCCTAACTTAAATGTTTACTTGGTGACTCGAAGTATTTATAAATCTTAGTCACGTCATCTTATTTTATGGAAAGTGATGTTTCAAGTGCCTCATGGAGATTGAGGTTGTAGGTAGTTAGTTGTTGTACCGCTGATAGAAGGGTTAATGCTCGTCATTAGTTGTGGTGTTTGGGTCATTATTGAAGGGGTTGATGATTAACTGTACCTTTTGTGGTTACATATGAAAAGGAAATAACCATTAGCAATAAAAAGATGACTCTACTCTGCATAGAAAATTTGGTGTCCGCTGGTAGGTAGTGTGAGACGCCATTTTATCTTGAAACTAAAAATAATCACTAAGATATGTGTTTAGTAGGGGTACTAGGTCGAGTCAAAAGAACATGGAAGGCTTGGTTAAAGTGAGGATGAGGTCGTTAAAGCTTGGCCTGAACAACTAGGATGATGATCATCATCATCATGTTTAAATTTTTGATGCACTAACTCGTAAGTTAGTGGTCCTTGTGCAAGATCTTGTTGATTAAGAACCTTCAAACAGCTTTTGTCTAATGCAATTAACCCACTTTTTGGCTTTCTTTTCCATGTCTCTTATGCAAGGCGTGCAATTCAATATTCTCATTTTACAAGTGCATTAATTAGCCAATGAAAGGTAATAATAGTTCTTGATCTGTTAAGTCTAATTAACTAAATTATACATGAATTAGTACCTTGGTTATTGTAGAGAATAAAAACACTAGTGCATAGAGAAGTTAACATGTTTAAGAACTAGAGATTAAAGCATATATAATATGCATCAATGATGGTAATTAGATCAAAATGATGTCGGGTTGAATGGCCAGACTATTTCACATTGCAGTTCAACCATGCTTTTAAATTTTTATTATATCTTTTGATTAATATTTTTTTATCATTTTGATGTGAAAAACATATTATAAAGCAACCTTCATTATAATCTCAAATACACTCTTAAATATCTCATAGCATAGTTGTAACTTCAGAATATATAGGGGGGAAATGAAAAAAAGTCTTTGCTACTTTGACTAATTATTAAGTATAAATCTAAAAGGCATGGATGTTTCACCGTGTAGAAGTGCATTGTTCATCCTCTCACACATTATTGTGGATGGCCGTGCAAAATTTTTTATTTTTTCAATTTGGTCCTCAAATTTATTTTTTTGGTGACTTAATCCTAATTGAAGACCAACTAATTTTGATTTTTTATGAAAGGGTGGGATTGAAAGACAAGTGACCGAAATGAAAAATACGTTAAACTTGGGTAGCATGTCATAAGTTTTGCAAAAGATACACTTTGGTCCTCGAACATAAAAAAATAACGTAGATTATACAATTTTGATACCTCAACATTTTTTAAATTCAATTTTGATACAAAAGTTCTTTTTTGTTATTTTTTAGTCCCTGGTTGAGAGAGGGGAGAGAGAGATCACCGGATTCTAACAAATTGTACCCCATTATGACTAAAAAAAGGAGAAAAAAATGCAAATTCAAGGTCAAATTGAATGACTATTGGACGAATTTGCATAAAAATCAAGTTCAAGGACATGATTAAATTTTTAATAGGCCAATTTGATTTAATCATGGGTGAAATTAAATTTTAACTATATGTAAGAATTAATTTGGGTCCAATTGAAGGATTTAATTAAGTGCAAGGACTTAATTATACTTTAAAATGGTCAAATTAATTTTATTAGCGGCTTGATAGGTGAAAACTTAAGTTTGGGAGCCCAATTTGGTCTTAATTAAAAAGATTAAAATTTTAAGAGACCAAATTTAATTTTTACCAAGTTAATTGCTTGAAATCAAGGGTAAAATTGCAAGAAAATTAAAGTTTTTGGGTCAATTAGGGGTCAAATTGAATAATTTCACAGCCAAGGATGAATCTGCAAAATCCGCCAAACTATAGGGGCTTAATTGACAAAACCCAGGGGTAAAATTGAAGATATTAAAAGTTTAATGGTCAATTAGGGGTTAAATTGCATAAAATCGATATCAAGGACCACAAAGCAAAAGGCACGTAAATTTGGGGTTCTAATTCAAGTTCGACATGGGCTAAATTGCACTAAATCAAAAGTATAGGGTCAATTAGGGGTGCAATAAAATAAAATTTAAAGAGGGAGGACTGAAATGAACTTTGGCAAAAAAATAGAACGCTGGTACTGTTCATCATATTCTTCAATTTTCTCTGAAATGATAACTTAGGGAGGCTACTTTGCATATGCATTTAATGCATCAAATGTCGATCAAAGCTGACAAATCTTGCACGCCAATGATCCTCTACAATTTCTCTACAACCCCTTATAGACCGTTCAGGCTGAATGACAACTTGTCGGCCACAGCACTGACCTAAATAAGTCAACTCAGTCAGCCTTTTCCGGCAGATTTGACAACTCTAGATGCATACTTTAAACCAACGGTTGGGATCCTTCTCAACTAAATCAAGGGCTGTAATTTTATCTTGGTGTAGACAAGAGTGCCCTCTTCTACCACCTATAAATAGAGGTGGATTTCAGGGTCTGAGGAGGTCAAAAATCGGGTCCAAAGTAAGCAAAAAAATCAGCCTCTTCCCGGTTCCTACCACCTTCTCTCTCCGTCTTTCTTTCTCTCTCTCTCTCTCTCTCTCTCTCTCTCTCTATCTATCTCTCTCTCTCTCTCTCTGTCATCCCAACAGCCAACCGCGGCCACCAACACCCTCATCATCAGCTTGACCGCCACCCTCTCCACCACATTTCTCCCTCTCCACCGATTGCTTCTCCCTTTTCCTTCACAACGGCAGCAGCCCATCAACGCCACCATTTTTGTTTTCTTCCTTCTCTAGCACCAGCAACAACAACAACAACATCAGCATTGACCTCCACCGTCACCATCAGCTTGACCACCACCATCACCATCAGCTTGACCACCATCATCTCAATCAACCCAGCTCCTCACCACCAGTAGAGCAGCCATCGTGACCTACTCTCTCTCTCCTCTGTAATTTTTTGTTTATTCTCTCTCCTTCACCCCACAACCAGCGCTAACCACCCTCGTCTCCACTAAAGCCTCCTAAGCCACCGACCAAACTTCCTCATCACGTCCACAACCCCCACGCCAAGAAACTTTCTCCTCCCTGCTTAGTGATCATAATACTAGGTGGCAACTCCTGAACATTAATCATAATTTTATGATTAAATCCAAAAACTTTTCCAACACACCATACCTCACACAGGAGGCACGACAATAGCCTCCCCCGTCGCAAGACCACGTCACGGCACGCGCACCCTGTTACAATTTTGATAAAAAAATTGAAAAAAAAACAAATATGATCCTTTTTCTTTTGATTGGTCTTTCTTTGTTTTGGATTCTTTTTTAGTTTCATCTCTTTCCATTTGATTTTGTTTTGTTTATATATCAAATATAGTACTCAATCTCTTGATTATTGTTTTTTTTAATCTTTTCTTGGTTTGTTTTTCTTTCAACTTTGTCTCTCAACATTTTATTTTATTTCATTTCTTCTTCTTTTTTCTAGATATAGTCCTCATTTTTTTAATTGCTCTTTTTTAATCCTTTTCTTAATTTTTTTTCTTTCAATTTTATCCCTTGACATTTTATTTCATTTGTTTTTAATCCAATCTTGATTCTCATTATTTTAATTGTTCTTTTTTTAATCTTTTTTATTTTAATTTATTAAGTCCCTCATTATTTTATTTCATTAGTTTTTATATCAAATTTGGTCCTCATTATTTTGATTACTATTTGTTTTTTTAATTTTTTGATGGTTAAAAAATTTATTCAAGATTTGTTTTGGTATTCCGTATGGTCATCTTAGTCTTATGGCTAGAGCTGCTGGTTTCGAAAATTAACCTAATTTAACTTCGGTCTTTTTTATTTTTTATTTATTTTATTTTTTGATATTAAACTATCAGACCTTAAACTTTTTATTTTTTTCTTTTTTTCTAGGGTTATTTCATATCACTAATTAATTAAATTATCCCAAATTTACTCAATTATTACCATTTAAATATCTTTTTTATATTAAAAAAAATTAACCCCCTTCACATGCAGTGTGGGTAAAAAAATCAGGCAGTCATTATAACACGTGTGTGTAAGCAGTAGGGGTGTTCAAAAAAATTGATAAACCGAGTAAACCGATAAAATCAATAAAAAAATTAACCGAAAAAACTAAACCAAAAAATAAAACCGATTAAATCGATTAGATTATGTAGAAAAACCCCTGGTTTGGTTCGGTTTTTGATTTTGTAGTGTAGAAATCGGGTTAACCGGACCAGACCGGTTAAAAAAAAGGTCCCTAGTATAAATAGAAAATGTTGCCATGCCACGCCCCTCTCTTCTTTCCAGTTTACTCTTCGCTAACACTAAATAGTTTTAGTTTCAATTTTCAAACAATCTCTCCTCTCAGTCTCACTACTCAGAGCCACCCGCCATCCCGCCCCCACTCGCCTCTCTGCCTTTCCCTCTCCACTCTCCACTTTCCACTCTCCTTAGACTTAGAAAACATAAACACAGATCGATCATCGATGTTTCCTCAGTCTCCACTAGACCAAAACAATCTGTGTTTCCATCAGACCGATGTTTCCCCAGCCTCTCAAAACCAGTGAGTTTTAATTTTTTTTTCTCCTTTCTAATTAATTAATTCGGTTAAGCTTATTGTTATTTTTAATACAGTTAAGCTTATTTTTAATACATTTCCTCAGCCTCCACTAGACCAAAACAGCCTGTGTTTCCATCAGACTAACGTTTCCTCAGCCTCTCAAAACCAATGAGTTTTAATTTTTTTTCTCCTTTCTAATTAATTAATTAATTAATTTGGTTAAGCTTATTGTTATTTTTAATACAGTTAAGCTTATTTTTAATACGTTTCCTCAGTCTCCAATGGACCAAAATAGTCTGTGTTTCCATCAGACCGATGTTTCCTCAGCCTCTCAAAACGAGTGAGTTTTAAATTTTTTTTCTCCTTTCTAATTAATTAATTCGGTTAAGCTTATTGTTATTTTTAATCAATTTTGTTGGGTGATGAATTTTGGTTTAGGTTTAAATTTGAGCTATTTAGGTGATTAAAGCGATTTTTTTTCCTTTGTTTGAATAGAAGGGATTTAGCAGTTTAGGATTATGATTATTTTGGTATGATTATTTTTAATCAAAATTGCCATTATTACAATTGTTTGCAGTTTAGGATTAGAGTTGTCTTGTACATGTAATTTCAGAATCTTACATGTAATTTTGCAGTTTATTTTGTTGTCTTGTAAATGTAATTTCAATATCTGCTACTGTAAACCTGTGTTGATTCTGTTACTGTTGCTGTGTTGATTCTATTGTTGTTGCTGTGTTGATTTTGTTGCTTTGTTGGTTGATTACTACAAACAGACGAACTGTTGATTTTGTTGCTGTGTTGGTTGATTTATAAGGTCATGCCAAGTAGTTTGATTAAAATCATGCTTATAAGCCTGTGTTGATTGACTTGATTCTGCTAACTAGTTTTGTTTTGATGGGTTTTTTTATTCGGTTTTGTTTTGTCATTATGTGAAATGTATTCATTATTCTGTTTTGGATGATCTTGATTGGCATTCTGTATTCATCAAAATCATGTCATTCATGTATTCATTGTTCTGTTACTTCTGTAATTATGTTTCCTCTATTGATAGATTTTCTAAGCTTGTTTTCACTTGTTTTCTAAGCTTGTTTTGACATGTGCATCCTTTTTAATGTCATGCAAAATGTAGAATACAAGAGAGACAACTTTGCTCTAAGGAAGTTGCCTCTAGTCAACTAAGTCAAGGCCAAGAGGTATTTGCAGAATACTTAATTCTCTTTACCTTTTCAAATGTTTGTTTCATTTTAATTTTTAAACATGATTTTAATCTTTATGTTTATTAAGTGCTGAAAAGAATTGTGCAAGTGATAATGAACATATTTGCATTTGGTAATTACAGATGGAAAACCTTCAAAATCAAAATGTTTCATCCACTAGCACTATCCCAACATTAACCAATGCCCCAGTTTCAAACACTAACCCAACATCAACTACTGCAGGATCCACAACGGATAATAAAGGTAAACAACTTCAAGTCCTTGCATCAAGGAAAGAAATGTTGATGATAAAAAAAAGTCACAAATTTGAGATCATTTTACAAAACTTGATGGTGATCCTATAACCCCTAGAGCTGAATGTAATTATTGTGGAAAGGATTATGCATGTCATGCTATTATTAATGGGACAAGTAATATGTGGAGTCCTTTAAAAGTATGCAAAAAGTTTCCTTTTGTGGTTGATAAAAAGCAAAAAATTTTGGTATTAGAACCTAATAAAATAGGGGGTGAATTAAGAGATCAAAGTGTGGGAACTCTTAAGGCAATAGGTTATGATTATGATGAATGCAGAAAGCCACTAGTGAAAATGGTTATAATTGATGAGTTGCCTTTTAATTTTGTGGAGGGTAAGGGATTTAGATTATTTTCTAGGACCTTGCAGCCTAGATTTGACATTCCTTCTCGTTTCACTATTATGAGAGATTGTTTGAAACTTTATGTTGAAGATAAAGAAAGATTAAAGAGAGCTCTTAAGGGTCAATGATTATGCTTAACAACAGATACAGGGACATCAATCTAAAACATTAATTATATGTCCTTAACGGCTTATTGGATTGATAATAAGTGGAATTTGCATAAAAAATTCTGAATTTTTGTTAAGTTTTCAATCATATAGGTGAGACAATTGGACAAGTTATTGAGAATTGTTTGTTAGATTGGGGGATTGATAAATTTTTAACTGTTACATTAGACAATGCAAGCTCTAATTGTGTTACTATTTCATATTTAAAGAATGTGATGAAAGATTGGCCAACTAATATATTGTCAAATGAACATTTGCATGTTAGATGTTGTGTACACATTGTAAACCTCATTGTGTGTGATGGTTTGAAAGAGATTAATGTTTTGATTGTTAAGATTTGAAATACAATTAGGTTTGTGAGATCTTCACCCTCTAGGCTACTTGTATTTAAGAAGTGTGCAGAAAAGTTGCATGTAAAGTGTAAGAAATCATTGTGGTTAGATGTTGCAACTCGATGGAATTCAACTTATCTTATGTTAGAAGTTGCTGAAAAGTTTGAAAAGGTGTTTGTGAGGTTAGGTCAAAGTGAACTTAGGTATATGAGTTACTTTTTGAAGGTTGATTCAAAGGGGAATAAAAAAAACATAGGGCCACCTAGTTTGGAGGATTGGGAAAATGCTAGAACTTTGCTGAAGGTTTTTAAAGATCTTTTACATGGTTACATTGAAATTTTCTGGCTCATTGCATATTACATCAAATTCTTTCTTCAATGAATTGATTTACATGAATACAAACTTATTGCAATTGTGTAAAAGTAGAGATAATCTCTTGAGTGGAATGGCAATGAACATGATGAGTAAGTTTGAGAAGTATTGGGGTTGTGAAGCAAATCAGAATTTTTTATTGTATGTGGCTAATGTTTTGGATCCACGTCTTAAGTTGAAATATATGAAATTTTGTTTTGATGAGTTGTATGATTATGACAAAGCACAATTGCTAACAAAAGAAGTGAAAGATCATTTTGTGAGCTTGTATGAGTTTTATTTGAAAGCCAATGAAGTGGTGGATGATAATAGGCATAAACAAGATGTTAATGATGCTATTGATGACATAGAGGTAGATGTTAACACTTTAGCTCGGTTTAAAAAGCACTTACAGGAGGAAGAGAGTGTGGAAAATAGAAATGAGGTTGAGAGGTATTTGGTTGATGGTTGTGAGGATCCTAATGATGATAAATTAGATATTTTGGGTTGGTGGAAGATTAATGCTTCAAAATATAAGATACTTTCGAAAGTTGTACAACATATTCTGGCTATTCCTATATCCACACTGGCTTCCGAATCAGCCTTTAGCACAGGCGATCGTATACTCGACCAATTTCGAAGTTCTCTATCTCTAGCAACAGTTCAAACACTTATTTGTTGTTAAAATTGATTGCATCATGGTTCAATTCCAATTGATAATACAACCTGGATGAATGATTTTGAAACCTACGAAAACCTTAAATCATGTAATGTTTCTTAAAAACTTACACCTTTTATTTTATGATTTATTAATTAACACATTTTTATTCTAACAAGTTTAATATTTTATTTTGTAGAATTTGATGGAAAGTTGCATTTAGCAACGGATGATAATTAGTTCACATATTGTGATGCATTTATTGAAAATGTATGGTATAAATATTATTTTTTATTTTTATATCTTTTGTTTTAATTTATCATGTTATAATTCTAGATTATGAATTTCAAGAATCAAAGTGCAATGCTCTTGAAGTGCTTTTTTATTGAGACGATGTGCACATGAAGATTTATTTTTTGTGGCTTGGAGTGTTTTATGATAATATTATTTGTTGTTTTTTCGTTAAGCCCTTTAAAGGCAATGATTTGTAATTTGAATTTTAACTTATTGGTGTGTGATTGTGAGTGTGTGTTAAAATATTAGAAAGTTAAAAAATATATTGAACACAAGATTGACATTAATAATTTCATATCAATGAATATTCGGTGGCCAAAAAATTTAATAAACATAAGATTGACAATAACAATTTAATACAATTGAATATTTAAGGGTAAAAAAATTAAATATATTTGGAATCTTCAAAGAAAATGAGACAATATCAACATTAATTGTAAGCCCAACAGAAATCCATTAGAAGCCCATTACAAAGCCCATTAAAAAGCAAAAAAGCTCAAAAAATGCATATGGGTTTGTGACCGAAACCGGACCAAAACCAGCCGGTTTAGAACTATTCCAGTTTGATTTAAATTTTTTTTTAATTTAATTATTTTTTTAAATAAAAATCAAATCTAACTAAAATGATACACTAGTATACTTGCTTCCTTACTTTCCGCTGCTTTTAGGGGAATATATGACTTGGGTGGACCTATGAAGTATGAACACATTCTGGTTAGCAGGAATTAAAAAAGGAAAAAGAAAAGGATCTCCAACTTCGAGGAAAGTTAAATGGTATTATATTAACAAATCGTGATTAGTGACACAGTTTTTCGCTCTTATTGTTGTTTTTTCTTGCAGTACTTTATATAGTCTATAAGGTCCATTGTTAAAATCACGAACAATTGCTTACAATTCAGTTACATTACTCTAAATTGATGAAATTTGAGGAACATAGGAAAATTTTGTCACAAATAATGATAGAGGCTAAAGATATTTGGGGATTTTCCATAATATGAACAAAGAAAAGAATTTCATCCACAATCGAACTTTCATTGTTGAAATAAAGGAGTGAGGAAGACATAGTTTACACCCAGTTTTAAAGGCGAGGCGCGAGTGCTAAGGTTTATGCTTAAACCACACCCATTGATCCAAAACGCAGCCTCTCATTCTTTCTGCTAAAACCTCTCTTTCTCCGCCTCTGAAACCAAAGCACCACAAACCCCTGTTTTTTGGGTGGGTTGACATAAAAAGATAGATTCTGCCATGTAGCGAGTGTTTCTTGATCTATGGCTTCAAGGAGAGTGCTTAAAGATATTTTGCTCAGAAGGGTTACTTCAAGCCCTGCTCATGGCGTTAGACATTGCTCTTCTTCCTCGTCGTCTTCAGAAACTGCTCCAAAAATCCATCACTTCTCAAAAAAGGTAAACTTTTCCTTGTTTACTTTTTTTTACATTTCTGATCACGATATGAGAGATTGGGTTGATATGAAAAAATGGGTTCTTTTTGGATTCGTGTTTTGAGTTGTGTTGTATTCAGTATAGCTTTTCGTCTTTGTTTCATTGGGTTTTTAATCTTTGATGAATTTGTGAATGTAGATATTCTTGGGGACCGAGTAGAGGTTTGTTTTGAGATTGTAGTTTCAATTTTTGTATTTGCTGCTAGAGTCAAACCAAGAGACTTTTAGTTGTTAATTTATACTTCAAAATAGAGTTTTTTTTTTTTTTTCTTTTGTTGCTTGAAGGCAAGTTGATAAATGAATATGCTGAAGTGATTGGAGTGTAAATTTAGAGAAGAAAGTGTCATTGGAGGCACCCATTTATTCTGGTTTTAGTAAATTTTTGTTCATTGAATGAATTAATGAGTGTCATTGTGTTTTTTTTCTTTCATGCATAGCTATTTGCTTAAACTATTAATTTCAGATTCCTTTTTCCAATATACCATTTTTGTTGATTCATAAGTCTCTTAATGTGCTGCTTTCGCACACTGTAACAAAGTTTTGGTTACTTTTGGTTTTTTGTTTTCCTCTTTGTTATTTATATCGCACGATTTTCCTATTGAGCTCCAGTGTACAATGCAAGAGTAGAAATGTTCCTGTTCAATTCCGATGTTTAAATCTGTGGTTATTTTCCACTATAGGGAAGGTTATTAACAGGAACAACCATAGGATTGGTTATAGCTGGAGGAGCTTATGTTAGTACAGTGGATGAAGCAACTTTCTGGTACTTCATTCAAACCTCTAATAAGACATTTCCTTAATTCACATTTAAACTTGTTGCATGCATATTGGAACTCTAATTCCAGAGTAATGATTTATATATGAATGTGCCATGAACAAGAATTTAAACATGAATGACTGCTTGATATATTGAAAGAATTTGGATACATACCATGATAGATTTTGATAATCATGCTTTGTTTATATTCTTTGAAGCTTTTATAGTATTGGATAAATTTTCATTACTAGATAATCTCATGAATCACTCATGGTATGAGTTCAATTTGAAATTACCTTGAATACTTGTATTTTATTCCTGTGATGTAAACTTATTCTGTGTAGAATTTCCTTGCAGTGGTTGGCTATTCAATGCAACGAAACTCGTGAATCCATTTTTTGCCCTTTTAGATGCTGAGTTTGCTCATAAGCTGTCTCAGCAGCTGCTCGTGGTTGGGTTCCGAGGGAGAAGAGGCCTGATCCTTCAGTTTTAGGACTGGAAGTTTTGGGTAGGAAGTTCTCCAACCCTATAGGTCTAGCTGCTGGCTTTGATAAAAATGCTGAGGCTGTTGACAGCTTGCTTGGGTTAGGTTTTGGCTTTGTGGAGGTTGGCTCTGTTACCCCTGTTCCACAAGAGGGAAATCCAAAGCCACGTATCTTCAGATTGCGTCAGGAAGGGTGAGAATACCCCTTTTTTTCCTGTGCATCTAGTAGTGGTGGTGGATGGTTCTTGTATTAGTGAAAATTTGATTCTTTGGTGCTTGGACATGTTAAAGAGACCATTTTTTTATCGTATGGACTTCAGAAAATATTTTTTGTATTGTAAATTTGTTTCTAGGAAAGTGTGTCAGTACTGATATATATGATTGCTTTATGTTTGTGCCAGTGCAATTATCAATCACTGTGGATTTAATAGTGAAGGCATTGTAGCTGTTGCAAAGTGATTGGGTGCACAACATGGAAAAAGAAAGTTGGATGAAACTTCAAGCGCTTCATCTACCTCTAACAACAAAGTCATACATGGAGGCAAAGCTGGTCCTGGCATTCTCGGGGTCAATCTGGGAAAGAACAAGACAAGTGAAGATGCTGCTGCAGATTATGTACAAGGGGTTCATACATTGTCCCAGTATTCTGATTACTTGGTAGAACTTTCTTTCCATATCCGTCTTTCTTTTTGTTCTTCTATCTTCCGGTTCATGAAAGCTTGTGGTTTTTCTTACAAATGCTATTGGCACAATTTACTAGGGTGGTCTATTGGCACTCCATCATCTAGCTACATGCGCTTCACTTGATGATACTTATATGCATACTGTGAAAATGAAAAATGGAGTGCCATTAGCATGGCTCTTTTAGTCAAGTACATGACAGACTAAGAGGAATTGAATTCTGTTTGATATGATTTGAAAATATGTTCTTGTCTTGCATAGGTTATTAACGCGTCATCACCCAATACTCGTGGATTGCGTATGCTTCAGGGAAGAAAGCAATTTAAGGACCTAGTTAAGAAGGTATGGATGCTTATGCCTGACTTACACCTCTCTTGAAACTGTGTGATGCTTACACGTGACTTACACCTCTCTTTCATTTAGGTCCAAGCTGCTCGTGATGAAATGCAATGGGGTGAGGAGGGTCCTCCTCCTTTGCTTGTGAAAATTGCCCCTGACTTGTCCAAGGAAGACCTTGAAGACATTGCAGCAGTGTGTAACGGCTCTTATTTTCATATCTGTTCTCCACTTCCACATGCAGCACTCTTATAGTTCCTTGTTTGTGATTTCTTGTAGGTTTCTCTTGCACTCCGCTTGGATGGAGTGGTATGTTTTGTTCCCATCAAGAACTCCATCTGCTTTTACTTTTAGCTGGACATTCGTGTTTTTGTGTTCAGAACTTTGGTTACTTTTCAGATGAATGAAGCTTCTAATTAGTTTCTTAAAATAATTTATGACTTGGTTACAAGTATGGTGGATAGATATGTATGAAGTGGTTCCATTTGTTTTAATTTTCTTAAATATTTGTGGATATCACATATTCTTCTGTTATGCATAACTCATTTATGGGTCCTTGGCACTAGCAATATCCTTGACTCCACCCGTCTACTCAATTTGTCTACCAATATCTTAAAAGAGAAGTATATTTTGACAAGGGTATGTTGGCTGTTCTTATGATAAATATTAAATTAAGTTCCTATGCATCCTTGGCATTCACTTGATAATGGATTGACTATTCTGTGGTCAAGATCACTAGAGCAAGTCAGT
>Ga0325411_1002212_pt1 | contig 21896 bp, 15 predicted proteins | sample PopdelMetagenome_13_FD_206181 | JGI IMG/M metagenome (GOLD analysis project Ga0325411, IMG submission 206181) | Populus deltoides microbial communities from Bellville, Georgia, United States - Xylem-PdIQD-R4 | ecosystem: Host-associated > Plants > Phyllosphere > Stem > Wood/Secondary xylem... | reverse complement strand
TAATAATAATAATAATAATAATAAAGTTTGAAAAATCACATCCCAGAACAAGAAGCAATATTCCAAGTTGCAAGCTAATGGTTGGCGTGTCAAAACTCTAAACAGGCGAGGTAGCCAATAACGTACAGCCAGATGCAATTAATTAATATTCATTTTTTTCAAACATTTGAAATTGAACAATCTTTATTATATTACATGGTCTTGATGTTTGATTCAAAAGTTTCCCCTGCTTCCTTTTTGGGTATGTATATATTCTCGCCGTGAGTAAGATTTTTTTTTTTTCCCTCTACAGGCAGTGCCTATTTTGCCCAAAAAAACTTAATTTCCAAGTCATTTTTAGGTGTTTCAGTGGTAAGAGTTTGGAACTAAAAAGTTTATTTTTCTTATAATCTCAAGTTCAAATCATATAATTGCTAATATAATAATCACTAAAAATTTATATGATATAAAATTTATTAAAATACACACAAGCTACTGATACAAATATCTACGTTAATAATAACAGGAAATCACATCATGCGGTGCAGCTTCTGCACGGTCGGTATAAGTTGTTTCGTGCCGCAAAGTCTTAAAGTCAACTACTCAATGAAAGCTGGAACCCATGAAGAGAAATGAATAATTCTCGAGTCACCCAAAAATGGACACTTCTTAAAACTAATAAACTGAATTCTCCTGCAAACGCAACTTAATTACAAATTAATTTAAGATGAAGATTTAAAAAATAAAATTGATCTATAAAACTATCCATATCATATCATTTTGAGCAAATGTAAGATATATATCTTTTGCTATATTAGCTCCAGTAATTAGCGAGTTTGTTTTCCATATTATTACTTTGTCCGAGTTCAAGATGAGTTTATAAAAAATAAATTTTTTTATATTGTATTTAAAACTTAAAAAAAAATTGATTTTATTTATTTTTATATTTTAAAAGTATTTTAAAAAAAATTAAAATTTTTTATTTTTTTTACTTTAAATTAATATTTTTTTGATATTTTCTAATCATTTTAATATATTAATATCAAAAATAATTTTTAAAAATTAAAATAGTATTATTTTAATATATTTTTAAATAAAAAATATTTTAAAAAACAATCAAATACATAAAAAAAAGCGAAGCTAAATCAAAAAAGTTGTCATTGCTGGTGGGAAAAAAAAATTGTCGTTTAGGACTAAACCAAACCACAGTTACCAAACCAAAAAAATAAATAAATAAATAAAAAAGCCCATTATTAAAGCTAAAGGTGAGCCATATCTGTCGTTCACGTGCATGTTTAAAGGCGATTGGACAACTGGGAGGCTAAGAGTTTCACGTGCTGGCGCGTCTAATACACGTGCCATCCAATCCTTTCCTTTCCTCTGCCTCGGTCCCTAGTTTTTATACAAATTCCTAGTTCAATCTCCAAAGTTTAATTGACGGGAAGAAAGGGGATAAAAAGGAAAGAAAGGGAAACAAGTCACGTGCAGAACATGCCATTCAACTTTTCAATTGCTCTATAGCCCAATGAGCCCGATGGACTATCCCTGCTACTTTCTTGCTAAAAAAATAATTTAAAAATGTGGTTGTGGTTGTTTTTAAAGTATTTTTTATTTAAAAATATATTAAAATAATATATTTTTTTATTTTTTTAAAATTATTTTTGATATCAGCGTATTAAAATGATCTGAAAATATTAAAAAATATTAATTTAAAATAAAAAAAATAAAAAAAATTTATTTTTTTAAAATATTTTCAAAATACAAAAACAAAGAGTCTTTAATTTCACTCCGAACGTAGCCTCGTGCCTACAACTTAGGAATCGAACCCTCTTAAGTATATTCCCATGGAGCCCGGCAATTAGCACACACTCTCATGGCTTCTTTCAAATTATTGTTATTATTATTTTAGGGGACTGAAATTATCCATAGACTTCAGTATTCCATGCCATGGGCTTCAAATTGAATACGGGCTGGGTTGAGAAGACAAACTGGGCCTTTGAATGACAGATGAGCGACAACTCAACAATGCCAACCCCATGACTATCAAACATTTTCTCTCACGTTAAGCAACCTTAGATTGGAGGGTTATTATCAATGAGTTAGCAAAGCAAGTATTGGTCTAAACAAATCACAGACCAGCTAGCGATTAAGTAAAAAAAAAAAACATCAACCTAACCTTGAAAAATATAATTCAATCAGATTATTAGTTTATTTTCTAAAAATTACGAGTTCGAGTACTATAAATTTTACAATTACTGTAGCCTTATATAATCATTAATTTTAAAATTTCGAGAAATTAATTGAGGGTATGTGTGTGCGCGCATGTCCAAGTTTATCATCGAGGGTTCACACCATGGACACAAATTTAACACCAACTTGCTAGCAAGTTGATGTGGGTGGGGCTAAGAAATTTGCAAGTGGAAGCATGTGTTGCTATGCTTGCGGCCATAAACAACAAGAAGATTATTGAAAAGTTTGCTCTTTGGGTGCCCATAGAGTCAATATTCAAACCACGTGGTTATTTGAATTTGGTCTCAAGAGCCGTAGTTTTGATCAGCTTACGTTTCCCTCAATCTGGTTTACATATGCATTTGGGTTGTGGATAATTTCATGAATTATTATCAATAATTTTTCCAACTGGTAGCACACCGACTCTATAGATTATTTATGTTTCTTGAAATAATATTAATTAATTTAGTTCCGATCATTTTAAAATAATAAATATATATGTAGAAATCCCCTCACTAATTGCTCCCTTTATCAAGAGAGAAATATAGCAAAGCAAATTATAACCCTTTGTGAGGAAACCTGGTTGCCTGTTCAATGAACGGAGAAAGTGTGAGATCCTCCATTGTAGCATTGTCATCTTCGCCCGGCCGATAACTTGGAAGATTTTCCGTGCTCTCCAGTGATCTGATCAATATCAAGAATATATCTTCTCATTCCACGTGTACATAAAAGTTAATTTATTTTCTTCAAACGCAAGGTTAAAAAGCAGTCTTGAAACATTGTCGTCAAAGAAAGAGTCAACAAGTTGAAGATTAAAAGGCAATAAAAAAAAGAGAGAGAGAGAGAGATTCTTGCAGCTTACGAAGACGTCTATAATCAATGGACGAGAGAAAGATAAAAGGTATCCATGCCTACTACTGCCTACATCAAATATTTTAATGTTCTTATCTTGAAATTGTAATTCCCCTCGTGGGATTTGAATTAATCCAATTAACTATGTCGACATGGAAGATTTTTATGATTCAATCCTGACGAGACACTAAACTGGTAAACACAAGTTTCCTTTTTTTAATCTTAATTAGTTGCTGTCATTAGGTGATACAATCCAATAATTTCAAAACGAGGCTTCGAGAACATTAATTTTAAATTAAAAGAGTTGTGTTTCTTTTGGCAAAGTAGTATTTATTTTGTTTTTTTCTTTGATTTTTTTATTAATATATTTTATCAATTCTATCGTTTGTTAATTGTAAACTAAAAGAGGATGATGTTTTACTATGTCGTTCCATGTTTTACTATATCCTTTCTCGTAAAGAATCATTCACTGAAATAATATTTTTTTTAATTTTTATCAATTAATATTGTGTTTGATTAAAAATTAGACTTGATAATTTATTTCGGTTTATTTTTCATTAGGTTATCTTGATCTCAAGATCCAATAATAATATTTAAAGGTTAACTCGGGTTGACTTAAATTATTTTTATGTCATTTTTTTAATTAAAATTGTTACAAATTTCATCATTCAACATTAAATTTGATAGTCACAATTGATAATCAAGTTTTATAATTTGTTTTGACTTTTTCTTTATAAGGTTATCTCAATTTCAAAACCAAAATCACAGATTTGACAGGTTAACTTCGATTACATCAGATTATTTTTTTTTATTTTTTTCTATAAGATTATCTCAGTATAATGATCCATGTCATAAGTTTGGTGGATTGATTCAGGTTGTTTTTTATGTTTTTTTTAATTGATTTTTTTAAAATTTCATCCTTCAATATTGAATTGGTTTGGGATTGGAATTTGTAATTTGTTTTGATTTGCTTTCGTGGGGTTATCTTGATCTTATGATCCGGGTTACAAGTTTAACATGTTAACTCATGTCATTTTTTTAGGTTTTTTTTAATTGATTTTTTTTTTCAATTTAATGAGTCAATATTGAATTGATTGGGAATTAGGCTTCATAACTTATTTTGATTTGCTTTCTATAGGGTTATTATAGTCTCATAACTCGGGTCATAAATTTAACACGTTGACCTGAGTTGTCCCAGATCAATCTAATATGTTGTGTTTTTTAATATTAAAAAAAATATATCATCTTGAAATTTTGTTTAGTCAAATATTATTTTTACGAGTTGTATAGGGTATTGTTAAACCAGTAAAGTCAATTGAGTTGTATCGAGTAAACCCTTACTTAATTTAATATATTTTTCTGCTAGAAAAAAAAATTAGAATCTGTTTTTACATTTAAAAAAAAATTAACTTAACCCACAACTAGTTAATTGCATATTCGGCTTTCCTCATCCTATTCGTGAACAGTTAAATTCTTTATTTATAGAAAAGCATGGATTTATTTGTTAGAATGGAAAATTACATTCTTCTTTTCTTTTTTCTTTTTCACATATTAAATAGAACAGAGTTAAAGAGATAAGCAGAACCTCACAGTCAGAAGCCCATAGAAATGTTGTCGCTTCATTGCTTGTGGATGGAAGGAGCCAGGAAACAGAGTTTGCAAAAACCAAAGACCCCCACGAGTAATTAAAAAAATACCGCAACGCCCACTACAAGACAAGACGATCAACCTAGGTAGACCTCCTACTCTAAAATTCCACTTTGGATTTTGCCAAATGATGCTTCCTCTCACTAGCCAGGAACCTCAAACGAAACCTCCCTACCCGCTGTGTCTTTCTTGCTTCTTAAAATTCTACCCTTTATATATATACGCTTCTCACTCCATTTCCACTCTCAAGGAAATCAGACCTTCACTTCTCTCCCATTCTTTGAATTCAATTTCCAGTTTTGCAGCTTCAACTCTTTATTTCTGATCCTAAATTTCGATCCTCCTCCAATAAGTACCCCAGAAAACAAAAGAAAATTAGTAGAGAAATTAACCCCTCTATCAATTATGGCATCTTTTGATGAAGCTTCAGCTTTGGAACTCATTAGGGAGCACCTCTTGACTGACTTTGCTTCCATGGACAGCTTAATCACCAATCTTGATGATCTTTGCAGTACTTCCAGCTCTTGTATTACTACTGACTACATCAAGACTGAATCAACAGAATTCGATCCCTTTGATCAATCAGAGCACCCACAACCCAAGCTGCAGGGTCAATCTAGCATCGAATCCAAGCCTCAAGCCTCACCAAAGTCTCCAAGCACTCTAAGCCAGAGAAAACCATCCATGATCAAGAACATCGCAATTCCTCGACCAGCAACCTTGAACATGACCCCACAAGTAGTACTGCCAGTGGTGAACAAGGCAGATGCTTCAAGTGAACAAGAAAGGCATTACAGGGGCGTCAGGCGTAGGCCATGGGGCAAATATGCAGCTGAGATCCGTGACCCTAACAAAAAAGGAGCTCGTGTATGGCTTGGAACATTTGATACAGCCATTGACGCCGCAAAAGCTTATGACAGTGCTGCTTTCAGGCTACGTGGAAGTAAAGCAATCTTGAATTTCCCTCTTGAAGCTGGAAAGTCTAATTCTCAGCAACCTGAACAATTCTTGGAAACTTCAAGCAAGAAAAGAAAGATTGAAGAAATAGAGAGTAGTATGGAAAGTACTGGTTCTGTGATCACTAATAAGGTCGCGAAGAGGGAAAGTTCTTCGCCGGAAACTGAGGTCAAAGCAGCGGCTACGGAACCATTAACGCCGTCAAGTTGGAAGGGGTTCTGGGATGGTGAAGTCATGGGGATATTTAATGTGCCACCATTGTCACCGTTATCTCCCCATCCTTCATTTGGGTATTCAAGGCTGATGGTTGTTTGAATGATTGACGGTCAACATGTCGTTTGGATGGTTGGTTTGCTGTTTACTCAATTAGGAAAAATCTGATGGCCAAAAGTGTCGCGGATTAAGTAGAAATTAGGAAGTTTCTATACATAGCTATATATAATTAGTAGGGTTCATATACGCAACTATGATTGCGTTTGTTGAAGATGATAAGTTTTGTAAGATTGCATTTCTTCTTTGATTGCATTTATTCAATGGAATGGATTTTGTATTCTGTTGTCCAAAAGTCACAAAATGATAAGTCCATTTATTTAGTTTATAATAAAAAAAAAAATTACAAAAAGCTACACTTGTAAAAGATGGAAAAGCAATCCTCAAAACACTTATTTATTCAATGGAATACAAATTTTAGATTGAATCTAAACTTGACAATTATTAAAATTAAACTTTATCAAAATTAGTTAAGCATAATTTTTAGAAAATATTGAGTCTGAAATTTTTTATTGTTGTGATGGATTAATCCCTCTTTTACTTGACAATTCTATCAGTTTTTTTTTCTTGTTTAGATATACTTTTAATTAAATAATGTTCAATAAATTCAAATAAATTATATTTAATATTTTTCTATAAAAATTGAACCTAAGCTTTTTTTTTTAAAAAAAAGAATGAGTAGAAAAAAAAATCTAAGAAAAATCAACAATAAATGAACGAAAAAATTCAAGAAAAATCTAGACTCCTTTACACCTATACAAAACACTTATTTATAAAACCGAAAATCAAAACATTAAATACTCATAATTAATGAATCTTCATAACTAATAAATATTTATAGTTTGTGAATTAGTAGTAATTATAGTTGTTCTTATTATATAATTAACATATTGTTTCATGTAATAAGATATTTTAAAGTCTAAAAAAATTGTTGATCAAACAATAATTTAATAGTAAAATATTTTTTTATTAATCAAACTTAAATCCAAACTCATAAACTTCTGGAGCAGATATGGAAGCTCAGGTGAATGTTGTCTAAACATCTAGGTAATAGCTAATTGTTTTGGGAGTTTATGTATTTTGAGAAGGGAAACATGCCATTTATGATACTTGGCACAAGCAAGTATTAACTGAAAAAGAAAAATTTATCCGACTGGGAAAGTGAGGAACCAAGTTCTGCGTTCATGAAACCAGGTTCTGCACAATGAATGCAGCATAGCAGCTTTTTTGTAGCTTCATAAATTTAGCTCACCGACAAATTTACTTGACTCCGTTAAGTACGAAGGACATGTTTGTTTTCTTTAATTCACTTTTAAAAATTTATTTTTTAAATTTTTATATGTTTATTTGTCATTAAAAAAATTAGTAAAGGGAAAATACAATGCGTTTAGCCTAGTTGCTAAATCTGCCCCCCTCCTCAACGAGTCAAGATGTCAACAGACAACATGCATAATAGACACCAAGCACAAGTTGTGCATAATAGACACCAGGTACTCGCACAAGACCAAAACTAGATGATATTTTCCTCCCGGCCCAATTTGAAACAAGCCTCAGTCCCCCCCTCCTACCCTCAACTTGTCCCCATTAATGAGGATTTGGATAAGATGACCCGAATCCAGCTCCAAAACTTGGGTAAAAACCGTGTGCTATAATGCACCACGATGCAGTGAACCTGCTGCATCTAATAAATTCAGGGAGTCCCATTTGATGTTGATTTTCCGATGCAAAAGTAGCAACTAGGATCCACTCCCTATATATAAAAACTAATTGATTGCCACCCATATTCCATAAAACAACTTTTTTGGTTCATTTTTTCTGTCTCTAAAAAATGGCAACCCCGGAAGAATCCTCAACATTAGAACTCATAAGACAACATCTTCTTGGAGACTTCATCTCCACAGACGAGTTTATCAGTAATCTTGAGTCCAGTATAGCCAGTATCTCTGTCAAACTAGAGAGCTCCCTTTCTGGGTCAGAACCCAACTCCCCAATATCCGACCAAAGTTACCATAGTACCCAAGAAACCTATAGCTTTGAAATAAAACCTGAAATCATAGACTTGACACCTCCTGAGCCGGTGTTTTCAGGTTCAAGTAATCAGTACCCACCACCTGAACCTGTAAAGATGGCAGATAAAGGAGAGACAGTAAGGCATTACAGGGGGGTCCGAAGAAGGCCATGGGGCAAGTTTGCAGCAGAGATCCGTGACCCTACCCGGAAGGGAAGTCGGGTTTGGTTGGGTACTTTTGACAGTGATACTGATGCTGCAAAAGCTTATGACTGTGCTGCATTCAAAATGAGAGGCAGGAAAGCAATCCTGAATTTTCCTTCGGAGGCTGGACTATCCATCCCGCCGCCAGCCACAGGCAGGAAGAGAAGAAGATCGAAGGGAGAAGAGGTGCTGCCGGAATCTGTTGATGTGTCAACGGAAAATTGGAATTTAAAGTGGAGTGGAGAAGTAGAGGAGGGTGTTTCAGATGAGGAGCAACTGTCACCGTTAACCCAAGAAACCATGTTGGCAAGGCTTTCCTAAAACGAACAAAAGCTCACCACGTCAGCCATGCTTATGATCAGAGAAACAAAATCTAATCCATAGTTGGCTTGGAATCAAAACTCGTCCACCTATCGAATCCCCTCAGATTGAATGTATTGTTTGTGTAAATAATTGTTTGACTAGGGTGATGTCGGAGTGTTAAAATGTAAATGTTGGCAGTACCATGAATGAATGAACAGAATTTTGTCAAAAAATCTAAAGCATGGGTGTGCCACACACTCCTGGAATCTCTTGCCGTGTTTTATCTCTTTCCATTTTGATTTTCGTTCCGTGACTCGGTCTGTGAAAATAATCGCAACATTGTCAATTCTAATAATTCCATCATCTTTAAGTAACGCCCCATCACCTGAAAGACTTCTATGCCTAAATTCCTGATGTTAATCTCATAAATTGACTTGGATATTTTCTCAAGCGATGTTGTCCTTTTCTTTTCTATTGAGAAAGATACCTACCCAAACAGTGGTGTCTTAAAGTGAGGAATATACCTGTACGTGACAGAGTCAGATATTTTCCCTCATCTCAAGTCGTAGTAAGTACCAAATTACCATAGACGTGGACAAAAAAGTTGCGCTAAGCACTCCTCCAGACCACCTGAAAGGTTTTTGTGCAACTTGCTGACAGAATTTAAGTAAATATTTGATATTAATATAGTTTTTGTGTGGTTGCCGTTTGATATTAATATAAACCAGGTCGGGTATACTAAAGAACTGAAACCTGCAGCTACTACAGGGGAAGATGATCGTAGGAATCGCTCGAGTTCGCTCGCCTTTAATCTTCTGCTGCACAGACACAATACAATTAGTAATCATACCTCTTCTCCAAAAAGAGTTTTATATAAATGGCAAGTGGAAATCCCCCTCCAAACTAACAAACCAACAAAAAAAAAATAATCTCAGTCTTGACAATTAGCTAGTAAAGAAACTGAACCTCAAGTCAACTTGCAGTAAAAACGAGGGTCCCACCTTTTTATATACAGGTTTATGCATATACATGTGTCCTATGAGGTGCCAAAGTTTTAGAACTTAATTATGGCAATAAGGTTGTGATTGGTAATTCCTGTCATGTTTATGAAGGCGTTCACAGGAAGGACTCCATGAGCAAGTTGCAAATAGGGGGCCTGTTGGGTCTACCAGCCAGAGTTTTCTTCACTAAATTCGCGTGTGACCATATACAATGTGCCACCATGAGAAACTGGTACAAAACCAGTTGTATAAGATAGGCATAGCAAGCAACTTGCAACTTTATATATGAAAGAACCAAAGATAATACATTTCCTATTGTCGTCATCCTCTCTCAGCCAGATGATATCATTCTTCTTGGATTCGTTAATGCTGTCTGTCTTTGAATTTGGAGTTTGGCTGCTAGAGCATTACAGTAAGGACCACTGACTCTCGAAGGTTTCTCTTTACGAGAGGAACAAGTTCGAATTTACAACAACAAAAAAAAATTCATCAAAGGTGCACCATCAATCACTTGTCAATTACGGCAGGCATGCATGTAATCATCGAAACTGTCGAACCAGTCTAATGCAAGTTTTATCATCATCAATTCACTCCACATCGAGAGTCAATCTGCTAAACAATCTCAACACAAACGGTGCAAGCATAAAAGAATATTCATTAACTGTAAATATACGTTGACATCATTTGAATTTAGTAAATATGATGGCTGAGTCATTGAGAAACAGATAGTGTCTTAAAATAGCAGACTCTATCTTAAAAGATACAATCTAAACTGCTGTCTACAACTTAAGAATTATCATAAATGGCAGCCACCAAAAAATATTTTAATTGTTCTAAGGCATTGGTAAATTTAAATTGGCAGCATCTCGTTGGAATTCAAGAAACTAGGCTGATTTGTTGAAGCAAGAAGTCTGGCCCACATCCTATCTGTTACCTTCACTGTATTTTGTGCCTCTGTCACACGCTGCAATATCACAAAAGTTGAATCTATCATGCATCACAAAATTGTATAGCATTAGCTATACCAATTTTAACAGCACGTCACTTTGTGTATCCCTCCATACTGAAATTGGGTGTGTGCAAGGGAAGGACTAGGGAAGACAATGTCACCTAAAGTATAGAAATATTGAAGGTACTAGTACCAAAGAATTTATACACGTTTCCACAGGCTCCAAGACCTATCCTGCTACTAACTGAAAATAATTGTTGTGTTCATTGGAGTTCAATAACCGCTTAAAATCATTCATTCTGGCATATTGCAGCCAAAATAGAATCGTCACATAATTGACAATAGAAGTGAGAATTCAGAAGACACAATGGAACAGGAAATTTACAGAGCCACTGTAAGGTTAGCTCAACATCAAACAGTAATAAAAAAGGCCAGAAACAGTTAGTCATATTCAGCATCATCTGTATCAGCGGGAGGCAACATGGGAACCAGAACAGAGTCTGCACTATGGAGCAAAGAAACTAAATTATGCTTTTGTGCACTCTTGTGCAAAGAACTAAATTAAGCTTTTGTGCAAACTGAAGTAAGAGTGACGACGGATCAGGAAAGATACTAGATTTCATTTGTCATCAAGCAGCAGGAGCACCCTGAATTAGTTTTGCATTCATGCTGCAAGGCAGTAGTTGAATTTATTCTTACCCATCTTATATGATTTTTCAAGTTGCTACTCCTTCATTGAGATTCAAGCATTTGGGACATATAATTAAACAATCAATCCCAGTAAAACCTGTATTGGCCATCTTATGATGACAGGAATTTAGCCATCATAATTCTCAATCCCCTTCTCCTTACTTACCAGGTCAGTTAGTTTTATTAATCCAGCCAAATCTATGAGAATCTAGCTTTTCCTGGTTAAATGCATAATATATAAAGGCTGTTTATTGAATCTTGATGTATTGATTCACACTTGAGACATTTAAATTTGGAAAATTATAAATATAGAAGCCAAGTCTCATATTTTAAAACCAAAGTAAACCAGCAAGTGAAACTGTATTCATAGAAAGTCATGTTAGTCATAAACAAAGATTGAGAAGAGGAAGTACTTACAGCAATGGGAATATAAGCATGTCTGCTGTTTACTGGACCAACTGTGAATCCTGTGTACCCAGCCATGGCCCCATGAACAGCACTTTGTGCAAGAAGACTGCAATAAATGTTGTCTGATGCATTACTTGGGATAGCTCTAATCATGTATGTAGGATCTGCATACGAAAATATAAAAATTTAGATACATAGACCTCCTCTTTCATCAGCACAGGAGGAGATTTTCCACAAGGTTCTCAAGTATACTTTCTTAATTCTTGATCCTAAAACATCAAACTTGATGTAGAACAATTATTTGAAGAGTTACTATTTTCTTGTTTGACAAGGTTCTCAAACTTGACAAGGCCAAGCCTGAAAAGAAGTTAAAAAAGAGAGCATATGATATGAAGCTTGAAGTCACTATTTTCTTGTTTTAATTATTTTCCTAGTTAATTTTAGATTTTAATTATTTGTGTTCTACTTAGCTTAGAACTTTTAATTTAATTAGTATTTTACTATTTAGAAATCCTAATGCTAGATGTATTCTATTAATTAGATAAGTTTTGATTAAAAATCATTTCTTATTAAGGATTTTAGAACTAGTGTTAATAGGAATGTCTAATTTATTTTATAAAAATAAAGACTATTGTTCAGATTTTTATAAAATTTCAGAGAATTTTCTCTAAATTTCTCTACAACTTAGGTTTGTAATTATAATGCTTGAGAACTCTAGTTTTATCTTCACTATACACTGCATTAGGTGGTATCAAATAAGGTCAACATCCAAATTGATAGCGAATCGTGGATTAGTTGGAGGCAACCATCTCCGTGATGGTGATTAGGAGATGCAGGCTGTTAATCAACTAGATTGTCATTTAGTAGCAAAAGCAGCTATAAGGAGCAAGTGCAAAATGGGTTTGGCAACATCAACACCAAATTTGATGACCTTAAAACCAGGCTTGAGACACTAGGGTTGCATGCAAACATGAACCGGGAAAGAAAAGAGGCACACACTGGGGATGAAGCTCACAACCAACCTATCATCGAACTAGTTCGTACAAATCCTCGTGGTCACTATTACTACGAGTATTCATCTAATGAAGAAGATCTATTTCGGTTGACGGAAGGCATAAATAGGAATCGCAAAAAGTAGAGGAACATGTTTAGAGATTTGCCTCGAGATCGACCTGACCTTAGACCTATTCCTAAAATTCCACCTAGACAACCACTTGTCTATATGATGGTTGTTAGTGAAGATGAACTTGATAGAGGTCATGGAACCTTGTCAAATCAAGACAAACAACCACAACCTGAGAGACAGAAATCGATCATCGTGATTGAAGGTCAGAATAAACAACAATCTCTCGATGACGAGGATGTTCTATGCGAACTTGATGGAGATGATGAAAGACTTATATGATGATGAAGATCTTGCAAACAATGACATGGAAGACTCGGTAATTTCTGGCAAGTCTTTTGGATATATTATGGATGATTATTTTGGTGTTCATTTAAATACAATGGTTGAAGTATTTAAGGACATAAATGATGATAAACTCCAAGTTTGAAGTAGAAAAATATTGGAAGAAACTACAAGTAGACTTCATAAAAATAAAAAAAGTATATCAAATATGGATTTTTCCTTAATATACCCGTATTAAATTTTGAAGTTCAAAAGTCAAAGACATGCTACTTCGTGAATAAATTAATTATGGTATTGTACTCGGAAGTTTTTTTTTTTTTCTATGGAGTGAAGAGTTCAATTTCTGACAAATAACTCGAGGATGAGTATTTTTCAAGGAGGGGAGACTGACATAGAACAATTATCTCAGAGGTTTACGGATCATATTGACAAGGACAAGCCCGAAAAGAAATCCACAAAGAAACCCAGAAGCACATGATATGAAGCCTGAAGTTATTATTTTCTTGTTTTAATTATTTTCCAAATTAATTTTGTATTTTAATTATTTATTTCCTACTTAGCTTAGAATTTTTAATTTAATTAGTATTTACTATTTAAGAATCATAATGTTAGATGAATTCTATTAATTAGATAAGTTTTACTTAGGAATCATTTCCTATAAAAGATTTTAGTTTTAATTTAGAATCATTTCCTTTAAAGAATTTTATGACTAATATAAATAGAAAAGTCAAGTTTATTTTATGAAGATGAAGACTATTATTCAAATTTTTATAAAATATCAAAGAGTTATATCTAAATTTTTCTATAGCTTAGATCTATAACCTTTGAGCTTAAGAACCCTAGTTTTATCTTCGCTATACGTTGTGTCAAAACTCGATGAATATTACAGAATTTAACCATATGAACCTTTCTGGTCTAGCCCCAAATCAGTACGTGTTTTTAGGACAAGATATTTAGCATGACCTCCCATTACCTACAAATAAGCATATGCCAAGTGCGTCGTTTAATTTATTTTTTTCCTAAAAACAATATCCAAAATTAGTTTTCTTAAAAAATTCGCCCTTGAAATAGGATAGTGTTTAACAGAAGTTAGAATCATCAGATGCAACAGTTTCTAAACCAAAGATAAAATGCTAATGCAATCATTTAGAAGGTACCTATATATTTCATATTTATCTCCATCTTCTTCACCTTTGTAAAATGATCCTACAACACGAGATATTAAAAGTATAAATGGAATTAGCACTAACACTAATAGTGCAAAAGTAAATAGATGCGGTGACAAAAATGAAAGAAATGGTCTTTCTCAACAAAATGATAGATACAACAACATAACTGTATTAAAATTAGCTATTAGGCAATTGTCAAATTGCCAATTTACCACCTAACAAGGTTGCTATATGGCATTATAGGTCCATGGAGATCATTTTGAGGCCCCGTGAGAATTAGATCACCAAGTTTGAGATAAGCAATTGCTTAGCTTGACAGGGCAGTGGCAATCAGAAGGAAAGGAAATAAACAACAAGCTCATGGAAAAGAAAAGGTAATAAATACACTGTTCTTGAAATGAAAAACATGAGTTAAGAGTGGTGGCGACTTTTAGTACCCACCTTAACCTTTTGAGTTAACCACAGACCAACATCAAGAAGTAGTCTGTTCCCTGATGCATCTCTCTCATCAGCTGCCTGCATGGCCTGAGCAACGTATTCCTGCCCGGCTCCTTCTGCTATCACAATAACCATATGCCCATTTTCTTTGATCCTCTGTTCAATAAATTCAAAAAGACCACCAGGACCTTCGAGATAGAATGGCGATTCTGGAATCAAGCAGCAATCCTGTTATATCCCAACCATGGTTAGCACATCACTCAGTTGTAATATTATGAGTGATTGCAAGCAATAAACCACACCGTCTAAGCACATTCTGAAGCAATGTCTTCTCCAACACTTTGTTTGGAGAAGGAAAAAGAACGGTACGCTGAAAGTGAAAAAAGCGGGAATATAGTTTATATAATTACTTACACATACAGATACATACATGAGCGCGTGTGTGAAGCAATATGTTTTCTAGAAAAAAAGAGCCTGCAACTTCATTCCTATAAAGGGTGGGGAAAAAAGCAAGCATAAATCTACCATTTTCTGATACATCCAGTGTCAAAGACAGTGTTTTGCACTACCAAATTTTTCCTAACACAAAATTCTGTTGTTAAGGAATAGAGATTAAAACAACAAATCATTGCTTCATACACACACAAAATAAGCCAAACTTCCTGAAACTGCCAAACTTGGAGGTAAAGGAACCACATTATTGTTATGACTCAATAAAACAGGATGATCATGGCTAAAGTTACTAGCCAACAAGTAACTTGCTCAATCTTATGTCCCCGCCAAGTTACTAATTAGTTTCCAATTCTCTCAGCAACTGCCTTGGATTTACTTGGCATCAAATATCACACTCTAATAATGGGTCCAAATATTTGTAAGTTCAGGAATCACTGTTAGCCAACAAAAGTCTTACCACATCTCGACTTGCCAAAGTTGCAAACATTGCAATGAAACCTGCAGGATTCAAAAGGAAAGGAAGCAGGAAGGTAAGAATAAATATAGTGATAACTTATGGCCATCAATGAGCCATCTATTAATCTATGTTCAAAAAGTTTACCACTGTATCTGCCCATCAGTTTAACAATCCCAACTCCATTTTCCACACTTTCAACCTCCACATGTGCAGCATTAATTGCTCTCTGAGCTTCTTCAACAGCGGTATCAAATCCAAAAGATTTGTCTATCACCTAGAACAACAACACAATTTACTTCATTTTACAGGGTTCAATACAGTTCACCTCCACCACGTCAATTCCTCACTACAAACATTATTTTAAAAAAAAAGCAAGAAGCCTTGAAAGTTAAACCTTGCTTTGAGGCAAAAAATTGCAGAATGGATGACACAACTCACCGCTATATCATTATCAATCGTCTTGGGAATCCCAGCAACAGCCACTTGAAGACCACGTTTCTCAACTTCCTTCCAAAAACAAACCAAAAATACAAATTAACGTGAAGAAAAAAGCATGCCAGTGTGACAAACTTGAATCATACCGTAATGCAAGCTGACTGATTGCTACAATAGAACGAAGGAAAAGGTTCTAGTTGGAGAATTAAACACCTTGTAAATTAAAGCTGCTCCTCTCTGAGTGCCATCACCTCCAATAACATATACCTAAATATCCACCAAAAAACCAGTCCACCTTATTCCATTCAGGTCGCATACCATATTCAGAAATTTTTACCAAAGAAAAAGGCATGTCAACCTGATTTATTCTCCTGTCCTGAATATTATCAACTATCTTGTTTGCGTCATGACCTCCTCGTGAAGTGCAAAGAAATGTGCCACCACGCTTATGTATATCATTCACAACTTTGGGCGTCAAGTTTATGGTGTTTTTTGAATAAAAACCCCTATAACCTCCCTGAAAATACAATCATTCATTCAAAACCTCTTTCTTAAACAAAGCAAAGCAAACCATTCGACAATTAAACACAACCCTCAACGTATCTTTGAATAAAACTCACCATAATGCCAAGTACATCATCAACTCCATACATATAATTCAATCCGCATACAATCTCGCGAATCACTGTATTGATCCCGGGACATAAACCCCCACATGTCACTATGCAAGCACGCACTTCATCAGGCATAAAATACACCTGCATGGCATCGCACCAATCAAAAACAATCAGCTTCTACCATTTCACACCCGATGCAGTGCTCCCTAGCTCGCATTCATGCTGTGCCTAATGTAATTATCGAGTGGGCCCCACCTGTGGAAGCACGTGCAACTACCCACCCGTGTACTGAATAATTCCTCAAAAAAATTAATCCAAAATGAATAGATAATTATTAAAATTTATAAAAGTAACATACCTTCTCTCTGGGGCCGGCTCGCCGGAAATGGACACCTCTAGGACTATCTTTATGAACAACAATCTGCTCAAAAGAAAAAAAATAGAGTGAGAATGATTGAATGACATATCGTTTACAGAAGAAAAATGATATGTTAAGTGAGCTTACATTTTGTGCGACTGCATCTTCTGGTCCAACAAAAGTCTGCCTGCCCAATTCAAATTTTTAAAATAACAGCAGAAATTTTATAATAATTAAAAGAAAAAAATAATAAATTCATGTACTTGACAATCGCGTAGGCATGGCTGTGATGTAAAGGATTTGGATACGACTGCAAAAAAAAAAAAAAAAAATCCTAAAATGGAAAATAAAAAGGGAAGTTTTAATGAAGGAAAAACAGAATGATTGATTACTGGTAGATGAGGGAGGAAATCAGTCAAGTGAGGCACATCTTCGAGGATGAAACCATCATCGTTAAGAGCTCTGACTCTGAATGGGCGATTTTGGCGCCAAAATAATGATTTTGTAGGGGGTTTTTTGGATTTGAGAGAGAAGTCGCGGTTAAATTGAAATAACGAGAATTTGTGGGAGTTCAATAATAGTAAGTCAAACGAAGAGGGAGAAGCAGCAAGTGAGAGATCCATCGTCGAAATGGAGAACCTGAAACTGTGTGGGAAAGAGATCGTTTGTTTCGGTAATGGAGGAATGATTAGGTGCGGACAACTTAGCTGGATCTTTAATTACGTGCCACGTTGATATTTTAAACATTTCTCTGACTTCTCGGTGGCTTTGATTTGCTGACGGTTCAACCGAGGATTCTGGAGCCGTGTACAACTCTAATCTGTGAACGTTGATAATTTGGCTTTAATTACAAACCGACCAAATCAAAAAACAGAATTCTTTCTTTTTTTCAGTTTTTATTTAAAAAACAACGAAATTTTTTAAATAGAAAGCTTTTATTCGAAACAATTTTAAAAAAACTTTGATTTAATATGCTTTAGTTTATAATAGACTTTTTGTTTTTTATGAGTTGTTATTATTTGATTCAATTCAATTTAGTTCAGTTTCAAGAATTTAAAACCAAAACCAAACTGAATTTTTTCAAGTTTTCTATCCGAAATTATCAAAAAAAAAAAAAAGGAAACAATTCAGTTAATTTCAAATCAGGATTTATGAATATTTTGGATAATTCAGTTAATTTGCTCAACCCTAAGCACTAACAAATGAATAGGCCTGTATTTATAGCATTCGTTTATTCATAATTATAAAGTACGTGTGCAATACATACAATACATGAATGAATAAACAAAATTTATATTAAATTGCTCATAGTTTTTGCTGAATTCACCATCACCATGATAGTTGACATTCTTCAACCTGCAACAAATGTACAGATCAATGGTCCAGAAAAATTGAATTTCAACAGCATGCTCATAATAACTTACCATATTGGACCTCGCATCCAGCTGTAATGTGTTATGTCTAAGCAGCCACTGGCTTCACAGAAGAAAATGATCGATCATATGTTGTACGACATCCGCGCCTTCTATATGCATGCTCTGATCTTTAACCTGTGAAATATACAGAGTGGCATATGGTTCCTTTAGATAACAGAGACCTGTATATTACATTTATTTTCATTTTCCAAGGTGTTTCCTTGCACCTGAGCACTGATGACACCGCCATTCTTCCTAAGAGATAATTAGCATTTTCAAATCACATGCCCAAAAAACACAGCACATCTGTGAGGATGAATGTAAGATACATGCATGCATGCACGCACACATAGGGGGGGAAGGGAGAGACCTGAATGACACTATGAGCAGCAAACCTCTGTCTGCAGGTGTGGAAGCTAGCGTCTACTTTTTCCCATGACACACGGGATAGACCTGTCACTAGTTCCTCTGCACAAATAAGGTCCAGTTAACAAACTTGTAAAATTGAAGAACTAACCATAATTAAGGACAATGGAAATTTCCAAAAATACATTCATTGGCAAAATTGGTAAAAGCAAAGGCAATTAAAACGAATAGAGCAAGCATAGCTGCTGCATTGCTTCATTCAAAATATACCTTCTAACTTGTCGAAACTATCATCATCTGTTGAAACAAGCTCAGACTGCTCAGTGTCGCAGGCCTTGCAGCATTCTTCGTATACAATATGTGGATATTCCTTGTTAATATAATCCTCCCACTAAAAGGAAAATGACATTTTAGCAAGTACATTCTAACCAACAGGCAATAATATAGAGGAAAATTACACAGTGAGAGCAGAGGTACCTTCGGCAATTCAATATTACGTCTGATGGACGATGTTCTCCAGCCCACAATATCTAAACAGTTTTCATCAAGGGAACAGAGAAATAAAGACTGTCAAGTTTTCAGATTATATATTGATGGTTAGCTGCTTTGAAGAAATAAAAAGGATACGATCATAGCAAACATTTGAATATGCTACCCGACGTTTGAATATACGCAATGCTGACCTACAAAATTAGTTAGGTGCTCTTGTTAATTACATATTTGGATATCATAAAGATGGCATCTCAAGAAACTATAAAAGAAAGGAATCTGCATAAAGAACTGCTGTGTATGTGGCATACATGAAAAAACAATCACCATAATCTTCTATCATGCGTTTAAGCAATGGAGGTTTGCCCTCATCATCATCATTCAAAAAAAGGTGCCGACCTGTTCTCTTAAATATCCAATGAATCAAGAGGTTGGCTGCTTGCTCAAAGGCAGTTACACCAAAAAGAAATGGAACCTGCAATGAAAACATTTTTTGAACAAAATACACTAAGGATGCTTAATGTGAATTCAATGAGAGCTAAGATTAAGGAATCATTAACATGTGCAATTAGCATAGTAGCAGGAAACAAGTAATACTGTTTGTATGCTCAGATTTAGTAACAAGGAAGTTATAATGGAAAAATGAGTTCAAATGAATTTCACTAGTAGTCAACTAATGACTATAATCAAAATAGAGAAGTCAGGAGTCCAGCTTGTTTTTTCCTGAATAAAGTACCCTATTGAACCATGCCATGAACAACAGTATGGCATGATTTTCTCTTTCATCATCATTGTCCTGGCCAGATTTCACCCTAAAAAGTTGCTTATCCGGTAAAACTATCTCTAGTTTGCTTGCAATAAAACAGACCCATTCTATGTTCCCTACTGCTCATAGTATAAGGATAGAGATAACCCTTGGTTGCTCTCTTTTATCTGTTTGCATACAAACATGCTTTTATAACATCTAACCCAGTGCTATGGTCAATTCATACAGCAAACAAGAGAAATTCATCATCTTCAAGCAAACACTCTTGTAAGTATGAGAGAAGCATAAAATACCATCTCAGCACCTTATCCAAAACAATCCTACTCAATACACGCAAAATTTTTCCTTACAAAAACATTTTAACAACCTGATCTTTTGCTTTTTCAATGTTTTGAGTGGATGATGATGAAATTCGAAAATTTAAATGAAAAGAAACAGTCAAAATAGAATACCTGCTTGTTTCCCCTGGAACCAAGGTGTGGTGTAGCAACAGTGATAAAGTTCATAGGCTCCAAGCCACCAATTGTAGCCTTTAAGTCGTCTATGCTTGTACCATCAGTTGAATCTTCTACGTTTTCTTTCTTGGGTGGTCTATACAATCTCCCAATTGCATATCTCGCCACTAATCCTCCCACAGAATGTGCAACAAATGAAATCTTCTGCAAATTTGGCTTTCTTTGAATCACTTCAAGTACCTAAAATTCAAATATTCCATCGATAATCCAGCATAGAAAATGCAACCAAATTAAGTAAATAATTACAGGTAAGCCCATGAATCTAAGAACTACTGTACCTCCTCGGCCAAACGGTCGCCCATCACATCAACACCATCAAGTGTCAGCCTAAACATATTTTTTTCACTACCTACAATGCAAGTAAAACCAACCTAAGCATTCCATTCTTTGTAGAAATAAAACAAATAGCAAAAGAATTGATTTAAACTTCACTCAACAAACATCTAAATACCAAACTAAAAAGGAAGGGTTTCGCTTCATATCAATACCGAAAACATAACTAATGATACTTACAATGAACAAATACTTTATCAGGTAAAGTTCTAACAAACTGCTCTGCTCCAAACTTCCAATCAGTGTTACTGATCATTCAAGCAAAACGCCCACAATTAGCAAACAACAGAACTAATTCAATAATTAAGCCTAAAAATTCAGTTAGCTCAAAAAAAGACAAACTTCAAGAGGAAGTTGACATTTTGATCTCATAATCAACAAAAATAAACCAAACCCAGATTTTAAAAAAAAAATCACTAGACTGGGGGCAATCAACAGAAGTAATTGAATTCCAAATTCATGAATTGAGGGTGAAAATTCATCAAAATAAAAAAGGACAACTTTCAGAGAAAGTTTACATTTTTTATCTCGTATTCAACAAAAATAAACCAACTCCAGATCAAAAAATTCAATAAATAACGCAAAGAAATCATGATAACTGGTAATTAATGATAAAAAAAATTAAAGAAAAATCCATACCTTCCAAGGATACCGTGGACCATAATGACAAGATGATCAGCAGAAAAAGAATCAGAATTTTTACAACTCCAAACATCACAGCTTACATTCACTGATTCTGTTGAACAAACTCCGTTCTCTACAGCTCTGTTCTCCATGATTTATTAGTCCAATTCTTACTTTAATCTCTCCTCTTTCTTTATGGTTTTTCAGTTAAAAAAATGCATTTAAATATCAAATAAAAAAAAATGAGAGTTGCGTTTGGATATTTTGTTGATTTTCTTGGGAAAATTGGGAGTGGTGAATACCTATGAAAAAGAAGTTATAAAGAAAAGGAAAGGAAAATGAAGGGTTTTTTTCAGAGAAGGTGCGATTATCCGTGAGATTTATCCACGTGAGATGATGAAAGAAAAAAAAAATGACCTTTAGTTTTCGTTAGGCTTTTAATTAAAAAAAAAAAAACTGGATTTGTCATCTAATGGCGGGAGGTTAACAGGAATTTGTTTTTAATTTTTAAAAGTATTTTAAAAAAAATTAACAGTTTGCTTATTTTTTATTATTT
>Ga0325411_1002210_pt1 | contig 21910 bp, 13 predicted proteins | sample PopdelMetagenome_13_FD_206181 | JGI IMG/M metagenome (GOLD analysis project Ga0325411, IMG submission 206181) | Populus deltoides microbial communities from Bellville, Georgia, United States - Xylem-PdIQD-R4 | ecosystem: Host-associated > Plants > Phyllosphere > Stem > Wood/Secondary xylem... | reverse complement strand
ATTGAATCCAAGATCAAATAGAAGGATCCAAGGACCTAGCCTCGTTTGAGGGCAGAAACAAATTAAAAGTTTATACGTGTGCAATCATCATAAAGAAATAAACTTATTGTTTTGGAGAGTGTAGATCCGAAAGAAAAACTTACTTGTGAGAATTCCCTTCTTATTCCTGAATCAATTACTTCAGTGTCACTTCAATTACTAGAATCAAAGTGATATTCCACAGTACGAACGTCTTTGCAAATTTTGTCAAGTTAACGCAGAGAGTCAAGATGGAAGAAGAGAAAGAGAGAACTATGTTCTTTCAATAATGAAAAACATTCCATTCTATATGGGTTATGTCCCTTTATATATGATTAGAGGAGGCGGTTACATTCTTTAGTAACTCCTCTAATAACTTGGATCAGGCTCATCCATCATGGACGGACCAGACCTAACCCAATAACCAACATCTCCCACTCGCCTATGAAGGACTGAATCTCTCTAATACATTATACTTCAAACTTGCACAAGAATTTCATACTTGACGAACGAACCGTACGACCTGAAGCACACAGTTAAAGGAGCTCCAATATATAAACCTAATACAGGCCATATAGGAGACATCAACCTTATAATTAATTATTCCTTAAAGTGTACTAATATACCCCAAGCATTTTTAGTTACACATGACTGAATATAATTCAATCCCTCAAGAATTTTCATACTCAATCCATCCTTACAATTACAAGTATTCTAAATCATATCAAATCTATTCAAGTGATATGATCCCGGCCGGTGAATGCAAGTAACAGGTGTAGAACTAAAATTACTTTTTCTTTCGCTCTCATATCAATCAAATCTAAATTAACTCGCTTTCCTAAGAGTATTCCTTTAAGTCGAATCATTCCATGACTATAGGATATGTTTCTAAAGTAGCGATCATTAATACATCACCTCATGATATAGTCAAAAGTCACAAAGGGTAAGATTTTGAGATCTTAGATATGATCTTCAGGACTCGCATAATAAAGAAGCAGGGATCCATTCTTTTATTCCTGTAATGGTCGCTAGCACATTTAGTATGAAACATGTTATAGTGGAGCTTACTCTTTTCTTTTCTTAAGACAAAGAGTGTATGTCGTTGCTCTCCTTGTTAAAGGAAATACACTATACGAGTCTTAGTCTTGTTGCTAAAAACATAGACTTCAAATCAGAAATTCTCATTTGCTCATTTTTCATTAGTGACAAATGAATAATTTTATACTCAGCTTCAATCATAATAGACACATGAATTGCGGGAATTCATTCATGCCGATTCTTTTATTTAAAAACCTCATCTTAGTCCCAGCCAATGTGACTTTTTAATAATCATTTTGAGTTAAAATTACTCCCACTGCGCCCAAGTCGCTTATTGAGCATTAAAACTCAAATAGTCTCATCTCTACTCACCTTACAAATGCCAGAAGTGATTGCTCATGTGAGTGAGCCAATCTAAGTCTATCGACATACTATAACAAATTGTACTATACGATACCCACAATATATTCATGAAACAAATAATGAATAAAATGATATTCTAATGGCATTTATTCATTACTCAATCACTGTAAGCTTTCGTATGATCCTTAAAACTAATTATATTGCTAATTACATTCTACATAGGCCAAGGGATCTCACATGTCTAACATATGCATCCCTTGCTATTGGTTTTGTGAGTGGATCTGCAACCATAGAATTTGTAGAAATGTGTTTTAGGATCACATCTTGTTCAATAATTGCTTCTCTAATGTAGTGATATCTCATCTTGATGTGTTTGGTCTTTCCATGATATTTTGGATCTTTGGCCACAACTATTGCAGCAGTGTTATCACAGTAAATCGTCACTAGATCTGATGCTGATTTGACAATTTTCAAATGATACAGAAAATTTTTTAACCAAACAGCATCTTATGTTACTGCGGAACAAGCTACATACTCAGCCTCCATGGTAGATAAGGCTATGTAGGATTGTTTCTTTCTCCTCCATAGTATTGCACTATCATTAAGCAAGAAAGCACATCCTGAAGTTGATTTTGATTGGTCGACATCTCCTCCCCAATCAGCATCAGAGAAACCAATCAATCGTAAATCTTTCTTTCCTTGGTAACATAGCATGTAATTTGAAGTTCCTTTCAGATATTGTAAAATCCTTTTGACTGTCATCCAGTGTTTCTGACCAGGGTTGGATTGATATCGGCTAACCAATCCAACGGTATAACATATATCGGGACGTGTGCACATCATTGCATACATCAAACTACCGACAACAATAGCATAAGGTACTCTGGACATTTTATCCTTTTCTTCTAGAGTCTTGGGACACATATCACAGCTTAGGCTCAAACTTTTATCAACAGGGGTGTTCATTGGTTTGCTATCTTCCATGTGATAGCGCTCTAACATCTTTTTGATGTAAGTCTCTTGAGTTAAACCCAAAAGCCTTTTAGCGCGATCTCTTATGATTTTCACACCAAGTACATAGCTGGCCTTACCCATGTCTTTCATTTCAAAGTTTGATGATAACCACTTTTTAGTAGTATCAATCATCTCTTTGTTATTTCCAGCTATTAAGATGTCGTCAACATATAAGGACAATATTATAAAACTATTGTTAGAACGTTTTAAATACACGCAGTGATCTTCTTCCATCATTGTAAAACCATCCTTAAGGATAGCTTGATGAAACTTAATGTTCCATTGTCTAGAGGCTTGCTTAAGACCATATATGGATCTTTTAAGCTTGCAAACTGTGTGCTTTTGTCCTTTAGTCTCGAATCCTAAAGGCTGATCTATATAGATCTCCTCATTTAGTTCTTCATTGAGAAACACAATTCTAACATCCATTTGATATAACTCTAAGTCCATATGTGCGACTATAGCTAAAATAAGGCGAACTGAAGTAATCCTCACAACTAGTGAGAATGTATCTTTATAATCAATTCCCTCTTCTTGAGTGTAGCCTTTCGCTACTAGTCGAGCCTTATAACGTTCTATTGACCTGACCGCCTTATGTTTAATTTTAAGAACCCATTTATTTCCAATGGATCTTCGTCCTGACGGTAAATCAACCCAAGTCCCAGACTTGATTAATTTTCATTGACTCCATTTCTTCTTCCATAGCTTTAATCAATTCACTTGTTTTAGGACTAGATAGAGCATGACTAAATGTTTTAGGTTCTTCATCATCTTGTGGAGCAATCATGAACGCTTCCCTCTCAATCTCAAATTGACGACGAGGAATTGGTTTACGAATGCTTCTTCGAGGTTAAGATTGCTTATGATCTTGCTCCATGAGAGTAGGAATAGATAAAATATCACTCCCACTATTTCTAGGAGGATTAAAAGTTTCATCTAAGTCCTCTACTGAATGGCTTGCTGCGCCATAATCTAGATTTTCCATTTCATATAAATGAAAATCTTTTTCAACCTCACCTGTCTTTGGAAAAACCTTTTTTAAGAATACAACATCACACAATTCAATCTCTATTACTCTTCCATCAGCTTTTTCACCAATAAATACAAATCATTTGGAATGTTCAGAATATCATATAAAGATACACTTCTTCCCCTTAGGACCAAGTTTTCCATATTCATGAGAAGTATTGTGAATATAAGTTGCACACCCCTATGGATGAAAATAACCTAGATAAGATTTGACACCATTCCATAATTCATATGAGGTGGACGAGACAGATTTAAAGAGCACACGATTAAGTATGTAAGCAGCAGTTAATAATGCATCTCCCAAAAAGGAAATTGGTAAGTTAGTTTGCGCCTTCATTGACCTAACCATGTCAAATAGGGTTCTATTCCTTCTTTCCGCTACACCATTTTGTTATGGAGTATAAGGAATAGTTAGTTGTCTAGCTATACCCTTTTCATCACAAAATTTTTAAATTGTTCAGACAGATATTCAAGTCCTCGATCAATTCTTAATGCTTTAATCTTGGTACTTAGTTTATTCTCCACCAAATTGGTGTATCGAATGAAGCAATCCAATGCTTCAGACTTATGTGAGATCAAATAAACATGACCAAATCGTGTAAAATCATCTATAAATATGATGAAATAATTTCCTCCATGTCTTGCTCTCACATTCATTGGGCCACAAATGTCTGAATGAATAAGCTGTAATGAACTACTAGCTCTTTTAGCTTTGCCAAATGGTAATCTAGTTGTTTTTCCAGCAAGGCAATGCTCACAAATGGGCAATTCCTCTTTGGTAAGTGATCCTAAAAGACCAGCTCTTGTTAATCTATGTAATCGATCTTTCCCAATGTGTCCTAATCTAGCATGCCAAGTTATGATATCACTATCATTAATAGTGCTGGAATTTTGAACATAAATTGAAGCATCATAATTAATAGATACATTAACGGTGTCTAACACCATAAAACCATTTAATACAAAAACAGAACCATAAAAAATATTATCCAGATGTATTTTTACTCAACAACTAACAAACACAATATTAAAGCCCAATTGGAGTAAAGCAAGAACAGACACAAGATTTCATCGAACTTCTGGATCGTAGAGTACATCATGAAGATAAAGTGTGCGACCACCCCACAAATCTAATTTGCAGGTACCGATCCCAAGCACAGCAGTGGAAGCATTATTCCCCATGTATATGTATCTACTTCCCTTTGAAATTCGATAAAATTCCATAAAGGTTGTTCGATCCCTTGCTATGTGGTCAGTTGCTCATGAGTCTACAGTCCAAAAAGAAACAGATTCAGCAAGCATTAAACAACTGCTAACGTATAAGTTAGAGCGATGATTGTGATTAAACATTACCTTTGGCTCAGTGCAATCACGAGCAAAGTGACCAGATTTACCACAATTGAAACAATTCATATTCTTGCCTTTCTTATCGCCGTGTTTCCCACACTTGCGCTTATGTCCACTGCTACTTGCTTTTATTCCTCTCTTGCCATATTTAGGACCCTTAGCCTTACCCCTTTTATATTTAGAGCCATATGCTTCACGCATCTTTGTCTTGGATATAAAAGCCTCATTAATAAGCTTTTCAGCATGAAGTCGATCTTCTTCAAGCTCGACATGACGAGCAACATCGTCAAATGTCTTAATGTTGTCATTGTGGGTAAGGTTAACATGCATGTGTTCCCAATTACTTGGCAAAGAGCGGATAACTACTTGGACTTGTTGTTCATCAGTCATCTTATGCCCAGCACCCCTTAATTCACTAATCATGTTAGACATGACTGTAAGATGCTGCCTCATCGTTTGATTTTGGAGCTTCTTATAGCCATTGAATTTGAGAGTTAACTGACGAAGTCTAGTAGTGGAGGTTCCTCCATACTGAATGTTTACTGCGTCCCAAACAAATTGAGTTGGACGATGCCTCTCAAAAGGCAGCATTATATCATTTCTCATGCTGCTCAACATCAAAATGCGATCTACACGATCCTTGTGTTTATAGGTTTGATATAATTCCATATCAAGTCTGTGCTGAGCAGTGTTTCCTTGCTCAGATTCAGCCATCGGTTGTGTGATTGTTTCCAGCATTTCTTGCTCTTCCAGGAGATACTCAATCTTACGATGCCAAACATCGTAATTCTTTTCACTTAGTTTGTCTCCATGGTTCAAATCAGCAATAATACTCTTAAATGCAGCCATATTAAGCGTTATTGTCAGTAATTACAAATATTAGTATCTAGTACAATTTAATTGATATATTTTGCCACTCCATTTTAAATTAAACAAATAATAATCTAACACATACAATAGAAATGAAAAGAATGTTAAATACTTAATCAATTTCTATTTGTATGGTCTAATTATTATTGGAAATTTAAATGAGTGATAATTATAGTTATTAGTTTCAACTAACAACTCCCACTAATCAGGTTGCATATATTATCATATATATGCATATAATGTAATTAAACTTAAATTACATAAAATATTCAGTTCACAATTAAACAACCATTCATTTTTTTAAAAAAAATACAATATTAAGAATAATAAATTTCAGAGTTGTTTTATATTGTAGGCACATAAGTAGGGTCTCTAATTACGTCATCCACTTCATCAAAGTCATCTCCTCCAAGTTCATTATACTCAAACCATGGAATGAATTTAGCAGTAGCATCCAAATGACTTGTGTTTCTTCCAGTTCGTTGTATACCCTTTTCGGCATACTGACGTTCCCTCTCAAGCAGCATTTCATCTGTGAGATTGTTGAAATCTAAGGATTCCAGCCTATATTCCAATGATAGTCGCACCAGCATTCATTCCTCAGGTAGAGAATTGAGAACGATTAACATTTGATGTTCCATGTAGAATTCATAAACACCACTCATAGCCAGTCTAATCATCCAATGATACATGTAATCAATATGCTCTTGAATTTTATGAACAGGATTAAAGGCATAACCCAGCAAACGATACCAATGTTGATCGATTTGTTGTTGCTTATCCACTACAACAAAATATTCCAAAGGCACATAAATATTATACTTAATATTTAATTAAAGCATGTATCATCATATATGTTAAAAAAAATATATGGAAATTAAGCAATTTATTTTAACAATAAATAAATTACTCCACAATTTAACAATTTATATTAACAAAAAAATATTAATTGTCTTAATATTATTTTATTTTTTAATATATTAACATTTTTAATATATATTAACTACCGAAGGACAGTTAATATATGTACACATCTTTTAAAAGATTTTGTTCATTCGGTTTTCCTTTTTTTTTTAATAATTGTCAAATGGCAGTTAATTAACTGCCAAATGACAGTTCCAATTGACTACCGAATGCCAATGACAATATTAACTGCTGAATGGCAGTTACACATCTTTGAAAAGATGTGTCCTTTCAGGTGATTATCAAATTTTTTTTAAATGAAAGTTAATTAACTGTCAAAGTTCAATTGACTACTATCAATTGAAAATGAATATGGTAGCTTTTAATCTCCATTTCTATCATCAATTCACATATGAATTGATAATAGAATTATATAACTAAGCAGAAAATATTTTCTAATTAATTATAGAAAAGACAAATTCATAACTAAATTACTTCATAAAATTTTATAAATTCAAAATTCTCAATAAAAATATTCTTTTAACACAAAATTTACATCTATCGTTCATGTAATAATAGATATACTGCATAAAAGCAATATTAAAAACCGTGGCTCTGATACCAATGTAAATCGGAAAGGAAAACTTACTTGTGAGAATTCACTTTCTTATTCATGGATCAATTACTTCAGTGCCACTTTAATTACTAGAACCAAAGTGATATTCCACAGTACGAACGTCTTTGTAAATCTTGTCGAATTAATGCAGAGAGTCAAGATGGGAGAAGAGAAAGAGAGAACTATGTTCTTTCAATAATGAAAAACATTTCATTCTATATGGGTTATGTCCCTTTTATATATGATTAGAGGAGGTAGTTACTTCCTTTAGTAACTCCTCTAATAACTTGGATCAGGCCCATCCATCATGGGCGGACCAGGCCTAACCCAATAACCAACAAAGAGTTTATTATGTTAAATACCAATTAGTTGCATTTTAAGTAATACTACTTTGATCCAAAAATGATTTGGTGGGTATCCCAAGTAAAATCGTTGCCCTATTATTTTGAGAATTTGATGGTGCTTAGAGTGGCCTGCAGATGCCCGTCTGTAAAAGAAACCTGAATTCCCAAAATCACACAAATCAGCAACATAGTTTGACAGTGGTTATAATTAAGTTTGCACTAGATTAGTATCTTAAGATAGAAATATAAATAAATATGTTTCATCAGAGAAATATAAACTGAGACATAAAAAAATTGTCACAGTTTTCAAGTGTGAATGTTTATTTTTTAAAACAAAAACTATTTTTTACTACAGTTTTCCATCAGATATTCAAGATAGAAATATTTGATGAAAAAAACGATAGGAACCCATTATGCAATGCAATAGTGGAGACCATATAGGATATTGTGAATGCTTAGGAGAAAGCGAGGAATCCAATCGCAAAACCTAGATTGTTGTAAGCAAACAACAACAACAACAATGTTGGCTAACTTGGAACGTATCATTCAATTGATGGGAGGCGCAAATAAAGATCATGAAGAGTAGATACTTTCCTAGATATTTACCTTTAAGGCATGCCAAAACTCAAACCTATTCCTAAATTTGATTAGATTTCATTCTAGAAAATTTCAAAGAAAAGATTTATTAACTGGTTAACAGACTTGTCATACGCAAACTTTCTTATGGTGTTAGAGAATGGTGGCTTGAATTTTTAGACTTTAGAACTCGTATTAGTATGCCTTTAATTCTATCTTGGCAAGATTTGAAACAATCGTTAATTTTGAGGTTTATACAAGATGATTATAAAAAGATTTTATATCGAGTACATAAGCAATTAGATTTTTATTATTTGCCCTTTGTTCAACCTTTTAAAATAGCAAGTAAGAAAATTATAGAGGAGGAGTTGTCATCTATTCAAAGTAAACAATTTCAATATCACAATAATGACAACAATAATATTGTTGCAAATATTAATCTAATTGTCGATGTTTTATCAACTAATATAGAAGAAGAAATCAAGAAGCTTCTAAATTAGTATGTTATAGCAATTCTAAAGATCTTGTAAAACATGGAGGACATGGCAATTCTTCTAAAGACATTATAAAAGATTATCTTGAAGTTTCTTTAGATACAAAAGTTGAAGTATTGGAAGTCATGGATAATGATAAGATGAAGTTTGAAGTAAAAAAATGTATGAAGAAACTATAAGTGGACTTTATAGGAACAAAAAGTATAATATTAAATATGAATTTTTCTTTAGCATGCATACATCATAAATTAAAATTTGAGGTTTCCATATCAAAAATATGTTACTTCATGAATATATTGGCTACAATGCTATATTTGAAGTATTTATTTGTTTGGAGTGAAAAAAAGTTTAAGTCGTGATAGGTAACTCAAGTCATGTTTTTTAGAAGTTGAGGGGACTAACGTGGAAAAAAAATTTCAATATTATTGGTGTAATAATATTTATTGTATTATTTCATTAATGGATAAGATTTTTAGATGTTTAAGAATTTATAAAAAATCTAGGATGCAATTTGGTAAATTAAACATAACTTTTAATATAACTGTTAGATTGAGCTAAAATTGCTAAAACATACTAATCCAGAAGATTCTCAAAGCTTTGTTTTCTATTGGGCTAAAATCTCATGATTATCTTTCAAATAAAAGATGGAAGTTGCACAAGATTGTTTTTATTTACCTTGTTGTACTTTGATTTTTTTTTTAGGACTTTTAATTTAATTATTAATTTACTAGTTAGTAATTCTTTTTATAGTTAGTAATTCAGTAATTCTTTTTATAGTTAGTAATTCTAATGCTAGATGAATTTTATTAATTAGATAAATTTTAATTAGAAATTCTTTACTATAAAGAATTTTAGTTTTATTTTAGTTTTAATTAGGATTTCTCTTCTATAAAGGATTTTAGAACTAACATAAATAAAAATGTTAAGTTTATTTTAAGATAAAGTCTATTATTAAGATTTTATAAAATAGAGTTTCTTTTAAATTTCGCTTAGATCTAACCTTAGAATTTAAAAACCCTAACTTTTATTCACAATATATACACGGCGGTGGATCCAACTAACCCTGGCGGTGTAGAGACTGCACTGTAAAATAGTGGTGGTAGCAACACTGACCCATGCTTAGGTTTTACACAAATGAGCCCCATGCAAAAATGATCTAAGCCAAGGATCTGCAGTATAGGGCATTCAATGACCAAGAATTTCCTTCTCCCATTTCCACCAATGATAAGATCCAAACAAAGAGGCTCATGTTGTTCTGACAGTTTAAAAACCAAGGCTTCCGATGACACCCATTGTTCCACTACCTGTCAATAACAGTATTATAATTTGCAATCAAGGCCATTATCATCATCCCTGTTCTTGCTCTTAGTTAATTTTAGGGGATTATCTGCTCCAATTAGCTATTGAGCTCAAAATCAATAGCCTTCATTTGCAAAACATAATTACCATGCATATACAAACTAGAGAAACTCCGGAACAAGCTGAACCGAAGAATTCCACGGTAACTCTGCAAATTCCTTCATTTCGTTAATTCCCACTTGAGGTAAATAGGCACATTGATTCGTAATTTGCCAACGTAAGGGATTAAATAGTTTTCCACAAAAAGACTAGAAATGAAGAGCCATTTCAATAATTTAGGCTAATCAAACACATCCTGACCGTAATTATGAATGAAACAAAACGCAGGTATTTGAGATGCTATTTAGCTGTGATATCTTTCAAATCATTGCTAAATATGTACTCTGATCTCCACAGCCTAACTGCTCAGAAAATCTAATCTCCCTATTCTCCATTAGAATCACCAGAATATCTTCTTGGTCCTAAAAAAAAATACTTAGTTTATCTCCTCGTATTCACAACATATACGAGCAGGTTTATGCAAAGCCTGGAGCCCTAGGACAAAGGGACAGCAGAGTCAAGGAAATGCCTGAGATTTTGTTAAGCTCACCTCACAGCTATTTATCTATTTTTCTAAGCCCCTTTTATTCAAACTTATGTATATTGTAATTTGTAAGTGATTGGCAGGGGTTTCCCCCTCCTCAAACTCTACAGAAATTGTAGGCACAACTAGAAACTCCTCATAACCACAAATAATGCAATTACCTTTCTAGTGTGTTAATAATAATTGTACGAGGCGGGAGAGAGAAATGTTCAATGTTTTCTTCGAAAACAAAGTCTATCACAAGAACAAAGTAATCTTTAAGTAGTCCTAAAATCTAAACGTCCAAACATTAGTAAGCAACCATGAGTTTCAAGTGATTGCCAAACATTAGTAAGCAACCATGAGTTTCAAGTGATTGAAGACATTCTACATAAGATATAGATGCTCACAGTGTAGTCTGTGATGCATTCAAAGAATGAAAATGAAAACCATTCAAACCGACCAACACTATTCTTATGTAATACCTTTAGACAATATTGCCATCAAAATGAAAACCATCAACATGTAGTAGATAAAAAATCCTTACTGGCCTTGTGAATGCCTGCAATTCTCCTACCTAATACCTTTAAGATGAACTGACTAACTTGGCCCCATAATGCACATGGTTTGAAAAAGCTAATGAAATTCCAGTTAGATACTTTATACCTTGAAAAGGGCCAATATTCATGATCTATGGGGATTTACTGTTCTAGGTTAGAAGCCCTACTCAAATTTAAAAGAAAATTAGGTCGCTTATGATTAAGTTCAGAATACAGTAACCATGTCATGCAGAGAACCTGCTACAGGCATCCAATTTCACAAAGTAATGTGTTCAAGTCACACATATAAGAAAGCCCTAGTTGTGCATCTGAGTGAATATACACCAAAGTGCAATTAAACCCATCAAATGGTGGTTTAAAAGTACATTCAGCCACTGCTTGAATAGTAATAACTTTTTTCAGCAATGAACTCTAATCCATCCATAGAAATATTTTTAAGATAGTGACATCCTAGTCCATTGTATTCGAGACAATGGGGAGACTACTGAATGCTACTGTAAACAGCCATGAGGTGATTCTTAAGAATAAGCAAACCGTGCATTAATATTGTCTAAAAGAGAGTTTTCATGAGCTGTACTAGAAACTCATGTTTAACTAACATGTTTATCTCCCATAGTCCCTAATTTCCTTTCCATCAGCCCTAAACCTTCCTAAAAGCATAACCAACATCCATACAATATAATAACACTATCTTTTCGTTCTTCAACTCTAGCCATATCAAGGGCAGCACAACTATTAAGCTTAACTAAATTTCAACATCTCCATCTCTAATTGACCAACAACGAGCAGTAGAACATGGATTTATGCGTGTAATTATCAATCTCTCCAAAATTGCGTGATTCAATAATTAAAATGCATAAAATTAAACTCAATAAAAACAAATAATTCATCGATAACCGATCCAATCAAGCAATTAAAATTTTCAAAACTGATCTTCAAAACTCCAAATCAAACTAAAAAAACCTCAAATAAACAGATTGAACGTGTATTTCCAACCCAAACAAACATGATAATCCATACAAAATATCAAATCCACATCAAACCGTAGTCAACACAAAACCACATGATTAAAACACAACAAACTTCTCTCTATTTCTTATTTTTCCCTTTACCTCCTCCCGAAGATTCCCCTCCCGCCGCCTGTGCTGCCTTCTTCGCCGCCTTTTCTTGCAGCGCCTTCGCGTCTCTACAAAAATAAATGCAAAAAATCTTGAAATTTAACCAAAACTAAATTTAAAAAAATGTAAAAAAAAATAGAGGAACCGATCAACCTTTCACGACGCTGTTCAGGAGTCAAACCGTCATCCTTGCCTTTGTTTACTTTGTTACCGCCACGAGCTTGAGCTCTCTCGCGATCTTTTTCTCTTTGATTTCCGCGTGAAAATTGAATCAAAGAAACAAAATTAAAAAAAAAAAACAAAAACAAAAACCTGCAGGAAATAAAAGAAAAATCAAGAGATCTAAAATTAGATAAGAAAAATGAAAAGGATATGAGTCATGATTCTTGCGCTGCTGTTGCTCTTCCGCGGAGACGGAGAGATTATGTTTTCCGATTTGTTAGAGAGAGACTTTGCTACGCAGAGCTAAGAGCAATAGAACGACAAAATGTGAATTTTTTTTATTATTTTATGTTTTAGAAGAAAGGGAAGGAAGTGGAGAATCGAGAGCCTTTTTTTTTTTTGTTGAGAACTTGAGAATCAATCGTGAGCGTGGATATTTCATGATTGGATAATAATAATAATAATAATAATTATTATTATTATTATTATTATTATATGGAAATTGATTCGAATATTTATTTTAATATAATAATAATAATAATAACAACAACATTAAAAGTTTTTGTCTTTTTTATAGCAATGACCATTAAAATAATAATAAAAAATATTTTAGTTAGTAGATTTTATTGACACATTCTATAACAGTAAACATGAACGGTGAAATCCCAAGTTTTTTTTACTTGAACATCGAAATTATTAAAACTTTTTTTATTTCACATTTAGTTTTTTTAATTTTATAATTTAATATTAAATTTACTAAGTATTGAATTTTATAATTTATTTTAATTTATTTTTTATGAAATTATCACAGTCTCATAAACTGAGTTGTGAGTTTTACGGGTTAGTTGTGTTGACTTGGTTTATTTTTTATCATTTTTTAATTTTTTTTCTCAATTTTATCCTCCAACATTGGGCTGATCGGAAGTTGAGTTTCATAATTGTTTCTCATTTTGCTTTTTATGTGGTTATCATGGTCTCATAACTTAGATAATGAGTTTTGCGAGTTAGTCAGGCCGACTCGAGTTTAATTTATCTTTTTTTAATTGAATTGTTTTTTTCAATTTTATTTTTTAATATTGGGTTGATTAGAAATTGAACTTTATAATTTATTTATTTTTTCTTTCTATAAAAATGTCTTAGTCTCCTGACTCGAGTTTGGCAGGTTAACCCGAGTTGACTCGGATTACTTTTTATCCTTTTTTATTTGATTTTTTCTTTTCAATTTAATCATTCAACATTGAGTTGATTGAGAATTGGACTTTGTTTTTATTTTCTATGAGGTTATCACAATTTTATGACTTGGGTTGTGAGTTAGCCTGGTGATTGGGGTTTTTTAATCCTTTTTTTAGTTGAAATTGTTTCAATTTCATCCTTCAATATTGGATTGATTGGGAATTGAGCGTTATAATTTATTTTGATTTGTTTTCTATGGGGTTATTCTAATTTCATGACCTAGTTTTGGCAGGTTAACCGGGGTTGGCTCAACTTAATTTTTTAGTTGAATTTTGTTTTCAAATTCTTTCTTCAACATTAGGTTGATTGAGAATTTGGTTTAATGTTTATTTTTTATTTGCTTTCTATAGGGTTATTAGAGTCTCAAGACCTGGTAACGAGTTTAGTAGATTAACACAAATTGATCTAATATGTTGTTATTTCAATATTTAAAAAAATATATCGTTTTGATTTTTTTAGTTAAACTAAATTGTTATTGATCATCTGGGTTGTTTTTAGACCTTTCAAGTCAACCAAGTCAATTCTCATATAGTTTAAAAAAAATTCTAATAAAAAAACACATTAAAAACACCAAGAATGTTTTTTATGTCTAAGAAAAACTTCATCCGACTCGGAGCATAGCACGGACAATGATCTAGTACTAGCTATTTGACCCTTGAATAATGTTTTCTTTTCCTTTCCTTTGTTTTTCTTTTTCCCAGTATATAGTTTTTTTTTCAAATTAACCCTTTAATATTAAGTTTATTGGAGATTAAGCTTTATTTTTTTAATTTACTTCTTATAAGGTTATATTGGTCTCATGACCTAGACTGTGGGTTTAACTGGTTGATTCGAGTTTTTTTTCCTTTTCCTGATAATTTTTTTTTCTCAATTTCATCTTTTGATATTGAATTGATTCAGAATTAAGTTTCGTTGATTTGTTTCAGATTGATTCAAAATTAGATTTGTTATTTGTTTCAGATTGATTTATATAAGGTTGTTCTCATCTAATGACTCATAGGTTAACCCGGGTTAACTCGAGTCTTTTTTATGTTCTTTTGTAATCTGTTTTTCAATTTTAATTTTAATTTCATCCTTCAACATTTGGTTTATTGGAACTAAACTTCGTAGTTTTTTTTTTCAATTTATTTTTTATGAGGTCATCTCAGTTTCATGACCTAAATTGCGGGTTTAACGAGTTAACTCGGTTGGCTTGAGTTTTTTCTCTCTTTCCTAATTGACTATTTTCTCAATTTCATCCTTAAACATTGGATTGATTGGGAATTAGGCTTCATGATTTATTTTAATTTGCTTTCTTTGAGGTTATCATCGTCTCACTACTTAAGTCACAAGTTTAGCGAGTTAAACCAAGTTAACTAAAGTTATTTTTTTTTACCAAAAAAAATTCAATTCCATCTATCAACACTAGGGTGATTAAGAGTTAGGCTTCATAATTTATTTCAATTTTATTTATATTGAATTATCTTAGTCTCATGACCTAGGTAACGAGTTTGGTAGGTTAATCTGGGTTGACTCAAATCATTTTTTTTTCAATTTCATCCTTCAATATTGAATTTATTGGAAATTGAACTTCATAATTTATTTTAATTTACTTTATATAGGGTTATCATGGTCTTATGACCTAGCATGCGAATTGACTGATTAACCTGACTTGATCCGAATCGATCTTATATGTTGTTATCTTAGTGTGTGTGTGTGTGTGTAATCTAATCTTGAATATTTATTTTTAATCAAACTATATTTTTACCGGTTATCTAAGTTGTCTTTGGACTTGTCAAATCAACCATATCATATCAGGTCAATCCCCACACGATTAAAATTTTTTTTTCCTACTAGAAAAAACCAGTAGCAATGCTTAAAAAAATTTTATGTTAAAAAAATATTTAATTTAACCAACAATGAAACACAAGCCAATAAACTAGTTATTACTTAAGTCTCTTTCAATATTGAAAACAAAAGGAAAATGAAATTTCATTAATTTAAATCCGTTTATTGTTATTAAGAATAACTCTTAAATGAATTACTTAAATTAGCCAAAACTAATACGTCTTGGGAAAACAATGTCCATACAAACTTATAGGTATTGTTGACTGGAATTATATAATGACAATTTCACCATCCCCATCAAAAACAAACTTATAGGTATTGTTGACTGGAATTATATAATGACAATTTCACCATCTCCATCAAAAATCATTAAATTGACTATTGAAGGCAGTGATGTCTTTTTACAAAGTACATTAATCATTATTAGATTGATTAGAGATAAATAAGTCTTTTCATATTTTAAAAGTACTGTAAAACAATCAAAATATTTTTGAAAGCAAAAATTATAAATTAGCATCCAGAGGTTTTTTTTCTATTTTCATACTGGTTTTTCCATTATAATTAGGTTGGATGAAGGGCTATTTGATATTTTATTAAATATAAAATATAATTATAAAAACAAAAGGTAGTTGATTCATGTGGGAGGTGCTTATGCTTTTTTGGTAGCGTATGCGACATCTCTTTACAGTAAAAACAAACCAAATTTTATCATGTCATTAGAATCATCACAATATCCTCTCTTTTTTTGGGACAAAACATGGCAGCTTCAGAGGGGCAGTGCAATGTCAGTAGCCTTTTTTTTCTTCTCCTCCTCTAGAAAATCGCATTGGTCATTTGGTCCTTCTTTTGATTTCTAATTATTGTTATTGGTCTTTTTATAAAATTTCAATTTATTTTCAATTTCATCATTCAATCTCAATTTATTTTTAATTTCAATTTCACTCTTTAATAAAAAATTTACATTTATTTTTTATTTCAATTTCGATCTGCATTCTTTTGATTTTTTTTGTTAAAATAATTTTTCTTTTCAATTTCACCCTTCAATAAAAAATAAAATTCATTTTTTTATTTTAACTTTTATCCTCATTTTTTTAATTGCTATTTTTTAATTTGGATCCTTTTGTATAATTAAATTTTTTTTTCTAATTTTATTCATTAACATTTGATTAATTAGCAATTGGGCTTTAAGGTATTTTCAAACAGGGTGTTTCTAGTCTAATTATGGGATCATGGATTTGAAAAGTTAATGTGTGTTGACATATATTTATTTTTACTCATTTTATTTGCAGCTTTCATCATTTAATATTGAGTTTCTTTAAAAACAAAAAATAGGCTTAGTGATTTTCTTTGTTTTCTTTTCTATCGGGTTATTTCAATCTCAAGACTTGAGCCATGAGTTTAACGGGTTAATCCAGGTTTGCTCTACTCTTATTACTCGAGATACAGATTTGTTATGTTAACTCAAGGTTGACCCGGGCTATTTTTTTGTCTTTTCATATTCAATTGGCTGAAAATTGAGATACATCAATTGTCTTCTTATGAAAAAATATTTTTTTATTAGGTTATCATGATCATTTTTTAAATTTGATCCATTTGTTTGCGTTGCTTTTTTTTTATCATCTACCATTGCTTTTTTTATCATTTTTAAATTATTCGTGTCTTCTACCATTGCTTTTTTTATCATTTAATTAAAATAATAACAACTTTATTTAACCTAATCAGGTCTATACCCAAGTCGTAGGTTTTTTTTTCAATTTTAAAACGTGTTTGCAGCACCTAAACATCACTTTTTAAGTAAAAAAAATATTTCAGCCTGGTGCTTATGTATCTAAAACAATAAATTAAAAAGGTTATCATTATATCCAAGATTTTTTTATTCGTGTCTTCTAAAATCTTAAAAATAAAGGGACACAAAAATATCTATTTTTGTAACAAGGGTGATATTTAGAAAAGTAAAACATAGTAGTATAACAGGTGGAAGCGATCAAATTAATAATAGACATCTCCACACAGGAATATAAAAGAGCTAATATTATTAATAATAAATTTATTTTTAAAATTATGAGTTAAAATATTTCAATGTCTTAAAAGACAATATCCATCGATTTTACAAGCATATCTGTGGAGAAATTAATTTAATCTGTGATCAAATCATAACCTTTATAACAAAGAAAACCTGTTTGGTTGGCTGCCGTTTCCACTTCATGGGCACTTGGGTTCGCCCTCTTGTGTTTTCATATCTCTGTAGCATGGACACTCATCCTTGTGACCATATGTGCCTGAGGGAACACACAAGCATTTTTTGCAGCAATAGTTGCAGAAGAAAGTGCATGCACTCTTGTGTGAGGTTGCTGAGCACCGGACATCGCAGGCTTCTGGGCAATCTGGAAATCATATGTTTTTGAATCATCGTTATTATTAGGTAATAAGTAAGTAAGCAGATCATAAGAATGTAGATCATCTTTTCAAAACCTTGTGAGAATGGAGAGCATACCTTGCAATTTAACAGATCCCTCGCCGCCAGCCTATTTAGATCAAAATCAATCAAATATGTTAGTATGAAATTAAGATTTAATTAGTTGAATAAAAAAAAAAAAACCCTATTATTCAAATCCTTATTCAAGGCTTCTTCTTCTCCTAAAATATTTCAATTGTAATATGTATGATACAAAAATAAATGGGTAAATTACAACACCTCCTTGAGGTATTGCACAAATAATAAAGATCACCTAAAGGTTTGAATTAACATTTGAAAAAAAAAACCCCTTTATATTAAAAAAAAAAAACATATTACAAAAACCTTCTTTTAGCCTTATATATATATAAACACACCCAAAATACCCTTAATTAATATTAAAAAATAGTTAAATAAATAATTTTAAAACTAAATAAAGAAAAAAAAAAAAAAGGGGATATGGACCATGCATATGGTTCTTTTTCAGTAGATGAACAATGTTAGGTTCCCTATTTAATTTCATTCAATTTTTTTTGGAGTTTCCTTTTCAATATTCTTTCTCTAATTTCAAAATTTCTTAATTCAAGTGTTGTTTTTTTTTTTTTGTAAATAACAATTAAGGGTACGTGGGATATCGTAGGGTTCAAAAGGAGATTTTTATAAAAAATATATATATAATTATTCAACGTGTGGGGATTTTTGTCAAGTGTTCAAATTTTTAAATGATATCTATAATTTCGTAACACCTTAAGATTTCATTCAAAATAAGTAAATAAATAAAAGGTAAGTAAATCACAAAATGAAAACCCTAGGAGCGCGCGTACGGCTTTCCATGAGGTGGTTGTGGCCCTTCAAACGTTTTCTAAAGTTATTTTTAACCCTTAAATTTATGACTTATTTTAAATGGACCCTTTAATTAGAAATTAATTTTGACCCTTTAATTGAAGGGTTCATTCAATTGACTGGGCCCCTTTAAAATTTTTCTTATTCTATTTACAACCCCGTTTGTTTTAGTTTAACTCAGTATTCATCCTTGTATATTTTTATTTTTTTGGTATTTGCCTCCCCCTCCCATTTATTTAATTACATCAAAAAGTTAAAAGCATGCCATTCTTGCATGCCTGAAATAATTAATTAATAGTAAATGGTAATTACAAAAAAGTCCAAGGAAAAACATACGTTTGCATGTGTACTATACGCGCATAGAGAAAGAAGAGTGCTAACAAGTGAGAGAAAGAAAACTGACTTGTGAGGTTTCAATAACGAAGGCCATGGCAACAAGGAGAATGAGAGCAGCAGAGAGGGAGAAAGAGAGCTTAGCCATGGTTCCTTGATCTGTTCTCTCTAAGATTATGAGGTTGACAAGGCAAGAAGGCGTCTTGGGGTGGTCTCCATGGGCATACTTCTGTACCTATTTATAATAACAGACTTCAAAGTACGTAACGTGAAAAATATTCATATTCATCCTATTATAGAAATTAATTTATACGGATAAATTTGAAAATTTAAAAGATTTTGTGAATAATAGATTGCTATGAAAATTAGCAAATATATATAAAACGTTCCTATTTGGACATAAATCTTGTATGGTATAGATTTTAACTACATTAATTACAAAATAATTAAGTACATCCACTACTAGAAAACCGACAAACAGAAATACCGAGGGAATATTTCTATCGGTAAATTTTCGAGGGATTTTACCGACGGAAATATTCCCTCGGTATATACCGGGAGAATTACGGTGGAAAAAAATTAAAACAAAGTAAAAAAAATGATGATGTGTCAGAATTTACCAGCGGAATTACCGACAGAATTTATTCCGTTGGTAAATCTGTTGGTAAACTTGTTTACACTGTTCATCATGTCAATTACAAAGGGAATCACCGACGGACAAAATCCGTCGGTATTTTCCAGAGAGCTCTAGAACTGTTCACTTTCCAATTGCACTGTTAATTGTTGTTCTTTACGGACAAAATCACCGATGGAATGAAAAGTTGTCAGTGTTATTTGGCGGTTTTTTGAAAAAATTCAATTGATTTAAAATTTTCATTTAAATATTACAGACGGAATCACCGACAGACTGAAAAATCGTCGGTAATTTTTAGCAGTTTCTAAAAACTTTTTATGAAATTGAAAATTTAAATTAAATATTACCAATGGAATAATTACAAAAATATTAATATTCAATTATCCGTCGGTAAATCCGTCGCTAACACGCCCCAATAAAAAGCCTAAGTTCCTTTATTTCACAAGAGACAGACTTATTTCTTCTTCTTCTTCTATTACTTCTTCTTCTTTTTCTACTACTTCTTCTTATTATTCTACTTCTACTTCTTCTTCTTCACTATATGTAAAAAAACATCAATATCTATTTCTTTCTCTTCTTTTCTCTCCTCATCTCCTTCTCTTTTTCTCCATGCTTGGGTATGTCTTCTTCTTCTTTCTTCTTTTATCCTCTTAGTTTTTTTTAATTAATATGCTATACGAAATTTTTTTCTCTCCTTAACTTCACTTGCAACTACATTAAGGTAAGATTTTTTTCTTTTTTCATGATTTTTTTCACTATATATTTTTTAATTTTTAATTGTTTTGTTCTTAATGATTGTATAAATGTTGTTGTGAGATTTGTTTTTTCACATGAGATCAATTTTTAGTTGATTTATTTATAGGATTTTTAAATTTTTAGCAATTGCAACTTCATTTTTTTCATATGAATTTTTTTAGTTGAATTTATTTTTTTGTTTTATTTATTTGTTGCAAATTTGTTTGAGTTGATTTCTTTTTTTTTTCAAGCATTTTGAGTATATATTATACAGTGTTGATTTATGTTAATTTTATTATTTTATAATTTTATAAAATGAATTTTTTTAAAATGTTTTTAAATAATTACCGAGGGATATACCGACGAAATGAAGCGGGTAATTTTATTTTTTTATTTCTGACGGATTTACCGACAGACAAAAAATTACCGACGAACGATTCACCGACGGAGCATTTTCCTCGGTGATTCCGTCGGTAAATTAATTGCCGACAGAATATGTGTCTTACGCCGACGGAAAAATTTCATCGGTAAAACTGTTAAATCTTGTAGTGATCAAACTTTCTATAATTTAAAAATGGAACGAAAACATTAACGGAAAAGTTAAATCATGTGGGAAAAAATTAATGTAATTTCTCTCATAAAACACCGTCGATTACTACATTATTTTTTTTATATTTGGTTTCAAATATAATTAAAAAAAAAAACCAAACTATATGTTGCTTTTAGTTGATCACATCTTCCTCATTTTTCTTGTAGTTTTTTTCACCTAAAATCACATCTTTTCATTAACCCATTTTCTTTATTGATTAAATTTATAGAAGAGAAGAGATCAAAGAATTATGGAGCTGACAAAAGATAGAGAGAGGTGAGGCACATCGAAGAACAAAAAGGGCAGAGAGAGAGCGAAGATCATGCTGGTGGACCGGTGGTGGTGTCCAACTGTTCTCCTTCTTTTTCTAATCTAGGCCAAAAGAAGAAAGAGGAGGGGAAAAGGTGTGAAACCTTAGATATTATAAAAAAGAGAAGGACGATGGAGAAGACTAAGTGGGTGTTTGTTATTGTGGTTGCGGGTGAGGTTCACCCGCAACCACAACTTTTAGTGTTTGGTAAAATTAGAAGAGCAATTTTTTTGTCATGGGATCCACTGATAACTGTGGTGTGCCACAGGTTTTTGAGAAGCAGCATTTTGCTGCTTCTCGTCTAAACATTAGCACCAACAGTGGAGCATGGCTCCACTGTTCAGTGAACAGTGGAGCCATGCTCCACTGTAACATTGTTCACGTATTAACGTGCACAGTTTTTTTTTTTTTTTTTTAAATTTCAAAAAAAAATGTAAATTAATTCACTCGGATTGTTCGCATGAAATTTTTTTAAAAAAAAAAACCAGTGTAATTAATTGATTTCACTCGCACTATTCACGTGAACGTGAACAATATTTTTTTTTGTTTGTTAAAAAAAATAGTTTAAGGTGAATTAA
>Ga0325411_1002205_pt1 | contig 21926 bp, 8 predicted proteins | sample PopdelMetagenome_13_FD_206181 | JGI IMG/M metagenome (GOLD analysis project Ga0325411, IMG submission 206181) | Populus deltoides microbial communities from Bellville, Georgia, United States - Xylem-PdIQD-R4 | ecosystem: Host-associated > Plants > Phyllosphere > Stem > Wood/Secondary xylem... | reverse complement strand
TTTTTTTCTTTAAACAGATCCTATCAAAAATATCATGTGCATTAGCGAAAATAAATAAAAGGTACGTTGATAGAAAAAATTATTATCTTTATGTTAAAAAGCAATATTATAATAATTATATTTTATGATTTCACCTAATAATTTAATTTGTTAAATCTAGATGATTTTTTTTGATATGATATTAAAATTTTGTTAAATAAAAAATGACAACTTCAAATCTTACTATACCATTTTATCTTCTTATAAAAATTAAGTATTTAAGAAAATTAATAAAAAAAACAATATAAATTATATTTTAAAATCCATTCAACTTTGTCCATTCTCTCATCAATGAGAATCAATACGTTCTTCAGCTTTATACTCCTCTTGGCAGGCAACGTTTTCCAGATGATGTTGATAAGGAAAGGGTAGTTTTCGTCGGTAGCTAGTTTTCCGATAAAGAAGAAGAAGAAGAAGAAGAAGAAATGCTTAATAGATCGCTACTATCTATAAAAAAATGAAAGCTGAGAAATAAAGAAGATATTACTTGCCGGAGAAGAGTCAAATGTTAAGAGTTTATTCCAAGGATCACTGCATTGCATCAGTGGATGACAACTACATGTTGAAACAGAGAAGAAGAAGAAGAAGAAGACATAGTACGGTCTCATAAGTTCTGAATCGTTTATACTCTTCTTTTTTCTATTTTTTTTAGCATTTACAAACAATGAGGTGTCTGTTGACTGTGGATCCCTTTGAACCCTCGCATTCATTCCTTCAAGGTTTAGCACTGACTATGTGAAGTCACAGTGCTAGTTTTTTAATCAATGAAAACAAAAAAGAGGCTCCATGCCTAGTAGAAAAGGAGAGTTGTTTATATAAATTATGCAAGAGACTTGAACTCAGAATCTTTCCATATCTTAAGTCCATTATTGCTTATGCTAGCAATTTAGGTTTCTACTCTCAAGCTTTGGGCGTCTACTCCTGTCATTCCACCTTTTCTTCGTGGGAACAGTAACTATCAATATATATATATTGTTTTCTCGCATGTTTCTCTCTTCTCTTTATGTTTATCTCTCTTTTATGATGTAAAATATTGGTAATTGCTCCTGAAATAGTCTAAAATTTCTCGCTATTCTTGGCCTATCAAAATCAAGTCTCCCTTGTTGAGATACAGGAAGGAGCAAACACATTATTTAACTCAACGCCTGAAAAAACCAGCTAGCATATATATATACTTGCAAGTTTAATAACTAGTCTTAAATTATATATCCAAGCTGCAGCACAGCAAGAACTTTTTATGATGATAACGTAAATCATAATCTTGGCTAGCTGGTAGTGGCCTTAATCTTCAAATGATAATGTCAAAAGGATAGCCTAAGTGGGAATCTAAATCAGATGCCTACTTTTGATTGTGGAATTTTGAGTGTGCTATCAGCTATGTTTCATAAACAAACCAATAAAAAAGCAATTATCATAGGCAATAGAGAATGACAAATATAAAACGCAGCAAGAGATATGAGTATTGGGCTATGATGACATCACATCTAAAATTTGATTCTCAATCAATTTGAAACCATCTAATTCCTTGTCTTGCAACTTGATCTTTACTTCTCTTTTTTTCTTCTTCTTTTTTCTTTTTTCCTTTTTTGAAGGAATCACATTGTCTATGTATGCACAAGAGAGGAAGCAAAAAATCTTCCTAGCTAGGTAATTGCTGCAAGTTGGAGTATAATCAATACATTATATGGTCTGAGCTTTTGATTGAAGGGCATCAATTCAATCCATCCAAAAACAATATATTAATTTTACATATTAATTTTTTTTTCCAGAATCCCTTTGTAAAAGCCTAATATATTGAATGAGAGGTTCCTACTAATGAATTCCATGAATCAATGGTTGAGATTTCTTAAAATCTTTCTATAAAATTAGCATTGATCTTTTTCATCTACTTTTACTCGTTAAACTTTGATATTTCTTGAAATTGTTGTTTATACAATTTGACTAAAGAAAGAGCAAATGGCATGTTTCTTTCCCTCTTTCTATCACAATCTAAAAGCTTTTATGGATTGCAGAATCATTCATAAAAAATTAACAGTGAGACCTTACCTACCTACTTTCAAAAAGTTGAGATCCACCCCGAAATAGCATGTACTTGCCCACTTACATCCATCCACTGCACAAGTGCCAAGTAAAAAAGGTTATGCATAGAAAGCTAAGGCTGAGTCACTCGAAACATTTGTGTTTTTTAGGACTATGATTCATAAAAAGGCAATCCTCACGTCACATGTAAGGGAAGATTGGAACTAGTTCCTAGTGATCTCTTGTGGCGGCTTCTGTATTGGCCTTTGATTCAAAAAAAGAAAAGGAAGAAAAAAAAGCGATTCTAATTTAGTTAGGGATGCAAGTGAAAAGGTTCCAAGAGAAGCCTTCCTTTTCTTCTGGCCTAGTGCTGTCTACCACGACATCATAATAGTTGCAAGAAATCAAAAGCATGCGTGTGTTTGGAATGTGGATAGGATATCCCCACGCATCTTTTCAAAATTTTCAGATTGTTGAGAACTCGTGAAAAAAATGACAAGAAAAAATTTCTTTCACTACGTAGTAGGATCTATGTATATACAAAAATAAGTGATGATAACAAAATGTCCATGACCTGTTGGCTGCAGCAATCAAATCCCACTCTCTCTGTGCTGTAGTATCACTTTGTTTGGCAGCTCCATATCTGTAAAATGGGCATGTCGCGTTCCTAATAGGCTGCTTATTCAAGCTCTGCTCCTGTCCAAGGAAAGCCTCTTTCTGAAATTTTCAGATCAAAGAACTGAAAACGAGGGCGACCATGTAAAGAAACTGTGCAAAATTTTCAGGAACTTCAGCGGGTAGCAAATGAAGAATTGTGTAGGTCGTGGAAGCTTACATATGCCGAAGCAACCAAATTTAAAATGTCATGGAACTGATGGTTTGGAGGCATCTGCTGCTTCCTTTGTGCTCTTACCAACTAGATCATAATTGATGGAAACCAGCTGAGGCAAATTCTGGAAATACAAGAAGTAATTCTTAATTCATAATAAAAACTTTAACTTTAATAACACGAATAATTATTTCTCACCACTTAATTATGCCACATAGTGTGTACTCAATACCCATAGATTCATGGGGAATGTCAAAACTCATTTGGCAAGAACGAAAAGGAAATTAATGAGAGCGCTTCTAAAACACCGTTATAGAACTCTCAACAGAAGAAATTTATGGGCCCATTGATACAATGTGCAAGCATGTACGGACATTCAAGAAGAATTCAATGAAAAAAAGAGATGATTTCAGTTTCATGCAACATCTAATTTTGTCGAATAATATCTAGCATGTCTCACCTTAAATGAGAAATTACTAAAAGAGTACGTCATATCAAGAATTGGGGCGCCAACCTCTGCCAAACTATCACATTCATCCCCCTGGCATAAAACAGTAAAATCATAAGGTAATGCCCATGGAGCTGCAATGGTTGTATGAGGTCACCTACATCAATTTGAAATTACTTCAAAGTGAAATAATTCTTAAACCATTCTACAATGACCAATGATAAGTTTTAAGTACAAGTTCCCATCCGAAATAGTTCCATTCTTTTGCCATTAGGACAAGATGTTTCTAGAAATGAAGCTTTTGTTTGAATTGAGAATTTAACATCCTCTCTAAATCAATTCCTGGCATTTTATTGCTTGGAAAATCAAAAAAGAAAACATAATAATGAAAATAATAGTTTTCTAAATCAAATCAAAGAAAAGAGACAATTTCAAAATCAGAATTGTTGTTGGCAGCTGGCATTGGTATAACTTAATGAGATTAGAGCTCATGTGCCAATGAACTGAAAGCCATATGTGCAAAGAGATAGACGCAATATTCAACTGCAATATGCACTCACGTTATCATCATGTGTATTGCTGAAGGAACCACTGCTGCATGTGTCTGTCAGCTCCTCAAAGTCACTGCCTCCATGCACATTTTCACCTTCTGGATTCCATATATACCGGCTCATAAAATAACTTGTGTCATGCGCTTCTCCTGATGGAATGAACATAGCCTGCAGCAAATAGGAGAACTTGCTAAGTGTTTAAGTATGACGGTAAATACTATCGAACAAAAAAAACCAAGACCTGATTATTTTAAAAAATATCAAACTACGACAACCTTTTGCCTTGCAAGCGTGTCCCAATTTATGTCTCTAAAGAAAGAATGTTTCTTAACCTGCCATAAAATTGACCAGTTTAATTTTCAAATCATTTATGCTTGTAAATAAGTCTCATCAGTCACCATAAAGAGTTCACCTCTCTAGCTCCTGTTGCTCCTAGCCTTTGAAGTGGATTTTCCACCAACAATCTGAAAGTGAAGTAGAAAAATATTAATACTTTTCAAGTGAATTAAACACTGAGGTAGAAATTTAATAACTTCTAAATTAAAAGAGGGGCTTGGTATTATCAACAACATAATTTGCATGCGGTACCATTGGGATTGATTCCAATGCATGAAAGAGCTAATACAGAGAGAAGCAAATTTTCCTTGCTTATACTCATAGGAAACTCAAATAATCTTCTGAATGAAATCATATGCTTCAAATACAGTTACATTTTCAGACAAATAGCATTTATATCTTAGGATTTCACTCAATCTTACTTGTCAATCAAATCACAGGCATCGAAGCTCATCTCCTCAGGAATCCTGGGCCAAGGAATATCTCTATTCATTATGTTGTCAAATATTTGCTGCAAGAGATATGGCCTTTTAGTATAACATTAAGCTATTCGCATAAAATGTTCTGAAACTAAAAGGAAAAGTTTCCCCAAGGTCAACATATTCTTTCCAATTTAAAGGATAAAAAAATACCCAAGAAAAATTAGAAAGCAAGCAATTTAAGATCTCTATGCTACATCCATCAAACATTCTTTGCACACATACAACTTCGTTGAGGAATAATTATATTAGAAATGGTAACTTATGACATATCATACTACGCAGTGGTATATAAAAGGTACAGTCCATATTTCATGTTGACAAAAAAGGTACTGGCATATGGTTACAGCACAATTAAAATGTTAGGAAAGTAACTACAACCAAGTTAGTAACTTAACCAATATCAACAATAACTCATAATAAATGTAATTATTAAAAAAATAAAAAACCATCTTCAGTCTGCTGATAAAAATCGTATAAAAGTTCAGGTTGTATCATTCAGATGACCTACCTGTGGAGTTTCTGCATTGAATGGAGGTATACCAACAAGCATCTCATAAAGAATAACACCCACAGACCACCAATCAGCAGTTGCACCTGCAAGGAGGTAATGTCCAGTGATGGAAAAAATATAATAAGATAAATAAAACAGAACCATACATCATGTATGAACTATCAAAGTAACAAAAGATAATTGCGAACCATGCCCCATTCCAAGAAGTATCTCAGGTGCCAAATAATCAGGAGTTCCAACAACTGGATGCTTTTGACGCTCTTCACTCTTGGATGAAGATTGACTTTTCAGTTCATCATCATCAAGAAAACCAGAACTACTGACTAACGGAACAGACAAATCATCTGTACTGTTGATAAGACCAACTTTTGATAGCCCAAAATCTGTCAACTGTAGCAGAACAGATACTTTTGGTGTCAAAAAAACATTATGCCAAGTTCAAAAACATGACAACAAGTAGAAACAATTAAATGCTACATACAACATCTTTTAAAGCACAGTGAGAGTTTCTCATACATATAAAACCAATTAAACACTCTACTCTAAATAATGAAAACATTGTTTTTAATGTTTTGCAGTAAAATATAGAACTACAATTAAATATTCTAGAAAGCATTTGTTGAAAGTACAAAAAGAAGAATTGTAGAAAAACAAACCGGTCAAATTGAATAACTATATGCAATAATGATCCAATGAAACTCAATTTAGTAGATAATAATTGTATCCAAACTAAACAGATTTTAGTACTGGACCTAGCATGAAGAGAAATAGTTCTCTTCTGGTCTACTGCATGCCTATTCTATCAAACATACTATATACCACTAACCTTAATCCAAGACTCCAGTACATTATCCCTTGAAAACTAACATCGATTATGACAGTATTCGGCAATTCCATTTTACTCTTCCAGATCAACTTGAAAATTTGTCCCGCACTTCATCACGCCACAGAATAAAATTCTCGTTACCTTAGCTGTGTCTATGGATCTCTCGTTAGCAGTGACATACAGCTATTATTTTGGAAACCATACAACAATTTTCTTTTATTACAATCCATCAATCTTCCAGCATATATGGAACCTAAAACTTAATGCACAATAAAATTCCAGAACAATATAGTTTTGCCAAAACATATAAGTTTTCAATACCCAGTTATGGTCCTAATGGAGTGTAAGTTATGGGAAGTAAAATTCGTAGACAGGTCTTTATTCAGCATTTCTAAATAAAACAATGAACCAAAAAAGATTCTCTACATGCACGCTCATGGGTTTCTCTAATATAGAGATGTGAGAGCACACACATGTGCTTTGCATGAAGACAGACACAAAAGACATTACAAGATGTTTCCTTTTCGACCTAGGAGATACGAAATAATAAAAGAACTGAAAATTTAAAAATATCAACCTTGATGTGACCATCTTGACTAATCAACAAATTGTCAGGCTTCAAGTCTCTATGAATGACATTTGAAGAATGCAAATACTCCAAAGCAAGAACCTGGGAAATAGAAAACCAACTATTTGTACCATTTGTTAGAAAGTTTTATCACTTGATATGTTAACGAAAAAAAGGCCACAGGAACAAGTACGCAAAAAAGCCCTTACAACTTCTGCAATATACATACGGGCCATGTCTTCATCCAAGCAGCCCAAGTTTCTCAATAAAGAGTACAGATCTCCACCGTTTAGATATTCCATGACAAGATACAGATTTTCCCTGCATGTGAAGGAGTAGAAAAATCGAACCTGTACAACCACATATACATTAGAATGGCATGTTTACATGCAATACACCCATAAAATGGGTATATGAATTATGACGCATGCTCACCACAAAAGGATTGCTGACTGTTATGAGGATGTCACGCTCTTCCAAAATACTTTGAACTGCGTTTTTACGGATCATGTCAGCCTTCTTTAAGACCTGGAACAAATATTCAGTATATAATCATTACATCAAGTCCACAGACATTTAACTCTCACAAGCTTAGAAACAAGCATATCACTTACATGCGGGCTGGCATGCAGTAGTGAATAGTTGTAATGGTAATTTGACAACAACTCAAATTAATTTTTCAGTATTCAATTTCACCAGCATAGCTGGGTTTTCCCAGAGAAGCAAGAGGCTGACGAGCAGAAGTGTGGTAAATCACCATTAGACTTCCTACAATGACCATTCATGTTCACAAAAAAATTGGAAAATCACAAAAATCCAAGATGGAAAATATTAACAAATTAAGCTACATATATGATCCCTTTGTTATAATTCACTAAGTACGCGCAGATCTAATGATAAACAAAGGTAATAAAGAAATAACGAAAGCGATTCAAGGGGAAAGGAAGAACCGGAGATACATGTGTTTTCTAAAGAGGAAAAGGATGAGAAATACAAAATAAGGGAATGAGAGAAATAAAAAGAGAAATAAAAGATAGGCCCGCCAAAGATGAAAGCCCATTGTATCAAAAAGCAATGCAATTTGGTCTAGAAATCAATGTAGCTATAAAAGAAAAGAATATAGTACTTTATTCTTATAAAGCATTGCTATTCAGCCAGCTTCTCTCAACTGAAACCTTTTCTCCTGCAACTCTTTGCTGGAACAGCCTATCATCCAACCTTCCTTCTTGGTGGTGGAGAGTTATGCATGAATCAGACATATTACCATCCGTCCCTCTAACTTTCTATACCCTATCTAATCCCCATTCTCATCTTACATAAATTAGGTGCTTCAAAGACAGATGTATAAAAACCATGTGACTAAATAGACTTTTCATTGAACCAGAATTTGCAATGTTCTTGAAGGAAATGTGGGAATGCAATGCCTAGCCATATGATATCAATTCTACCAAGAGGACAAATAGTCAAATACACATGTTCAATCATAAAGATTAAGAAAGCATGTTCTATGCATTTATATATTTATGACAGCCATTTTCATGGTGTTGTTAGATGCTAACCTTTATAGCAAACAAATCACCGGTAGCTGTTTTTCTGGCAAGGAAAACCCTTCCAAATGCCCCTCTACTGATTGGTTTTATTATTTCAAAATCCTCTATAGAAGTTCGGTCTTTAGAAGACATATTAATAGGACTTGTACGCAAACTTCGAACTGCATCATTTTCCTCAGAACTATCTTCATCAGCCATATGATTTGATGGATCTGATTTCTCATCATCTATTTGTTTACAGAGAAGTACACATTTCTCCCTGTAGATTCAAAAATAATAATAATAAAATAGAAAATAAAGAAAGACACAATAAAATTTTCACTGGTGAAGCAATCGATAAACAACATTAAAGTGATGGTTGTTATAGGTTATTTTTTACTGATTCCATTACTAAAATTATTAAATTAGTTTCTAAATTATCAAAAATAAATAGACAAATCATTTCAAAAGATGCTAATGATAAGTAAGTTAATCAACTGTTGAATGTGTCTCAAGAGATGACATTTTTTAAGAAATCAACACATGGCATGAAAACAACTATTGCAAATTTGTTTCTATGCATTAATTCTCCATCAATCTTTTTGAGGGCTCTTGAGTAATTAATATCTAAAAATCAGAAACAATTAATACAGTCCAAACAAAACAACAGCTCAAACACAAACAAAAGATGAAGCAACTAAGCTGAAAGTTGGATTCTTTTAGTTATAGAATAAGATGCTCAGTTGAATTATTACAAATAAAACCTCCTGAAAAGTTTCTTATTGACAACAAGGCTAAGACTTGGAAACTGACTTACTGAACTAATTTCTCTATGCGTCTTCCAAAAGTCTCTACAATGAGGGCATCCACCTTCCTATCCTGAATGGCATATTTCACGTCTTGTACAAGGTCCAGCATGCTCTGTAATGCACTATAGTTGCCACTTAGACTTGCAACAGAACGAGCAATATCCAGTAGCTTGCTTACCTGTCATGAAACAGTAAAATTAAGAAAATAAAAACAAAGAGCTCAATAGAATAACAACAGTTAGTCAAATGACCAAGTTCACTGAAATTTCATCATGTGCTAAATTTCCCAACCTAGAATGAAGTAATGTAGTACAGGAATCATTCATGCTGGTAAAAAAAAAGAAGTTAAGTGACTGAAACATAAGTGTTCAGATTGACTTTCATTCAAAGACAGGTATATTTAACTGCAGGTGACATGAAATTATGACCTACTACCGCTTATGATACCAAAATTATCTGCATTTGCATTTTTTACTGGTATTATTGAAGGGAGAAATCAAAGGTATACAACTCAAGAAAGAGCACAACAATCGACTGCTCAAACATCCTAGAAATTAGTGAAGGTTGTCATTGCAAAATACAGGTTAAAGAGACTAAAGTTACGGTCGTAAGAACATCAACGGGCTCTGTAGGCTGTATGCCCTAGACTATGACAAAAACAGTTAATTTAAATGCTTTCTTGTCATAACATGCATCCATAATGCAATTTATATCAAGGAAGTTTTTTTAATCAAGGATCAAGGAAACTGCAGAAAATCCAAATTGCCAAATTGTCGAAATCTTTATGGATAGGAAACTGCTTAAACCATGTTATGTAACTATTTTTTCAGTGTTGAGAAAGATAAATTCCTAAATGTATTTAAAGGTTTATTTGTAAAACTACGTGGTAGGAACCAAGTAGTCAAATTTGAAATTTTGAATATATAGTAGTTGCAGAAAAAAATGGCAAAAAAAAATTAAATAAATAAAAGAAAGAAAGAAACACTACTACTAGCCTGGAAAGGATGGAACAAGCTTAAGCAAGAAGTTGAATGAGAATCTTTATTCCACTAAACTATTAAATGAGAAGGACAAAAAAGAGTAAGGCAACTATTGAAAGAGATAACGGCAGGTACCAAACTGACAAAGATATCCAAAATAGGTTCGCAAGAAGATAACTCCTAAACCAAGGTGAATTATAAAGAACAACAATTTAACACAATTACATACCTGATGGAAATTCTCAAGCTCTGCTATTGTCCTCTGTCCACTCAATAGCAATCCTATTTGGCTAGTCCTTGGCGTTAATAATGGTGTTCGTGGTGTCAAGCTTTCTCCTGATGAGGTTTTTTTGTCTACATCTGGTGTTAGAGTGGAACATGCTTCGCTTGAAATTCCTGGAAAAGCGTTGAGATCTTCCATCACAAAAGTATCAGGGACGACATCAAGCATCTCTTCAGAGCAGTGAGAAGAGAAGCTGTTTCGTTTTGTTGATAACCCATCTGATACTTCATGTATACCTGATGTAGGCAGTCTTTCAACCTCAGGACTTCCTCTTGGAGTATCACAGCCTTTTGGAGTGCTTTTTGGTGTGCTTTTTGGTGACCATGAGTCCAGTATCTTTTCTAGAGTTTCCGCAACTCTTTCAAGTCTTTCATTTACACCAAAGCCTTTCAAGTCACATCTGTCAGCAATAGTACAAATCAGCGAGTGTTCCTCTACATGTACAATCGGTATTTCAACCTCACAGATCCGGCATATCATGGAATTTTCATATGCAACATTGTGTTGTTCCCCCCAGAGTCCCCAAGAAACTCTTTTTGTTCCTGGGGATAGAGGATGCTCTGGAGTTTCAAGATTTTCAGAATAATCATCCTTATTGTGAATTGGTTCTGATTTATCCTTTGAAGGTGTTTGAACAAGATCAGAACCCTTCCGATTTTTCTCAGCAGCGGATGGAAGTTTTTTCCAAGATGACATCCTAAAACTACTTCCAGTTGAATCAAAACTTTTTGCCGTGCCAACCTCCAAAGTTTGATCTAGATGATCTTGCTTAATAACCTTACTGTCTTGTTCATGACTACGGAATTTCTTTCTCTGCTTCTCATTTGCTGTCTTCCACCCCACCAATGGACCACTAAAGTCCTGCTGCGCAATTTCTATAATCTGTTCTGGATAAACTCCAAGATCACTACATTGATGAATACCCAGAATTTTGTCTTCATCATAACCATTCTCCTTTTGAAACTGCACAAGCCTAGTGCATCGAGTGAGGATAAATAAAAGCCGAGTGTGTGCTTGTTTGACAATCCCCATTGGAAGCTCTTGACGTTTATCATCTAGGTTCAGGACGATACTCTCACATTTCACCCAAAATTCATTAGATGACATCTTAGCACATTGTCGAGCTACAACCAATAAGTCCTCCAAACTCTCTCTCCATTCAGGGTGAGCATCCGAGGTCTTTTCAAGTATACCCACCAAATCCCCAGCAAATATACCTAAATCACAATCAACTTCCTCCTTTAACCTGATGAATTTCGTCCTGATTACCACCATAACTTCCTAGTAATGTCATGGATGAGATTTATTTTTATCAAACAATCAAAATTTCAAAGGAAGACAAATGGACACAAATGAATACAAAAACGAAGTAACAATAGAGAGCACAACGCCAATGTACCTCCATATGACCAAATGCGCGGGACTTCCAAACTGGAAAAGGCCTAACTCCTTTGGAATTAAGCTCATGAGAGAAGCTCTTAACGTCTGGCTTCTTCATCCTTCCACTTGTAAGACGCAATATAGCTTGAAAACGTGGAGACTGGATTTCCTTTGCAAAAAATGCTGCCTGATTGCCCTACCCCAAAAAGAAAAAACAAATTTCATTTAGCTATTCTATTTAACAATAACATGTACACAAACTTATCACACATGTCAAACGATAACTAACAAGTTCATTACCTCCATTGCTGGATTGAGTTGCGAATGAGTTCTCCGTGGTTTTGAATGACTCCACGAAACCTTTTCCCCTGCATTAAAAAATAATAACAAAAAAAAAATTATGAGTACAGTTGACACGATTTATGAAAAATAATTTTGACTTTGAATCATAATCTAAAAAATAATTTTTCATAAATAAATTACGATAAAAATGAGCAAAATGAAAAGTATATTTGACAAAAATAACTTCAAATAACTTATTTGAAGAATGAAGGTAATATAAAATATAATAAATCATTGGTAAAAAATTGAACTTTTGATGACTCAGTTTTATAATAAATTTTTAATTTACATAAAAATTACTTCAAATCAAGCATATTTAGAGTCCAATTGGCATGACATAAGAAAAGTGATTTTTAACTTTGAATTATAATTGAAAAGTTGTTTTTCATAAAATTCCATTTGATATGAATTTAAGTTAGTTTTTTTAACATTTGACTCTTTAAAAAGCCATAAATATATTTAATTATATATAACTTTTGATTGAAATCAAGAATTTATTACAAAATTGAGTCAAAATCTTAATTAAAACAAAAGTTAAAATTCTTAACTTTTAACTTATGAATTCTAACTTATACTTTATCTATTCTTCAAAAAAAGTTATTTTGAGTAACTTTAACCTAACATTCTTTCATTTTAACTTAATGTTGTCACAAGTTATTTATAAATATATCACTTTTCTAAGCTAAAATAATTTTAAATTAGAAGTATATTTGGTAAATATGACTTGAATCAACTTTTTTTTTTAACAAAAGATGTAGTCTTTATTTAGTATTGAGGTAAAACCTGTTTTTCATCGAAATTTGATATATATTTTTTTGAAATTAATTTTTTTTAGTGTTTTTTTTATCGTTTTGATGTACTGATATCAAAAATAAAATTTAAAAAATAAAAAAATTATTATTTTAATTTATTCATAAACAAAAAATACTTATAAAAAAACATTTATCCCACTCTTAAATACCCTTATAATATAAGATATACCCTTGTAATATAAGATAGAATCCACAAATCAAAAGTTCAAAATTTTTATTTTTGAATGAGTTGAAGCTTTTTTAAATTAGAATTATATTTGGTAAAAATCACTTAAATAGAATTAAGAAGGTCAAAAGTTAAAAATTTTAGATTTTGATTAAATCAAAGTTTTGACTCAATTTTCTAACAATTTCTTTCATTTAAAGCAAGAATTATTTCTAACTAAACATATTGAAGAGTTTTTCACAAGTCCAAAGGTTAAAAATCAACTTAAATCAGTCTATACAAATCATATCGAACATAACCTCATGCATTTTGTTTACATCAAAAATTAAAAAACAACTCAAAAATAATTTAAAAAAATTCATACTTGAATATAACCTGTGCAAAACAACCAAAAATCCTCCGCTAGCAAACACAATACAGCTTAATCCCTTTATTAATCCAAATTCGTCAGAGAAAAAACAGCAAGCGTGGGTCCCACACATAAAAAAGTCATTCAAAATAAAAATTGATGTCTCAATTAATCATATATGAAAAAAAAAGTAATTAATTACCTCCAGCAAGCCTCGTTTCGACGTCAGTTTTATCCTCCTTATTATTAACCTGATCATTCTCTAAATACGACGGCGTACCAGCAGACGACGAAAACCTAAGCGGAGAAGGAACCGGGAGGGATCGTGTTCTGATATGATTCAACCCGAGCGCTGACGCCATAATTATCGGCGAATTCTTGTCCGTTTTATAATTTCTCTCCTCCAATATCTCCTTACCGTCATTTCTACTATCGTAATATGTATCGCTGCCGTCGTCATTGTTGATTGATTCGGTGTCGTTCAGTGGAGCGTCGGGTTTCTGGATTCGGCGGATTGGAATGGGAGGGATTTTTCGGAGTTTGAAAGAGGAAGGAGAGGAGGAGGGATTGAGAGTTGACGGAGAAGGAGACGGCATCGTTTTTGACGACGATGAAGGATCTTCGTGATCGTTTGTCGACATGGATGTAAATCGGTACTGATTGAATTGATCAGGTTCTTCATTGCATTGTGAGTGTAGAGTGAGAATGTTAGAGAGAGAAAGAGAGAGGATACAAAGAGAAAAAACATATGGATAGAGAGATGGGCGGGGTAGACAGGAGAGGTTTTCGCGGGAAATGGAGCGTAGAGGGCGACACGACGATGAAGGGAAGGTTCTGTTAATTTTCTGCTTCGAAACGTGCTTGCCGCAAAGTTTTTTTTTGTAAATTTCAGTTTTCCCACTATATGTTTATTAATGTTACACTATTGTCCTTGTATTTTAAAAGTTTTCAATGTTGCTTTCATAGTTTTTTTAAAATTCTAGTTTTAATTTTAACCATTAAGTAATTTATGTTTTGAGAGTTTTTTTTAAAACAAAATTTGTAACATATTGTAAAATAAACATGAACTTGAGAGTAAAAAAATGAGAGAAAAGTGAGAAAAACTATAATAATAAAAAAATAAAAAATAGCTTTAGTTATTGTAAAGGATAAAATTGAAACTTTTAGAAACTATATGAGTAACATTGAAACATTTTAAACTATAAAGGTATAAGTGAAACAATGATAAATTTATAATAGCTAAAATATAGTTTTCCTTTTCAGCAGGTAAACTTTATATTTAGCCCTATAGATTCACCGATATCTTAATTCTATCCCTATAGTGTAAAATTTTCAATATGACTCTTCTAGTTTCTTTTAAGGAATTATTATTATTCACAATTACAATTCGCTGAAACTCTCTCTGGGTGTATATTTACTGACTCTATGTACTTATGATATTCTAGTTTTTTTTTTTTAACTTCTTTAAAAAAAATAAAATATTAGAGAAATAACACTCTTGCAAATTTAATTAGAAAAATAATATAGTCTGGGAAGTTGGAGTTTAAAAAATAAATAAATATGCGTTAACAATATAATATTTATTTATTTTTAAAAGACAATATTTTAAAAATAACTATATATTAGTCTCATTCTCGTGATAAAGAATTTTAATTATATAACAATATCTCGTGGGTAAATAACTAATTACTAAACTAAATAACTAATTACTAAACTATGTGAGAGTGGAATGTAGTGATGGAAAGAATGTGTCTCCTTCATGGAAAGCAGCTATCTACAAACTATGAACAGCAACTTCAAGAAATAATTTTACTTTGTATCGCCACTATCCATTGTGGAATTATAGAATTTACTTCTTCCGGTTGCTCATCGTGTGGATATTGGCCTGAAATTTCAATCAGATGCAAAGGTTATTAATTTGTTACTTCACATATGATCATCAAAGTTATCCCAAGATAATGCTTTTGGAGCTTGGTAAATTTGGACTTGGAATTGGAGATGGGATTTTTCATATTCTCATTCCCTGAAAATGGTGAAATCAATCAGAATTGTAAGGGAGCAATCCCAACCGGGCAATCAAGATAAGAGTGGGGGCTGCTACTGCCGTCCAAGAATTGATTAAGAGGAAGTGAGAGATCAGAAATGAAAATAATTTCCAGTACCAACAGCACAGGATCAGAATTTCATGCATGTTAAGCTGATGTGAATAGAGTCAGATCAGGGCATGCTTAGCTAGAAACAAGGATAGAGCTCTTAGCATTTCATTAGCAAGCGAATTCGTGCAACATTTGGATGTGAACAGGAAGACCGATTATGGAAATAGATGAATACTTGCAGCTGGATTGCAGTTCGATTGCTAGGTCTCCCGGCACTTTGAATCCAGGCTAAAAAGTTTGGGTCATCAAGACTAGATTCAGGCCACGCATTTCCAGACCCTTCCGGGACTAGGGCCATCGCTCAAATAAGTTTATGAAAAATCCTAGTGCATCACCGGGAACATCTTTAGATTACCAGCAAACGTCAAGATCCCTGAACAGAAATAACAGAGCTCAAAGAGTCAACCTGGAGGACACTGACAAGTGTGCAAGGAAAACATCCCGATGGATACCAAGTCAAGAATAAGGCATTTGCATCAAAGTGTGTGCTGGAACAACATCCCCAGAATTTTTGACAAGGATATCAGACTCTCAGAGTGAGCTAAAGCAGGCCGAAGAACGCAGCAAGAGCTACAAGATAGCCTGAAGATAGAGACCAAGAACAATTAGAGGAGTGTTGAAGAATAGCAACTGATGATGAGTTAAGCGGATGAGTTTTAGACAAGTAAACGGAGAAATTAGAACAGGAACATACCACCAACAGAGTTCCCCAGAAAATGCACTGGTCACCGAAAACTTCAATTACAAAATCTATCAAGAATTCAGCCCGCATAACTTCGGTATATTCACTAACTTAGGCTAACATATTCTACAGAATAAAATGAAAAAATTAAGCTGAAATGGAGTTAAAAGAAAATCAACATGATAAAATCAGTTTTCAGCTGCAGACCTGATTGTGTTTGCCTAAAGTTAACCTCTGTGTAGTCTTCATGTTTAGATTACCAAAAGAAGGAAGGTGAACAGGAAAAAACATTTATACAAGTCAACGGAGAGGGAACCCACATGATGCAATAACAGTTGTAGAGATCATGTAATTTCTGGTCAGAGGATAACATTGATGAGGTCGGTACACCATGCCACCATCAATCTTTCTTAAGATTGTGGCAAGCAAAGCAATATTATCAAGGATTACCCAAAATACATTTACAGGTAAAAGCAAAGGAAATGATGCACTTCTTCATTTGCTCACACGCCCACTAGCTACTTCTTTCCTGTTTTCTGTTTTTTCAAGCAATCTAGTTGTTGCAACAGTGTTCATTCCTCTCTCTCCACTGATTTCCCTCTATCTTTTGAAGTAAGATAAGGTATTAACAGCTAAGGTTTTGAAACTAAAATTGTACATTACACCTAATTCTAATCTTCCACCACCAGAATTATAAAAACCCTCTTCCTTTCCACTCTATGCGTCAAACACTTGTAGCCAGTAGCAATACAGGCCATTTTATACAAAAACTACTAAAATGGTGCCACAATTTCTGTTATCATTTTCACTTATTCTATCCTTTCTTCTTCATTGCCCCCCAACCCTAGCTCAGTCACCAGCTGCAGCCCCAGGACCACCTGGTCCAACCAATGTCACCAAAATACTAGAAAAAGGTGGTCAGTTCAGTGTGTTTATCCGGCTTTTGAAAGCCACTCAAGAGGATGTCACATTGAATGGCCAACTCAACAACACAAACAATGCTATAACCATCTTCGCACCTAGTGACAACGCATTTTCGAGCCTCAAATCAGGCACCCTCAACTCCCTAAACGATCAAGAAAAGGCTGAGTTAGTGCAGTTTCACATTATCCCACAATATCTATCAAGTTCCCAATTCCAGACAGTGAGCAACCCTTTGACCACACAGGCAGGATCAGGTGGCAGGCTAGAGCTTAATGTAACCACCACAGGTAACTCAGTGAATATAACCACAGGACTTACCAATACAAGCGTATCTGGCACTATTTACACTGATAACCAGCTAGCTGTTTATCAGGTTGACAAGGTGCTCCTTCCTGTTGATATTTTTACACCTAAACCTCCTACTCCAGCACCAGCACCTGAAAAACCAAAGAAGAGGTCTAAAGCTGCAGAGAGTCCAGATGCTCCTGAGGATAATTCTGGAGCAGTAAGCTTAACTGTTCTTAATGATGTTGTGTTCTTCGGAGTGGGCATTGTTGCAGCAATATTTTCTTTGTGACACAGAAGGTCTTCATGAGTTTGTTGCAGGGATTGCTCTCTTTTTCAAGTGGGCTATGATTTTGCAGAGTCGGATCGAATCCGACGAGTGGTGTGAATAATTGTTGTTTTCGTCAGTCCCTTTGTACCATTCTAGTTTGTGTTCAAGATTGAATTTTGAGGGGTTTTTTTTTTTTTTTTGTATTTCCTTTTCTTGGTTTCTTTGTAGTCCTGTTTTTTCATTTACAGATTTCATGTATTTTGGAATCTTGTAACACTTTCAAAAATCAAGGTTATGTATCAATTGTTCTTGCTCAAATGTTTTTCCCTCCTAAAGCAGCCAACTGTACAAACCACAATACCTCCATTGAGCACACAGCAGCAGATGAATATCTAAACTCTGACAAAAATCCAGCATTTCGTTTTTTTTTTCCTCATATTTATTGCTTCACATTGCAGATATGAAACCAAGACACAGTGCTGGCCAAGAGGTGCCATAAAAGAACTCCTTCATGAGTTTTAACTCTCCATAATTGTTCAAGTGTGTTTGGCATTGAGATAGCTTTTAGAGTTGTGGTTCAAAAAATTTATAAATTTTAGCATTTTCTTAATAAGGTTGGAGAAAGAGTTTTCAATAGGATCCATTTAAAACCATACACTTATCTTACTAACTAAACAGGATTGAATGTGTGGTTGGAGCGAAACGCATCCGGAACAAACCGATAAGAAATCAAGTCAAAGAAATGTGTTTCGAAAATTCACATCGAAGTTTGAATTAGAAACATGAAATGCAGAACATCTTACCGTGCATAAAAAGTAAAAGCTGGAAAGGGTATTGTGTATCAGCAAGGAATGTCACATTCACAACGCACTCAACCAGTGCCTTTAACGAGAATGCATCTTCCAGAAGTAGCCCCATGAACATCAGGGACACATGCAGAAAAGCAAAAGGCATCTTGATCAGAACAGTCCTTTGCATTTAGATCTTTAAACGAAACACAATCTGCTCTTGAACCAAATGGAGAGGCAAGTAAAAATAAACATAGAAGGACAAAAACAAAGGTCTTCTTCATGATCCTGTGAGAAATCTTCTGATTCTAAGTAAAAAGAAATACAGAATAATGGATGGATTGATGGATTTATATATGGCGTGTTTATCTTTGATTATATTATCTAATAAGGGCTATATGCAACTACTGATAGAGATAGACACAATAAGAAAAGAAAAAATCATGTATTTCCCATTAAAAGATCACAAAAAATCTCTAATCTATTTAAAAAAAAAAGGTCCCTGGTTACTGTACAGAAAAGATTAGAAATAAGCATCAACTTGATGGCAGAGAACCAAAGTTACCAGCATTCATTTCCCTGATGACAACCCCAGGACAAAGCTCTTTAAGCATAGCTAGCCACTTTGGACTCGGGAGTCAGAGATAGGATCTCTCATCTCCTACAGCAGAGAGATCAATCAGTAGCATGTTCACAGCATTTCAATCGGACTATCAAGCTGTTCTAGGAAAGAAAGGAAAGGAAAAACACAAATTTGTAGTCTTTTTCATTTTACCTGTATGATTAGAACCTTTTCTTTGAAGCCTTCCAAAAGATAATTAAGAGCAAGTGAACGATCGAAACTGAAAATACTTTCCAGTATCACCAAGACACCATGATCGTTGGACTTTTGTGTGTTAAGCACGTGAAGTTTCTTTCTCCTGGAACACTATTAGGTTCCTGAAGAAATTACTGCCTGCTATGAGTGTTTCAGGCTGAACAAACTTAAAGAACAGCAGGGTCTCCACTACCAACAAACCGGATACTGAAGTTATGATAAAGAAATTAACAAAAGCTAAAACAGTAATCCTCGTTAAGGTTTTCTTCCATAACATCTGTCATCTCCCGTAAGTGATACTCTAATTATATTTTGATTTATATGATTTTGATATGTTTTTTGAGATTAAATATGGTTTAAGGGAGTCTCTATGATGTTTTTTTCAAGTATTTATAAGATTGAAAGTTAAAATTTGACTATTAAAGATAGCTCAAGATCAGATAAATCATCTTGACGTATCATTTACAACTTTTTTATATATAAAAAGATAGTTGCGCTTTGACCATCCTTTCAAGCCCATACATACAGCTTCATTCTCTTAGCTTTTCACTCTCTCTCTTTTTAATTTTTAAAATAAAATTCTATTTAAATAGAATATTTACAATAATATTTTAAAAATAATCTAGTTATACCACACTTTCCAAATGGGATTAAGATTTATTTTTTCATAAAGTCATACAAGAATTATAGATACATGTTGTTTTTATTAAAACTTATTTTTTAGATTATGATAAGTTCTTATTTAAAATCTTATATTATTAATAAAAAAAGGCATGTTTTTGCCAAAATAAAAGGGAAATAAATGAATATGGAAAGGGAAGTTTTGGGTAAAGAAATACATTTTTTTCTCTTGAATTTAAATCATTGAGATTCTTAAAATTATTTATTTAGATTTTCAATAAAAGCAGGTTTTTAAATGATCTCGCGGAATCATTGTTTTTTACTAATAAACAAAGGGTGATTCTGCTGTTATTTCGAGATGATAGAACAAACTAAAGAATAGTTATGACTTATGAATATGTTTTGTTAGAAATCTTTTGAACTTCAATCAAAATTAACTTTTACTTTTTTACTTGTTAATTCTTATTCATTCCACCTCTATTATTTAAAGAAGTATATTTAATCTTTTTTCTACCAAATATAATTATGGTATAAATATTTGTTTTTGGGGAATTTGCTTAGTTACTTGTTTAGGATGATGGATTGAGTTGAGAGATAAAAAAAAGGAAGACATATCATCTCATCTCTCCCTTCATTCAACCTTCCTATCATCTGTTAGGAGGGATGATGCATGGAGTTGACAAGAAAAGGAGGATGAGATAGTTTTTTGAACCGATACTATGAACGGTGTCCCATGGAGGAAAAGGAAACAGCATTCAAATATTTCCATATTTGTAAAATACTCCCAATATTTTCCTTGCCGAGCCAGGCATTAATTTAGGCTGGATTTCAATATGTCATTTGTTGTCGAATATCTGTTTTACGTAATCCTCTGATAAAAAGCAAGCCCGCTCATCTCTATCCGAGCCAACCCTAGAGGATTTCGGTGCTTGATTTTGAGAAAAGGGGCAAGAAAAGTATAATTGGGGAGTCTAATGCTATGGCTAGGGATGAAAATATTTGCATAACCAAGAAGCTGCAAGGCAGTTAGGACATGAACTAAAACACCATATTATTAACTGGAAATGGCGCTACAGATCCACACATCCCTATCTTCTTCTCTCTTCAAAAAACCTTCCCATCGTCTCCTTCTCTTGCCATTAAGAAAACCCACCGAACTCAAAATCAAAGCCAAAAACCCCACTAGTAATCCAACCCCACCAAATAAAAAAACCCACCGCAGTCTCCCCTGGTCGAGGGTTTGGCTCACAATCATCTACAGAAGCAACTTCAAGCAAAACAAGTGGGAGTTGGAGTAAAAAGAAACGAAAACGTAATAGAAGAGGGAGACCATCGATAGTTTGGAGAGGACTCCAGTTGAGAAGCCAGGATTTATAAGACAAGAATATGAGGCTACATTTAAAGAAATGAGTAGAAATGAGAATGCTTTTATTCTTGCTTGGTTAGGACTTGGTGGGATCATTCTTGTGGAGGACCTTGTGCTTGCTGCTTCAGGTAAGTCAAAGAAAATAAGATTTTAGTTTTTGAGTTCTGTTAAATTTTGATGAACTGAAAGATGACAGAAATGTCAAATTTTGCTTAAAAGCTTTGCAGAATTTCGAGATTAGATTAGATTTTGTCGTGAATTGGGTCTAATTAATTGAATTCTCAGATTTGGAAATTAACCTCGTATTTCAATTTTCTGGAACATTAGATTTGGAAAAAAGAAAATTAAAATTTATTATTTAAATATAACATTTCTCTATATATTCAAAATACTAAAAAAACTATTTTTTTAGTTTCTAGAATTTGTACTAAGTTAGAAAAATATATTTTAAATGTTCTCCACGGTTTTTTTTTTACAAGTTTTTCACTATTTTTTTAATAAAGAAACTTCAACAATAATACATTTTTTTTATATACAATCACTTTTTAACAATGTAAAATTTATTTTTTTTATTTTTATATTTAGTTAGTATCATAAATTCATTTTTATTATGAATGTAATATAAAGATTTTTTTTGTTAATAATATAATCCATAATAGTTTTTAATTTGAATATTGAGATGAAATTAATATTCTACAATTAGATTATCACAAATAAAAAAAATATTAAGATGACTATTATATATTATATTTTTTAT
>Ga0325411_1002200_pt1 | contig 21941 bp, 8 predicted proteins | sample PopdelMetagenome_13_FD_206181 | JGI IMG/M metagenome (GOLD analysis project Ga0325411, IMG submission 206181) | Populus deltoides microbial communities from Bellville, Georgia, United States - Xylem-PdIQD-R4 | ecosystem: Host-associated > Plants > Phyllosphere > Stem > Wood/Secondary xylem... | reverse complement strand
ATCAGTCTTTTCTTTGCAATGATCAGATTCAACCCCTTCCTTACCCTCAGAGATTGACTCATCATCATTCTCACAAGGTTCAAGAATGGGTTTTTCAATAACCTTACCACTGCGAAGAGTGATGACTGATTTTACGTGATCTATATGTTGGCTTCCCGAACTACTTGCATTCGCATTGTATTGCCCCTTTGGATTTTACTGAGGTTGAGATGGAAACTTACCTTTCTCTTGGAAACTAAGAGCAGTTGTGAACTTTGCAAGAGTATCTTTAAGATCTGTCATGCTATGAGCAAGTTGAGTGTTAATTGCCTCTTGCTTTTCCATGAATGCATGCAATATTTCCTCAAGATTTCTTCTAGGAGGGAGAGCATAAGGAGGTGCATATCCATGAGAATTTTAGAAATTATGGTGTGCTTGAAACGGTGGTTGTGAAGTTTGTGCATTATTGTTATCATTCTTCCAATTGAAATTTGAGTGATTTCTCCAACCAGGGTTGTATGTTTGCTAGTATGGGTTATGATTGGGCCTTTGGAAACTGTTTAAAGCATGGGCTTGTTCGTGGAGACATTCCTTAAAAGAAGGCAAAGTTGGACAGTTATTGGTTAAATGTTCATTGGTTTCACAGATTTGACACACAATGTTTTGAACAGATTTTAGTTGACCACTCTTTTTTAATTTTAGTGCCTCAACTTTTTTAGCTAAAGATGCAAACTTGGCTTGGAGGTCATGATCTTTCCTAAGATTGTAAATACCTCCACTAGATGTATGAGGTTGGGTTTTACTTGGTGCTTCATAAGTTCTTGTAGTGTCTCAATTTTGCGCATTTTCAGCTAGCAAGTCTAGGTACTCCATTGCTTAATTAGGGTCTTTATCCTCAAAAGTTCCATTGCACATCAATTCAACCATTTTCCTATCTCTAGGAGTTAACCCTTCATAAAAGTGTGAAACCAACCTCCATGTTTCAAAACCATGATGAGGGCAAGTATTAAGCAAGTCTCGATACCTATCCCAACATTGGTAAAATGTTTCTCCTGGTTTTTGAGTGAAAGTGATGATTTGTCTTTTCAAAGAGTTTGTTCTATGGGACGGAAAAAACTTCTTTAAAAATTATTGTTGCATTTCATCCCAAGCACGAATAGATCCTGGTCTCAAATTTTATAGCCATGTTTTTGCTTTATCTTTTAATGAAAAAGGAAAAAGCTTTAACCTGATGGTGTTCATGCTACAATTTGAGTCATTATAGGTGTTATAGACCTTCTCAAATTCCCTTATATGCAAGTATGGATTTTCTAAATCTAAGCCATGAAAAGAAGGTAAAAGTTGAATAATGCATGACTTAAAATTAAAATGAGATGCATCAGAAGGAAAAACTATGTATGAGGGTACACTTGTTCTTGTAGGATTCATGTGATCCTTAAGTGTTCTCACTCGGTTATTCTCATTGTTCTCATTATGAAGCAACTGATTATCTTCTTCAGCCATAATTTCTGAAAATGATGAGGATACCCTACAAAGTCTACCACTTAATGCACGTGACCAAACTCTCATGCACGTGTAGGAATAGAATAAAAGGAAGAAGAAAACAAAAGAAAATGAAACAAAATAAAAGAAACAAAGTTAGATACAAGAAAAGAGAAAATAAAATAAATACTATAATTTGTACAAGAATTTACCGAACCAAATCAGTTTGAACCGGTTTTTGCTCTAAAATAATTGTCAAGGTTAGAGGATCCACTAATAATATTTCAAACAAGTATAGTATAAACTCTTTTTATTACTCAATTGGAAACCACATACAAAGGAGGTTCCAATCGAATTATAAATTGTTAACATGATTACATTAGTTATCTTATTCGAATAATGCTAATACTCGTAAATGTTGTCAGGCATTCATGATTATAACTTATGTTAACAACAAATCAAGTTCCTTTCATAGCACAGGTGTCGCTTATACCATACGATTGGGCTATGAAAAAACCAAGTATTTGTTGTACCAAGGGTTATACAACATAAATCTAGATTAACCATTTAACAAGCAAAGTATTAAAAGTGAACAAGATAACAAATATAAAACATGTTAGTATCAAACATTAAGGTCCATGTTGAGTTTATATTATACTTATTCTTACACCATTAGTGTAAGCTTTTCACCTTGACATGATAAACTTAGCTAAACATAATGAAAGAGAGAAACATAAATAAACAATGAAAGGAAATGAAAAGCATAAGCAAGAGATTAATATAAGCAAAACTTAAGCATTACAAAATATAAAGAGAGAGCAAGAGCATGATCTTGATCTGAACACCAAGATGTCTAAATACATGGCAAATGCCTCCTTCCAAGAACGTCATTGATAACATCATTGATAACGTTATTGATAACGTCATAATTTGAATAGACTTGAATCATGAAAGTTCTAAGAAATTGTCTCAACTTTCTAGGAAAAAAAGGTTAAGGTCATTTGGACTTCTAGAACTCGAGATATGGGCTGAACACTAAACAGTATCTAGGCTGTAGGACAGATTCAGACTTCTCTGTTGTTGCTATAATTTGGACTTGAAAACAGCCTTTTTAAATCTTGGACTCCCATGAAAGTCTTAGGCTTATGTCTTAGCTTTCCATCCATATAAGGCAGACCTAAATCCAAGATCTACAGCTCCAAATATGACCCGATGACCGAACAGTGTTCCAGTTTGGACTGAACCAGCATCTCTTTTTAAAATTTGGCCCTCTCTTTGTCCTTTCAATTTCCGTACTTAAACTCTTCAATCAATCCTTTAATTTATGTGATAGGCCTGCATTTAAGATGAACATTTACCATAAATTAAAGGTATCTTATGGTATCAGACTTGTTATTATAAAACAGGCTTTAGTTAAGGAGTTATTGATACTTCAAGTGCAAAATAATGATATAAAACCTTGATAAAAATGCACTTTTAAGTACTAATCAAATTACAACTGTAGCTTTCTTCACAAAACACTATGGATTGCTACAGTGTTTCCCTACATGGTTTTTTTTATGATTTTTTCCAAAATTATCTTTATCAATTTTATTTTTTTATTATTGGATTGGTTGAGAATTTAGCTTTGTATTTTTTTTCCTTTTTATTAATAGAAAAGCTAAATCATGTAGCAAAATACTAAATCATGTGGGGAAAGCACTGTAGTTTTCCTCATAAAACACTGTGGATTGCTACAACTCATTCTATTTGGTCTCTAAGTTTTTTTTATCACCAATGTCACACTTGGACATCGTGGCGACCCATTAAAAAATTAATCTCTCAATTGGAAAAAGAACAAATATCTTGCATCTTGTTCTTTTAGAGGAAAATATCTTGTTCAAGGAATCGCCACCTAATATTATGGTCACTAGGAACCCTAACTAGTCAACAGAGATTCTATAGTACGGAACTGGTTACACGAAAGGGAAGATATTATCACCCTTTAAGCGTCCTACCTAAGGTAAGCTACATTGCTGGTTTTGTCTTAAATTGCTAAAGGTTTGTTTGTGTTCCATTCTTATGGTCATCCTATAATATTCCCGACTCTAGCGTTAGTGAATATTCACCTATGAATATTTTCAACTTTGATGTTTGTAAATATTATGCAACCCACAAAGTACGGTATTACTGACTCTAGCACCAGTGAATAAATCTGCAAAATATATATTACAAGAAAAGGAAACTATTTTTGTTTTTATTTATATATATATATATATTTTTTTTTGTTGTTTTTATTTTTATTTTTGTGGTCCAGTAAAAAAAAGAAAAAAAGCATTGTTGCATGCATGCGTGAGTAATTCACGCATGCATGTAACAATAACAAACTAATTAATCTAGCAAAATAGAAAGAAGAAGAAGTTACCTGGTTGTGGTAAGCCGAGGGCGATGGTGATCCAGGTGTGAGGCTGCTGGCTGGAAAGGAACTCTCTCCTCTATTTCTTCTCATCTTGTGCCACCCTTACTCTCCTTTGCGTTTCTGTGTATTCGTCCTCTCTCTACTGAGAAGAGAAGGTTGCTGCTGCTATGGCTGGTGCATGCTCACAGTGCATAGTGTTGGTTGCTGGATGTTGATGGAGCTGGAAGAGGCGCACAGTGCTGTTTGCTGGATATTGCTAGACTACTGCTAGAGCTGTTGATGGTGCCGTGACAGTAAGGGAGCTACTGTTTTTAGCCGAGATGATAAAGACTCCACCGTTCCCATGACTGTAAGTAACTAAGCCTTACTGCTGCTATTAAGAGGGGTTATTGTTGTTGCCAGTTTGGTTGATCTTGAAAAGAAAAGCAACGAAGGGCTTGCTCTGTTTGTTCTTGGTGACTAGGAAGAAGAGGAGGAAAGAAAATTGATGAAGAGGGGTGGCGGCAGAGAGTAGAGAGTGGAATGCCAGGCCCCCCTCCCTTTTGGGTTGTTCCTTTTTTTTTTTCTTTTAGGTTTTTCTTCTCTTGGAGTTTTTTGTTTTTGTCCCTTTCTAGGGTTTCCTCTATTTTTTTTTTCTATATCCTCCTCTCTTTTGTGCATACACTGAGATCTGTATTTATAGTGCCCGAGTCCCTTTACGTGTGATAAACAAAATTCCAATCAAACTCATTCTCTTCTTTAAAGTTTGAATTTAATTAAGAATCAAATTTGAAAGTAGATAACTATCATTATCTTGAAGACAAGGATTATCTTGAAGATAAGGATAGAATGACAAAAGCACATTGTTGTCCCTAGTTTTCACACAAATTGACAAATCACACTTTTCATTGAAATAAATCTCTGATATTTTAATTTTACATTTTAAATCTTGTAAAATTAAATTAAAAAGCCAATGGGCCAAAATTGAGTTACAACAACCAACATAATTTTTTTTTCTCTCATAGAATTTTGGCTCCATCACACCTTCAGTTTCTATTACTTATCTATAAATTTTACATTAAAAAATATTAATCATTAAGAAAAAAAAATAAAATTTTACATGAATTATTGGATCAAAATCTTTTAATGTGTCTCATAGATCATATATCATGCTCCCTGTCTTGAATGAGCAAGAAAACATATTTATTAGAAGAGAAAAAAAAACAAATTGAAGTAAAAGTTTTTTTTTTTTCCTGTAAAAGTTTTTGTTGTTAGAAGCAACCTGATTTGTTTCACAATCATAGTTTTGTTTCTTGATGCGATCCAATCTCTCCTGGACATAGACCAACTTGGATCCAAGTAATGATTTGGTTATGGTATCAAGGTTTGAACAATAAAGCCCTACTATGATTGGGCTATAGTGTTTTAGCATGCATATTCTTCAACTTTCCAGTCCTGAATTTGAAGGACAGATTTTTTTATGAAAATCAGGTTCATTTTTCCTTTCAAGAAAGAGACGCCAAAAAGCGAGTACGTGGACACATATCAGCACTAATAATGGTTTATGGTGCACTAAAAGAAACAAAAATCAACCCACACACTATACATTGTATTCTCCATGCACCCAAACCCTAACCACCACCTGTACATGCTCAAAACATTACACGTCAAGCTAAGAGCCATAAATTCATAGAAAAAATGTGAACCTTGTTATGAAGGAATGATAGTCCATATTCTTAGAACCGAGTAAGTGGACTAGTATTTTGTGGATCTGACGTGGCATATAAATTTGTCATTAGAATCTCAATAAGGTCTTATATATATCGTTGGTAATAATTAAAGCTGTTTTTTGGCATTAAGAAATCCAAGAAAGAAGGATCCTAATCTCTTATAGAGACAATAAACCATAACATAGAATTTTAGCTAATTTCTTAAACAATTTTTTTTATTGCAACCTATTGAAAATATGGAGCATGAACAAGTTCACAGGGGTCCTAGGTGTCTATAATTGCCAAGGAGCAGCGTTGAAAGAAAGAATTTCCACCAAACCACAACTGAGGCCCTAACAGGCACTATTAGGGGCCGTGATGTTCACCTCATCACTGAAGCTACCATGGACCCTAATTGGGATGACAATTATGCTTTCTATTATCACCGGACAAGAGAAATAATCACCCTCCCTTACAATGCAGCATTGTCAGTGTCACTCAAAGTCCTTGAGCACGTTTTCACTGTAACACCCAATCAAGGTTTTAGCACTTGGGTTTAGCTTTGTACCCTTGGGGCTAATTAACATGTTCAATGTAGGTGGAGCCATTGAGGGGCTAAAGTTTGAAGTGAAAGGTGGTGCTGAATTATCAGAGCTTGATGATAGATACAGGGGTAAAAGTAATGGTGTCACTGTAACACTCAAATGTGGTTGATTTTGTGTATGATTCGAATTCTGGGTTGGTTGGTTTTAGCTTGGATAGCGTGCCTAAGGAGGGCAAACTTCATGTTGTTGAGATTGAGTCATAGGGAAATTCTGTTTGAATAGAGTTAAGGGCTATATGGAAGGTTTTGGTATTGGGGTATTTATTGTACTTGCATGTTTCCCCTCAAAATTTTCTTCCCTCTGTAGTTTACTAGTTCATGTAATCATGCGAGGAATTGAAGGGGAATGGTCAAATAAGAATTTTGCTATCTACCTGTTTAATCAATACTTTGTTCTGGGCTAAGCTCAAATAACTTACTCTTGCAAAAATCCATTTCCATGCCATTTCATATAATCTGAATCATTGAAAATGGTGATGATCAACAAAAAACTAATGTTTCCTCCTTTCATTAATCAAACATAAACAAGAACAGCTGGAAACCAGAAAAGAAAAAGGAATACACTTCAATTGCTTCCTTCAGTGAAACATGATTCATGGGGTATTGATAATGAAACGCATTGAATAATCCAAAGATGATTGTGACACAGTAACTTGAATCCAGTGGACTAAAATAAATGAGAGAACCAATCTGAACTTTTATTTGCAATTAAAATCAATAATTAATCAATCATCAAAACTAGACATGGATGACATTAGTAGCAAAAAATTCTTCTTGGTACTAAGAGGGTGGGACAAAGGGCCTAATGAAACTGGAAAAGTTAGGTTTATAGACTTCATGAGGATGCAGACCAATGGCTAAGAAGAACAATAAAAATTACTCCAACTGTTTCAAGATGCCATTCTCAACATATATTGAGAAATGTTTTCTACAGAGATATCCTTTTTGTGTTGCGATAATAAATTCAGCAACTTGAAAAACCTATCCAGAAAACTCATCAGCATTCTTTTTTATAAACTGAAATGGTCCTGGGGATTGTCTTGAAGGGAGGTTAGAATTGCAGCAGTCTAATCACAAAATTTCGTAGCATCCTCGATTGGAATGATCACCTTGCTAGATAATTATGTCCTAAACCATGGGATTCCTACTTGTCCTGGTTTTTGTAGCATAATTCATCACCATTTTGTTGCTACATTATTAGGGTTGTTTTACAAAAAGTTACAGCTCCAATTCATGATTAGATTCATCATCCTCTTCTTTTTGTTGTAGTTCTTTTTCTTTAATTAGTTGCAGTTCCAGTTGATGACTAAATTCATCACCAAAATCGTCATCTTGCTATTCATGTTTTTTGTGCTGTGGTTGATGTTGCTGTTCATCGTTTTGAGCATGGCGTTGATTCAGTCCAATTTGCTGATAAAACACTTGCCTTTTGACATTCCAGTTCTTTGTGATCATCTCAACTTCATCTCTAATAAATTCCCTATCATCTAATATATGTTGTATGTTTTAGACATCTACTACCTTGCTTGCTTTTGTTAAAAAAACTCAAAAACAAGCAGAATTGTGGTAAATAAATTACGTTATTAGATACTGAATGAATTTTGAAAGGGAAATATAAACTAGGAGACTCCATGATATGTGCTTCAAAATTTATACAACACCATAAATGATGTAGTTAAAAAATCACAGAGAAATTTTTGGGTTAAGTAACAAATCAACAATAAGAATAAACATAAACTGTTAAGGAAATAACTAGGCAATCAAATATATTTAGAAAAACTCTACCACCCTGACCATTTATCTTAGAAAAAAATAGAGAGTATAACAAAAAATTCAATAGTTAGATAAATTCAAAAAATCACCTACAAGTAAATGTAGCTTCTTAGTGTTAAAAAAAAGTGAATTTAATAAACTAGTTTCGCATCTGGTAACAACTAAAATCACTAGCTCTGCTAGGCAGTACAGATACAAGTTTATTGAGGAAGAATACATATGTTACTTTCACGATTTGATGCTTATTCAATCTCTAACTTTTAAATAAGGATATGAGACAGATAAAAAAAATACCTCTTGACACGATCAAAAAGATTGATGTTTTATCCCAAGTACAGGAGTGTCGAAGTAATAAATAACACGGTAAGACCAGGGTCGAGCTACAGGGAGATGAACTATATAAAATTATAAACAACAAATGAAAAGGAGTTGAAGAGAGCTTTGAGATGTGATATTGATGTAAGGATTTAAAAAAATATAAAACAATTGTCAAGGTTAGAGGATTCACTAATGGTATTTCAAATAAGTATAGTATAAACTCTTTATATTACTCAACTAGAAACCACACACAAAGGAGGTTCCAATCAGATTATAAAATATTAACATGATTATATTAATTATCTTATTTAAGTAATGCCAATACTTGTAAATGCGGTCAGATATTCATGGTGATAACTTATGTTAACAACAAATCAAGTTCCTTTCATAGCACAAGTGTCAGTTATACCATACAATAGGCTATGACAGTGCCCAGTATTTGTTGTACCAAGGGTTGTACAACACAAATCTAGATTAACCATTTAACAAGCAAGGTATTAAAGAGTGAGTAAGATAACAAATACAAAATATATTAGTATCAAACATTAAAGTTCATATTGAGTTTATATTATACTTATCCTTACACCATTAGTGTACCCTTTTCACTTTGACAAAATTAACTTAGCTAAATATAATGAAGAAGAAAAACATAAATAAACAATATAAGAACATAAACATGATATAAGTTAACTAAGTATAGTAAAGGAAATGAAAAACATAAACAAGAGATTAATATAACATAAAATAAAACTTAAACATTACAAAATACAAAGAGAGAGAGTGATCTTGATCTGAACACCAAGATGTCTAAATGTATGGCAAATGCCTCATTTTATAGGCTAAAATTCGGAACTATTGATTTGATGATTAATTATTGAGTGGGTGGCCACTTCTTGAATTGGTGACAACCATTATCTTCTTGTCTGAACAAAACGTCATTGCTAACGTCATAATTTGAACATATAATCTTCATGAAAGTTCTAGGCATTTGTCTTAGCTTTCCAACAAAATAAGAATGAGCTTATTTGGACTTCTAGAACTCGAGATATGGGCTGAACACTGAACAGTATCTAGGCTACAAGACAAATTCCGACTTCTCTTTTGTTGCTACTATTTGAACTCGAAAACGACCGTTTTGAATCTTGGACTCTTCATAAAAGTTTTAGGCCTATGTCTTAGCTTTCCATCCATATAAACCAGACCTAAATCCATATTCTACAGCTCTAGTTATGATCCAATAACCGAATGATCTTCCAGTTTGAATTGAACCACCATCTCTTCTTTAAGCTTAGCCCTCTCTTTGTCTTTTCACTTTCAATAATTAAACTCATCAATCAATCCTTTAAATTGTGAGATATGCCTGCATTCAAAATGAACATTTACCATAAATTAAAGATATCTTATGTTATCAGACTTGTTATTATAAAGCATTGTCAAGTTAGGGAATTTAATGATACTTTAAGTGCAATATGATTATATAAAACCTTAATGAAAATGCACTTTTAAGTACTAATCACCTTTGTATATTCTATTGACATTTTCTTGAGCATGACTAAATCAAATTTCATACCCTGCACATGCAGTTCAATCCATAAGCTTATTCAGAAGAAAAAAGAAGAGAGGAAGACCATGGCACCAACTGTGAGCATCGTAAAATCATTATACCTACAAGAAACTATTTTCAAAACATGAAAAGAAGGCGGGTCCTATTTGCAACTACTAATCTAGTGGAACCCGAGTAAAACCTTCACATGAGGAGTTATGTAACATACCATGTCCATATGGAAGAACTACTCAAACCGAGCATCATCAAATAACCTGTTATAAAGAAAACAGTGGAGCAATAAAAGGATCCATATAATATTTTGAAACCTAAAACCTGACTAATCATGCTATTAGGTTGGAATAAATTATATCATTTTTAGGAAACATACTTCTTATATGCAACTTGCATATGGGCATCTTGCAATTCTGTGAGTTGTTTCACTGTCTCACTGATAGAACCTTTATGCAAGTCCACAAACCCAAAGAGAAACATGTTCTTTTCTAGCATCCTTTTGATCAATGTAGGTACTACTTTTATTCCATGTTCTTTTGCATTTATAACAAGTGTCTTGAGTTTCTTTAACTCTCCTGTCAGATAACAAGAAGAAATAAGATGGTGAAAACGAGAAGGAAAAACAAAACTTTAGTTAATCATAACTGCATTATTACTAAAATCACTAAATTCACCTCAACATGATCAGGCATGATTAAGAGCAACAAAATGCTTTTAAATAGGAGAGAGTTCACACAAAGAAAAACCCTTAAACATGTTCACTTTAAACTTAAAAGTCCAACCAATAAAAGAAATTAATCACCAGGGCACTGACAATATAGTGTAAAAACCATGTTTGTTCATGGTTGAATACAAAAGTGACCCCATAAAGAAAAGAATGGAAAAGATGATTCATGACTCCAATAATGATGAGTAAGAATAAGACCTTGCAGAAGTAATTTGTCTGGGGTAACTTTCAACTTTAATAAAATATTATTATGCCAGAATCATTCAAAACAACCAAATATCACACAATAATATGTAATCAATTAGTTCTAGTAAGAAGAATAAAAGAATTATTTTGAAAGGTAATTTTCACATCACCAACCATTCAGATAATCAACAAGGAAAATTAGAGAAAAACTTCATAATATGGCATGACACAAAGTACAACCTCATCAAAATAAACTAAACCTTAAAATTAAGTACATTAAAGATAAAATTCATGCAGAAAATGCAAAATGGTTGAGTCTCATAAAGATAGTAAAGGCAATACAGGCCTCCTAGCCTTTGTGATAAAGAAGAAGTGCTAATCATGTGACCTACAATTGATTGTATGTTGGGTAGCAAAATTTGCATTATAAATTGAATTAAAAAAATCCTTGACTTACTTTTTAAGGAGACAATCATCTAAATTCACTATGAGCATGGTAAGATTAAACAAGCTCTCGCTTAAATATGTCTCGAGAAATCTGATGAGAAAGCAACATGATCCAAAAACTATCCAGCCCTAGATTGGACTTGTCCATTATCATAAATGGGCTTTATAAAATATAACTAGGGTAATAATTTTTAAATTGAAGAAAAACTCACAACGACAACTGGATTCTAGCAAGGACATTATTTGCTTCAATGAAAATAAAAAAATCAAGTCGGTGAGTGATTAGTACTTAAAAGTGTATTCTCATTAAGGATTTGTATCATCATATTGCACTTAAAGTAATCATTAAATTCACTAACTTAAGCATGTTTTATAATAACAAGTCTGATAATATAAGATAACTTTAATTTATGATAAATGCTCATTTTAAATGTAGGTATATCTCACAATTCAAAGGATTGTTTGATGTGATTAACTATTGAAAGTGAAAGGACAAAGAAAGGGCTAAGCTTAGAAAAGAGATGCTGGTTCAATTCAAACTGGAACACCAATTAGTCATTGCGTCATATATGGAGATATAGATCTTGGATTTCAGTCTGGTTTATATGGATAGAAAGTTAAGACATAGACCTAAAACATTCATGAAGAGTTCAAGACTTAATTCAGTCGTTTTGGAGTCCAAATCGTAGCATCAAAAGAGACGTATGAATCTGTCCTGCAGCCCAGACACTGTTCAGTGTTCAGTCCATATCTCAGGTTCTAGAAGTCCAAATGAGCTTATTCTTCTTCTGGTGGAAAGCTGATACATATACCTACAACTTGCATGAAGACCACTTTGCCAAATTCGGATTGTGGAAATGTCATTTCGTCCAGAAAACAAATCCATACCTAAACCACCAAATCCACTAAGTCATTAGTTGGCCACTAATTCAATAGTTAATTACCAAATGAATAGTTCTTTTTGGCATATAAAAAGAGGTATTTTTCATACATTTAGACATCTTGGTTTTCAGATCAAGATTATTTTCTTTCTTTCTCTCTTTGTAATGTTCAAGTTTTCTTTTATGTTATATTAATCTCTTGTCTATGCTTTTCATTTCCTTTTCTATACTTAGTTAACTTATATCATAATTATGTTCTTATCTTGTTTATTTATGTTTCTCTTCTTCATAATGTTTAGCTAAGTTTAATTTGTCAAGGTGAAAAGGTTTCACTAATGGTGTTAGAATATGTATAATATAAATTCAACATGAACTTCAATGTTTATATCCAAGAAAGTTTGTTATTAATATGTCATATCTTTTTATCTTATTAATTCTTAATACCTTACTTGTCACATGATTAATCTAGATTTGTGTTGTATAACACTTGGTACAATGATCCTTCATAGTTTTCGGTCGACATCGTTGTTATGAGAGGAACTTGATTTGTTGTTGACATAAGTTAACATCATGAATTCCTGACAATATTTAAAAGTATGGTGTTACTAAAATAATATGATTAATATGATCATGTTAAAAATTTATAATGAACTATTAAGAATAAATCATTTGATTGGAACCTCCTTTATGTGTGGTTTCCAGTTGAGTAATAAAAAGAGTTTATGCTATACTTACTTCTAATACCATTAGTGGATCCCTAACCTTGACAATTGTTTTTGTCATTATTTAATCCTCATATTAATCTCACATCTCAAAGATCTCTTTAACTCTTTGTTAAATTATATATATATATATATATATATATATATATATATATATATATATATATATATATATATAGTTGACATCCTTGTGGATCGAGCCCGGTCTTGCCAGGTTGTTTATTACATTGACACTCCAGCACTTGGGATAAGACATCAACTCTTTGATCGTGTTAAGTTTTTGGTGCCATTGCCGGGGAGATAAATTACTGTATAAATTTTATTTTATTTTCACTTTTCTCTTATCTAATTTTTGTTTCTTTTTCTTTTTTATTTCTCTTATCTAACCCTTTGGAACAACAAAACAACATGAACAAGAAAAATAAGAACCTAAGTAACTATTGAGTTCAATTTCAACATTTTAAATGGAGAAAGAAAGCGAGGGACTAAATTCATATCTCTAATTGAACAAGAACAAACCCATGTTAAGAATTGAATAATCAATATCTTTGAATGAGCAAGCACTGAAATACACTTTTAGAAAGGATCCAAAAAGAGGATGTTTTTTTGGCTATAAAGGTCTTATATTTATTTGAATAATCATTCTTTTTATGTTAACCTAAAAAAACAAAATTAAAACAGAGAGAAACCATAAAAAAGACAGAGAAGAAGAGAAGGTTTTTGTGGTGCTTTGGTTTTAGATTGTTTCAGATAATGATGCTAATTTTATCATGTGGAGTGTTTTTTACCTATTTGGTTATTGTCCCTAATTGAATGTTTTTCAATATCCATCCTTTAAAGTGGTTGGATCCAAGCAAAGTCGAGGCACATCTTAAGTCACAACATAAAGCCGCGATTTTCAAGGATAAGAGAAAATAGTCCAGCAAGTTAGTTTGTTTTATTGATTTTAACTCTTTTTTTGTCTTAGAATATAATATATCATGTTTAACGATACTAATCTTGTTATGACAATTTATTTTACATAAATATGTTTTAGTAATAATCCATAAGTGAAATTAAATAAAAAAAATGGATGATTAATGTTCTAAATAGGAGAGAATCTTAGAGAAGTAAATACTAAAATCCTTCCTTCTTGTCTTTAGATTTGAGATACCTATGGAAGGAATGTTTTATGTAATTGGTGAAAAGGATTAAAATATGTAATGTATAATGCAATTTAGAAGTGAAGAAAGCAGGAAACCCATAAACTTACTAGGAATGGTGAGACAACGACTTGCGGTTCTGTCTACTGGCTTGTTTAATTTAAGAAAAGGATCATTAATGTTATCTTAATTTTCAAGAAAGGTGCTTCCTGCTATCAGTGTTTTGATTTTGTCTGTTAGGAAGGCTAAGAATCACTAATTCAGGAGCATGCAGCTAAAAAAGAGAAAAACCTAAACTCGGATATAGAGCTAAGTCCGTTGGATAGTTTTGATCACCTTGAATTCGATTTCTCATGCGAGATGGAGGTAAATGATATAAAGTTCAATCGCAGGTTAACTATTTTTTTGGGGCCGAGATAGAAAAACGGCAAGCTATCTCCATAAGGTGTTGCTAATCTTCTTTTCTTCGTCGACTACTTCACTTAATTTCCTCTACAGTATTGGGCTTTGGCGGTATAGGCCTAATGGTAGAGATTAACTAGGCTACAGAGCGAGACTCCTCATACATCCTATACACCCATCCTTTGAAGAAAGCGTAATAACTTAGTGGTCCAACTCCATGGCACCAAAAATGTATCAGGGCTCAAGTGATTCACCGAAGCAATGAGACCTTGAAAGCTAAGTTGCCTTTTCAAGTGTTAGTAGCGGGACGTTCTGTCAATCGGGGAAGGTTAATGGAATCAGCCAATGCCAAGACACCTTTCATTTGACGCGGATCCGATTTTACACCTTTTGTGATTTCGATAGGCATCACACCCTCACCTCAGGATCAGAGGGCTTGTTTGAGCGCTACGCCAGGGGCATTACAGAACGAAGACTGTACGAGCGCCCCTTTGCTTTGTTTGAGCATTTTTTTCTTTGTTTGCTATATAGGCTACACATAAGTCACGAAACTCTTCTTTAAAGAGTAAAAAAAGTAGTGATTGTGGTATTCTGACCTAAAGGTAAAGGGCGGGCCTTACTTTAGTAAATTAGTTTTTAGGGGATAGGCAGGGCGGGACTTGCTCTTAAAAAAAAAGTAGGCCCGACTTCGCGCCCCTCAATCCAAGACAGACATTAACGCCGTGACGAGGGTGTGATGGGTTGCCAAAGGTCTATGACCAATATAGGCGAGTTTATGCCACTTTGAATCCACTTAATGGGATCTTTACTTCCATCATTATCTCATTAGATGGGTCCTTTTCCATTAATATGAAATAGGCACAGGAGAGAATGTCCGAGCATATCTTTTAAAGATCAAGATGCTTCGGTCAATTTTTAAATTAAAAATAAAAATAAAATTTATCAATGTTTTATTGTAGATTGTGCGTAGTATAATACTGATAAGTTATTTAGTGACAAAAAAAAAAGAACACATGTTGAGATCTAAAATTATTTTTTTAACACTATATAATTATTCCCATGCCCTTGAAAAAAAGACATAGTTAATGTTTAAGGGATGTTTTTTAGATTTTCACTTTTGTATACAGTATAATTACTGTATAACCCTCGGGGTTAATTTTTTTGTCTAAGTTCAAGGGGTATTTTAGGTTTTTAACCTCAGTTTCTTGAAATCATCTCGATATCAAGGGTGTTATAATCTTTCTATAATTAAACTAGAGAGAGATCGATTTTGGGCTTGGAAGCAAACCCAAAACCCTAATTAGACCTAAAAGGAAAACGTTTTGTTTAAGGATTCAAAATTTTCAAGGAGATAGGAAAGCATGATAACTTCTCTCTTTTTTCTTCTTCTTATGAGTATATATTTATATGGACTTTAGCCTTTAGGATCCATGGTTGCTGTTAAATACTATTCTAGAATTAAAATTATTATGACTTCGTCCACCATCCCTTCAATTGGTAAGTGTGACTATGACTTTTTCTCCTTTTAGAAATAAGCATTTAGCCCATATTTGGATATCCCCCCCCCCCCTTTTTTTTTATTCTTATCATTGTGATTCTTTTCAATCCAATTAGGGTTGGATCTAATTTATCATAACTTAGTCTTTCTAATTTATATAAATAAATTAATTAATTCTTCTAATGTAAGATAATCTTTTTTATTTGTGTTGATTATGTTTAATTAAGTAATATTTTTTTTTAAAAAAACTAATTTTCTTTTCAAGAAATCTCTTAAAACAAAAACAAAGAGAGAGATGACCTGGTCAATAACTTGTATTTGTTAATGTCACTTGAAAGTTTGACCGATGCTTTCTCGTTATATCTTCATGGAGAAACTTATAAGTTCATCTAGCAGAAAGAACTCAATCTTGATATGTTACAACATAACTTAATAACATATGTGTGAATATTTTGACTTAAAATCATGATTTATAATTTTGCTAAAAATAAGTCAAAATATTTTTTTAAAAATTAATTTAATATAAAAAAATTATTATAAGATATATTTTTTAAAAAATTATTTTTACTAAGTATGAAGAATGAAAAGAACCTTAGATTATTACAATATTTTAATATAATGACACTATAATTACACTTTTTTTAAAAACAAAGTTATTGTTATTATCTCTATCGCACATGTGCGGTGTCGCGACGATCGTCCACTCTTCAAGGAAAATTGTAAAGGTCTATCTGACAAATGTGGAGTGACAAGGAATACTTGTCTCTTATCAGTAGAAAATTTGAATGGGAGTCGCCACCTAGTATTCTGGTCACTAGGAACCCTAATTGGTTTCAGAGATCGGGTTTGGAGACTGGTTGTGTAAAGGGAAGGTATTACCACCCCAACTACGCCTTACCTAAGGTAAGTTACATTGTTTTGTTGTCTGATAAAATCCAAAGTCTTGTTGTGGTTTCTAATTTTTGGTCCGTCTAAAGGGTGAAGAAAAGCCCTCCTCAATAAGGAGGTTCTTATGTTCATAGGGTAAAACCTAACTATTCTAGCGTCCGTAAAAAAACAGAATTTAATATCCAGAATACGTAATACGTATAATGTCATACCTCGAATACTAAAAGACAAACAAAATAAAATTTTTGTTGTTCTTGAAATTTTGGTCAATGTTCTCTTGACTTTTATAAACTGGTTATTAAAGCTAAAATGCATGCTAATTTTTTTTTTTTATGTATGAAAAAAACAATATGATTTTTTTAGCTTTTGAGATTGGCCTATGCACAAAAACATTTTTTTTCTTTTTTTCAATTTTGGAAGTTTTGAAGAAAACGGGTATTTTAATACCAGATTTGTATTTTTACGACGTAAAATACAGATCAATATTAATAAAAATGGCGTAGAAAAATACACAGGAAAATCCCAAATTTTCCAAAATAATTTTTGATTTTTTTTACTGGGTTAGACCTGACCCAAAAGAAACTTGGTCGAGATCAGCCCAAAACAAAATTAGGCCAGAACCGACCCATAGATAGCTGGTTATTGTGCTGTGCGCACAGTAACCAGTGAATTATAATTAGGTAGTTACTGTGCTCTGCACAGTAACTACCTAATTATATTTCATTTTGTTGCAGAACTTGAATTGCTCACGTTCTGCATGCAAATGAAAATGAACACCAAAACAGTGATAAAAGAGGAGGAGAAGATTACTTGGAGTGGAGGGGCTTGTTCACTGTCGTTTGTGGTGGCTTGCAGTGGTTGGGTGGTTCATAGTGGCTACAACCTCCTCTCTCTCTCTCTCTCTCTCTCTCTCTCTGTTTTCCTCTGTTTTTTTCTTTGTTCTTTCGGTCTTCAGACCATTCTCCCTTCTCTTCATTTCTTTTTTTTTTCTTTTCTTTCGGTCCTCTCGCCTCTCCCTTTTTTATCTTCTCTTTTTGTGCTCTCCCCCTCTGTTTTTATAGGTAAAACAGAGGGGAGAGAGGCAGGGGCGACCACTGTGCAGCCGCCCCACAAAACCGCCCAAGGGGTGCATCCCCTCTGTTTTTCTTTACCCCGTGGTAGGCTATGGGTCAGAACTTAGGCAAGTAGGGTGTTTTGGGTCGGCGTCTTTTTGGTGGTTTCGAAGAAAGAGGGAATGGGCAAAGCAGGGGAGAAAAGTCTTCTTCTTCCCCTGCCTCACACATTTAGGGGAAAAAGAAAGGCTACAGTGCCGTTCAAAACGACACAATTTTGGGCTTTTTCCTTGTTTTTTTTAATGAACAGTGTATGAAACGACACCGTTTTGAAGAAGAAAGGTTATAGTGACGTTCAAAACAACACCATTTTGGGCTTTTTCCTTCTTTTTTTTTTTAATGAACAATGTATGAAACGGCGCCGTTTTGGACAAAACACGTCGTTTCATTTAAAAGGAAATGGCGGCAAAATCGTGTCAAAGTCCAAATCAGTCCTCAATTTGTGATTTGTTTAATCAAGTCTTAAATTGCAATTTTGATTTAAAAATCAATGCAATTGCATCCTTGCCAAAAATCAAACGACCCTGAAGTTGGCCGCGTTTTTCACTTTTGTCCTTGGTCTTGAATTTATGTAATTTGACCTTCAATTGAGCAATAAACTTCTAATTTCTTCAAATTGGCCCCTAATTTGGTTTTAATTACAGCCCCTCTATTTACGCGCTATTTCCAGTTTTCCAGTTTGGTCATTGGTTTCGGATTTCTTAAATTAAGTCCCTAATTGGCCATTAAACTTTAATATTTATGCAATTAAGCTCATGATTTGACCAAATTAACTCTAAAAAATTATAATTTGACCCTAGAACTTTAATTTCTTCCAATTAAAGTCCAAATTAACTCCAAAGTCAATTTTTCTTGCAATCAAACCCTCTATAAATTCAATTAAACCTTCAATAAAATTTAATTGAGTCCATAAATTTCTGATTTTGGAATTTTCTTTCTCAAATTGAATTTTCTTTGTTAACAGGACTCTCATCAGTCAACAAAATACTGTCAAATTTTAATCTTTGTAATTTTTAATCATTTTAGGGCGCTTTTACATCCTCTTTTCACTATTATATTTTTTGATAATATTTCTTATTTTTTTGTATTTTTTTGAAGAGAGAAAAATGTGAATTAGAGAATAACACAAAAATAGGTTATGATTGTTACCCCCTCTTTACAATGCTTACGACCGAAATCTCGTAAGAGATTTTAGATAGTAAGCTTTGTAAAGAAGAAAAAGAAAAAAAAGAAAACGATCACATTATCTTGGGCAACCTGCCCCTTTTGAAGAAAATTGGTCTGTTTTTACGGGCGACCTGCCTATACATCCACACTTACCCTGGTCTATTTTCATGGGCGACCTGCCCAAGTACTCAAAGTGGTCTATTTTCAGGGGCAACCCGCTCACACATTCACACTTACCCTGGTCTATTTTCATGGGCGACCTACCCACACATACTCAAAGTGATCTATTTTCAGGGGTGACCAGCCCATACACTCACGCTTACCCTGGTCTATTTTCATGGTTGACCTGCCTAAATAGAAAAAGAAAGAGTGGTCTCATTGTAATGGACGACCTACCCAGGTGAAGAAATGGTCTCATTGTAATGGGTGACCTACCCAGATAAAAAAACATGGAGAATGGTCGAATTATAATGGGTGACCTACCCAAATGGAAAAAAAGAAAGAGTGGTCATGTTGTAATGGGTGACCTACCTAGGTGGAGGAATGGTCTCATTGTAATGGGTGACCTACCCAGATAAAAAACATGGAGAAGTGGTCAAATTGTAATGGGTGATCTACCCAAATAGAACAAAGGAAGAGTGGTTGTGTTGTAATGGGTGACCTACCCAGGTGGAAAAAAGGAAGAGACGAGGACTTAAAGGCGCACTCGAAAGGAGGTAGGGTTAGAAAACGCATTACTATACTCAAAATGAGGTGAGGGCTCAAAGACGCACTCAAAAGCAGGTAGGGTTAGAAAACACACTACCTAGGTGGTGAGGGCTCAAAGGCGCACTAAAAAAAAAGAAGAGGTAGGGTTAGAAAACGCACTACCTAAAAGTTTGATGATGGATTAACAATTTGCAGAAATGTTGAAAACAATGCATTATGATTGATATGCATGTATACTTACTTGAGAAATATAGGCCCCCATTTCTTCATGGTGTCTTTTTTTTCTCAAAAGTTGGAGTGTTGGTAGTAAATTTCGATGGCTTTTTCATTCTTGCTTACTCAAGTCACATCATATTAGCTGGACCTCTAGAAGGGTTTTGCTGCTCATTCCTTTATCTCAAGGGTTTGTCAACTCTGCCTGATATTTTTAGAAAGGGAATCATGGAGCCAACCCTACCATGTGTTTTTGATTGCCCCCCAGCTTGATCATGCCCCCCAAGTGTTCAATTTGAGTTTGGGGATGAGGCTATGTGAAGGAAGGTTTGGCATAGAGTTGTTTTCATGTAGAATTTTTGGAATTTCAAAGTTATTCCAGACAAAGAAATCATTTTGATCTCGATTCAAAGCAAACCCGTTCTGAAGAAATTCAAGTGATTCCTATAGAGAGGTTTCTTAAAGTGATGAAAGCCTTTTTGTTTTGCTTTTGGGTGAAAAATATGAAGTGACATTTGGTTTGTCAAAAAGGGTTTAAATTTCAATTTGAGGGTTATTGAGAACCGAATCAGTTCAAAGCATTTATTTTATTTGCATGAATAATGATTTGACCCTCACGAGAAAGCATTGCCTACCGATCTAAATTGCTTGCCTTTGATCAGGAAGGGCTTGATTAGGTACATAATGTAGGCTTTGGCTAATGGTTACGAAGAAAAGGATACTTTGCAGGCTCAAAAGGTGTTTAGGGGATTTCAAGACTAAGGATCACTTGTGCTTGTTTCCTGACCCTTTTCTTTTGAATTTCTTTCCAAAATGGTTTGTCATTCCCCCCAGTGTCGGGTTTGGGCTCTTCATTTGTTTTTTTCTTTCTTCACTTGGTCAAGCATCATCATATCAGTTATTTTTATGAGTAGCTCAAATCTTTTGGATCCTTTGGATTTTCTTTATCATGCCCCAGCTTTTCGTGGGCAACTTTGATCATTGAGTTTTTTCTTTTATGCCCCCTAGTGTTATTCGGGCACTTTTGAGGTTTTTTCTATGTCTCTCGCACTTGGCCCCCAGTGCGGGGTGTGATTTAATGCAATGAGGATCGATAGGTCTTACTTTCAAGCGCGTATGCAAAATGATTTATTCATTCAAATAAAACTCAGCTTTTGAGTCACCTCATGGGGTTTTTTATTTTTTTCTTTGTTTTTGTTTTTGTTTTCTCTTCTTTCTTTCAAGTTTTCTAGGTGTATGGTTACCTTCTTAAGGAATCACTTGAATTTTTAGAACGCATTTGTTTTGGACAAATACCAATATGATTTCTGTTTTTGTACTCACTTTGGAGGTCCCAAAAAATATCCTTGAAAACATATGAGATTATGTATGGTTTTGGAAAAAAGGAAAACATCGAAGGATTCTTCGTGTTGTAGTTTTGTGAGCAAAAGTTTACATGTAATAACAACAAAAAGGAGTGTGATATGAACACAGGAAAGCACATGATCTTATTTAATAAGAAAGCTCATTTGACAGAGAAAGTCTTGTGGCATTTGAACCAAATTACCATCAAGACTGAAATAGACATAATCAAAAGCATTTAAACAAAAGGCAATAATAAGGCAGGCTTCATTGGCGAATCTGCTCTTATGCTAGCCTCCTTTTAAAAGGTCTGTGCGAAGGAATCAAAGACAAATTAGAATAACAACACGATCAAAATTTGAGTTCTTCAAAATTCACGCTATCATTTCCGCACCCATGCTGGACAATTGATGTTTTCCAGTTCCCCAATCATTCCATTGCTAGTGCTTTTCTAATCCACCACTTCAAGCATGATTAGGTAGAGGTTTCGTGTTCACATTAGGAGTGTCTTCAATTTCTATCCACCTAACCTTGATTAATTGCAGAAGCTTTCTTTTGAAGGCGTTGCAGGTATGGATGTTGATTAGTACTTAAAAGTGCATTTTTATCAAGGTTTTATATCATCATTTTGCACTTGAAGTATTAATAACTCCTTAACTAAAGCATGTTTTATAATAACATATCTAATAATATAAGATACCTTTAAT
>Ga0325411_1002198_pt1 | contig 21950 bp, 17 predicted proteins | sample PopdelMetagenome_13_FD_206181 | JGI IMG/M metagenome (GOLD analysis project Ga0325411, IMG submission 206181) | Populus deltoides microbial communities from Bellville, Georgia, United States - Xylem-PdIQD-R4 | ecosystem: Host-associated > Plants > Phyllosphere > Stem > Wood/Secondary xylem... | reverse complement strand
CACCAGCACCAGCACCAGCACCACCACCGTGTTGCTATCGTACCTCACAACTACCAAAGAAAAATAATTTATTTTTCAAGAAATTGTTTTTCTTAATATAGTCAAACAATGTAAAATAGCTCTTTTTCCAAGATCCAGGAAGATGTTTTCAGCAAAACAAAGACCATAAGTATCCTGAATTGCTCAGTTAATCCCCCACTCGTGAAAAGTTCTTGCTTTGAATTGCTTGCATTGAACCGAATTGGATATCTAACGAGGAATTCTAGAAATTATAGCTCAATGAGAAAAAACAAGGTGCATGAAGCCCAAAGTTCTTCAGTGATGTTGTAAGATTACATTTGAACTTCAAATTTGATGATGCACTAAGATCTCAGGACTGTCACCTATCCCTACAAAGCAATTGTCATGAAAGCTTTTCAACAAAGAGATAAGTAAAGCTTGAAAGGTTCAAGTCACTAGCTCTGGTCCACCTGGTTTCTTTTCTTCGTACATGCCCATCAATGTCCTCCATCATTCCCTTGCTGTCATTTATCTGGCTACCATTTTCCTCTTTATCAGTTGGCAACCACTTCAAGTCATCCACAAAAATGACACCACATTGCTGAGGAACTTTTTCATGTTCATTTACCTTTGTTTTTCTCTTTGAGTGATTTCCAGAGTTGCTCCTGTTACTCTTTCTCTTTTAATTGAATCAATGTCATGTGATGATGAGATGAGTCTCCGAATGTCTATCATATTTTCGTATACATTCTGTTCTGTTAATATTTTATGGAATTATCTGTCGGCTTGTGAAGGAATGGTTGTTCTCTACTTACGATATTTCTTGGCCTCCATTTTACTAATTTAGTCTTTGTATTGTGTTTACCTAGAATATTTTTCACTGCCTTTTCTCTTGAGCGCTTGTTCTCATTTTAGACTGTACTAAACTGTTGATTTAATATGTTCTGCAGGATTGTAATGTTGACTATTTTTTGTTTTGTTTTGTTCTCTCCTTTCTGCACCATGATTCTTATTGATTGAATAATTTTTGGACCCAATTTTTAAATATTTGTGAGGTTCATATAGATATTCTTGAATATACTATGTTAGACATTTTTGCTACAGTTTACTTTAACCTACTTTGTTATTTAAAACTTAATTGTAAAAGCAAATGCCAATTAATGTGCTTTGGTTTTGTTTGCTTTAGTATTGAAAATAATTGTTTTTCATCCTTGTTTTGATCCCTTTTTTTTATTCATTGTTTAACGATCTAGGACTTTTCATATATATAATTAAGTTTAGAAGTGGATGACAAAAAGGAAGAAAACAGGAACAATATATTTTCATCCATTGTTTATATGTTTTTATTTGTTACAAAGGAAAGGTTTGAACTCTGAGACCTCGTGGGGGATGAGGGACACTAGTGGCAGTTGAGCTACAAGCTAATTGGCCCATTGCTTAAATGCTGTATCTACTGGGAGTTATGTTAGTCACTCATTTTTATTTTGGACTCTAGGGGTATGGGATGAAATTATATCGTTTGGTGTTTGTTATGTTTTTTGTCCAAAAAATATTAAAAAAGGAGCTGTATGAGTGGTTTTGGGAGTCTTTTTTTTTTTTTTTTTTTGTAAACTGTATCAATCTAGTTTCACTATTAGTAGAATGCCACAAGCTCTTCTCCCATTGCAATAACTTGCTTCAAACCCCATTAAAAAAGAAGGCTTGAATAAAAAAAAATTGCCAGCTCAAACATATGGATTCTAGTTTTTTTTTTGTACTTGCCACTGAAATGTGCTGGGAGACCCATAGTTTCATTGTACTGCATAGTTTTTCCCCAAGGTATCATGCTCATGTGGCTTCTTCTTTGTCAGGTATCATGCCCATATACTTTTCGAACGTCTCTCTCCTCTAAATCCTGTTGCACATACTCAAATATGTGGTGGCTTGTTTAGGTAAAGTCAATGTTTTGAATTTATTTTTATTGACCATGTTTATACCCAAAGTCCATGTGAATGTGCACTAAGGTCAGTATGTAAATTTTTAGAATCTAATCTAAGAATTCTCTTTCTGTGTTCTCATTATTTCTGCACCCATTGCCATGGAAAATTTATGAACTTTCATTGTTTGTTTTTGATGTGATATATATTCAGGCTCATTGAAAAGACGATCTCATCAGCATATAATATTATTCGTCAACCACATGTTCAAAATTGTGGGTCTCCAGCAGTTGCTGGTATTGATGCCATGGATGTGACAAGTTCTTCAGGCCATGTCTCTTTAATTGATCTTCCCAAAGAATTTTTTCAGATGCTTGTAACAGCTGGACCTTATCTTTACCGTGATACGTTATTGCTGCAGAAGGTGCGTGGTTTAATTTTTAATATTTGGTGAATTTTTTTCTTCTACATTGTATAGTTTTATTTTATTTTAATTTTCCTGCTTGTTTCTTATGGATAGGTTTGTAGAGTGTTAAGAGGTTACTATATGTCTGCACTTGAGCTTGTAGATAGTGGTGATGGAGCTCTAAATGGTGAATCTCTTATTCCTAGAAATCGAGTTCTTCGTTTGCACCTAAGGGAAGGTAGGTCAATGGTTGAGGAAGCCCTGGGAGCATGTTTACTTCCTTCTTTACAGTTGGTACCTGCAAATCCAGCAGCTGGGCAGGAGATCTGGGAAGTAATGAGTCTCCTTCCATATGAGGTTGGCCTGACATTATTATTGTCTTTTGCCCTCTTTTTATATTTTTTAGGTCTGAAAGATAATATGGCTAAATTACTCGCTGTTTTTCCCAGGTGCGATATCGTTTATATGGTGAATGGGAAAAAGATGATGAGCGGAATCCAATGGTTTTGGCTGCAAGGCAAACAGCCAAGGTACCATTTGTATATCTTAATTTACTGTTGCAAGCTTGGTGCTTTAAGTGAATCATACCCTATTCATTTATACTTAATGGTGTTTGTTTTATACACTACTCTGTTATCATGCAGTTGGATACTAGAAGGATATTAAAAAGGCTTGCAAAGGAAAATTTGAAGCAGCTGGGTAGGATGGTTGCAAAATTAGCACATGCTAACCCGATGACTGTCCTTCGAACTATTGTTCATCAGGTGCTGTTTTTATAGGAAATGATGCATCTGTTGTCACTGATATGTATTTGGTAAATCAAATCTAAGGGAAAGTTATTTGCTGGAACTTTGGCATGCAGATTGAGGCATACAGGGATATGATCGCTCCTGTTGTGGATGCTTTCAAGTATTTGACACAGGTTTGAATTTTCTCTTGATTTCTAATGATCTTCTTCTCCTTGAGCATTTGAAATCTAATGTCATTCTTAGCCATAAAAGCTTCTTGTGTTATACTTAAGGATCTGTCTTCTTTTACACTTCCATAAACACTGTAATTTGACAGTTACATACAATTTCTGCTGCAAAATATCAAATTTATGCTGTAATGATATGATCTGTTTTAGTTATTGACATAACCAATCTAATGTTCAAATCCTGTCATTGATTAAGTAAATCTGAACAATAAATCATTGAAATCATCTGTCACTAGTTTAGCCTGCCTTCCTAGCTGCAGTTTGTGTGTGATGAATGTAACTGTACTTGTGGCATTTTGAAGTTGAGAAAATCTTTTGGTTGTCAGTTATCAGCTTGCATGCATCTCTTTATCATTGTTATTTTTTTAGATATAATGCTTGCACTCTTCTTCTGAATCTCTCACTAGCTGAATAAGATATATGCTTAAGTGGACATATAATCTCTTTGTAATTACTCCCAATCTGATTGTGATTTTTTTAGGAAAGTGTAAATGCCACTTTTATGTCATCAATCATTAGAGAATGAAAAATAAGAATATTACATACGTTACTATGGTTATCCTTATTGATAATATCTACAGATTTAAGAGGCTGGGAAGGTAGAATGCCTGATTAAATAGCATTTATTCAGGTGAAACTCAATGCTCTATTGAGTGCTTTGAAGTTTCGGACTCTAATAAAAGGGGGTAGTGATATGATCTGCAAGCTAGAATGGAGGAGCTTACAGCCATGCATATTGGTTATTTCCACTGAATTTGTTAGAAAGATGGTTTTTGGTGAAATGAGGAGGATAGATAATAGATGCTAACCTTCTATACTTTTTTTTGTCCTTTGGGTCTATTATAAGCTTCTAATGTCTTAGACCCTAGTCTAAGTTTCTTGCTTATTCGTGCAGCGAACTTCATTTCTTGTTTTCTACTCTATCATTTGATGTGACAATGGGTGTATCATTTGGTGCGTACCTGAAACTTTGGAAGATAATTTGATTAAAAGCTTGGATTGCTCTTTCAAGTACTGAGGGTGCATCATGTTTGGAAATGGTTCCTAACAATTTTTTTTTGCAAGTGTAAAATGCATAAATGTGTTGAAGTTTTAACATCTATTGTTTGACCATTATTTGCTTGGACAATAGTTAACAAATGGGAGTGCAGGATTGTGATGGATCATAAAATCTTCAATGATGCCCAAGCTGATAGTAAATAGAAACAACACTGACAAAGCATTAAAATAAATAGTTGCTAATTACTGTTCTGCATGGGAAACCATTCTGTCCAAACAAGAAAGGTCTTTGTGGAACTGTACCACCTACAATGTTTAATTTCATGGTTTTAGTTGTTTTGGCCTATTATCAATATGATTATCATTTCATCTTCCTAAAAATAAAGCATTCTCCCTCTGTAATCAATATTGATGTTTCTAGATTTCCTTTCCCCAATTTCCCACTGCAAATTATGTCTCTATTTTTTTTTTTTAAAACTGCCCATGTTAAAGACCTTTGTTTCCTTTTGTCATGTAATTCAGGATGGGAATTTCATTGTTTCATCTAAAAGCTATATCAGCGTATTTTCCAAGGCAATTTGAAATTGAAGTTTTTTACTTTCTTTCAGTAGATAGGATATAAATGTAGCTGATTGAATTTGTGCTCTTAAAACTGACCGGTAGCTTCCTCTATTTCAATGCTAAATTGGAAGTTTAAGGTTGGTCATTCTGTAATTGACTAAAATGGCATGATTTACGATGCCAACAAAGTAATTAAAAAAAAAGAAGAAATAGGTATTGATGAAAGAAAAGGAGGTACATGGTATATTCAAACAAAAAGAGGTTTTAGAAGTTGATTAATTTTGTTTTAAAAACAATGGTAATGATATTCTGTTTCAAGGGGAAAATGAAGTATTGCTTCCTGCAGATGAGACAGAGATAGAGCAGACTTTTAGATAGGAGGGAAAGAGATTGCAGATATTTTTTTCCCCTTCAATCACATAGAAAATTGTGGACTTAAATTGCTTGATGAAAATTACATAATTAGCCTTAATTAAATTCCTTACAAAATATGATACTGAGGGTATTTTTATGTCTAACAAATGTGGGCATCCTGTTGACCTACCCAAACTAAAATCAACTATGGATGTATCTGGATTTGGTATCTAAGGGGCTGCCACCCAACTTGTACATCCACAACTTGACACAGGCAAAAAATTATTCCTGGAAATTAATCTGAACAGCAAGCACACCAACAAATATTCCAGTCCTAATCCTGTTGAGCCTTCCAACATGAATTGTGAAATTTATGGACAATTTGTGTATACTATTATGTAGTAATGCTTGTTGACGCTCATTTCAATGCATCTCTGTTTCTCTTCAGCTTGAGTATGATATCTTGGAATATGTTGTAATTGAGCGGTTAGCACAAGGTGGTCGTGATAAGCTGAAGGATGATGGCCTTAATTTGTCAGACTGGCTTCAATCACTGGCTTCATTCTGGGGTCACCTGTACGTATATCCTCTACCAAAACACTAGTTGTTGTCTTTATTGTATTTTTGTACCTGTAGAATGTATATGGCCCACCCATCTGTATCAAAACCAGTGTAGCATGTTAACAAATATGGCTGCTTAGCAGATGAGGATTCATTGTTCGTGGTTTTTAATCTATTATAAAGGTTGCTTGTTGTGATTTGATGTGAACAATCACAAGTATGAGTTTGGTGTCTTCCCTTTTTGATTTCTGATTTTCATATTTGCTTGTCCACCAACTTTAATATATTTTGCATGAGTTGTATTGGAGTCACTCTGTTAAACCTTTCTACTGAGAATTTTAGGTGTATCTTGGGATGCTTTACATCATTTTCTGGGTTGAAGATTTGACTCAGCAAAGTCTGGATAATGGGAGCTTAGACTGTTGTGGATATTGCTGGTTTTCTAAGTCTTTAATTTATGAGTCTAGCTCACTTCCAACATGCTTTGCAGTGAATAGGCATTAATTGGAAAACTCTATGGGATTTAGAGATGGAAACAATGTAACGTTGTCTGAATTGGAAATGACATCTGAATAAGAGAGTTAGTTAGAAGATAAAAGAACTTTAGAAAAAAAGAAAAGGAAAATTGTAGAGAGTTAGCCCGGATTACATTATTCAAACATGAAAATAATGTTATTTACTTGACCTCCTTTCAAGTCGACATACTTGAGATTGGAGGTCAAAAAGGTCCTTCTTACCATGATCATTGAGATTCATGAGTGTGACTTTGTTGGATGGTGGTTTTTCTATGAATCAACGGTGGAAATTTACCATGAAACCAGGCTTGTTCTAAGGGGGTTGGTTGCTTGGTTTATCGGGATTGCATTGTTCAAACTTTTCGTCGGTTCTATTTCTTCTTTGCCTCTTCAAGATAAATATTCAGATAAGATTAATAAACAAAACCTATTCAAAGAAGGGCCATTTCTGACTCAGAGGTGGATTTTTCAGTGAAACTTGCCACTGGGCTTTCTCATGCAACTTGGAATATTGGTTTTAATAATTAAGACATTATTGGAAAATGGTATTGAGCATATGTTAAACCCTGAAGCAAGAAAAATGGATGGCGGATATAAAATTCATTGTTGAAAGGTTCTTGATGTTGAAACTCTCTAAGTTGCAGATGTGATTGATTGTGGAATGTATGAAGATTTTCCTGCATGGTTACACTATTTGGCAGGTTTTCCTCAGCCAACATTTAAATGACTGAGAATTGGTGTTTAATTTACCATCCTCCTTAAGAGCTTAGGTTTAAGTATGGTCTGAGATTTAAAGGCAGTTTTGTTCTGGATATTTCAGATTCTTTTCAGACTTGGTCTTTCTCTTTGATGCTTCTTTCAATGAGTGTTTCCAATAATTTTTTACATGAATGTGGAAGAAATGTACACTTGGTCAGAACTGATGTTCACTACATCATTCTACCAATGTGAGTCCTCCAGAAGTGTATTGTTTTGCTGTGAGATATGTGTTCTGAATAAGGGAGAGAACACTCCATTTTGATTTTGGCTGCATTAGCTTGTATAGGTGATGATATTTGTGCTCTTCAGGGTACCACAGTTTCTTCATGATTTTTGATAGCATGCATAGCTAATCTGAACCCCATATGTAGCCTGGAACCTTTTAAAGGAAAATCAAATTCTGTGGAGGCAACACTTGGAAATTTGTCAGGGCTCTCAAGGTTGCCTGACTATTCAGTAATACATTGAATGGGGTTCACGGGAGTGCACAAAAATTCTCTTTTCTTTTTGTTGATTATAGTGCAAGTGCATAGATTGCTGGAGATCTTCAACATGCAAAATACTTTTAAATTCTTGAGAAAGAATGTCTCATATGAACATGTCATGTTCAGAAATATTTGTTCTGGAAATTTTTGAGGTTGCACGATTGTCTTGATTCCCTTTTCTTTTGTGAAGTTCTGGGAATTATGATATGTAGTTTAGTGCTTTCTTTCTCATTTTAATTTCTTTTGTGTTGTCTTTGCACAATGATCCAACTAGGTTGGTGGGGAATACTCTCTGGGGTTTACTGGCATGGCTAATAGTTCAGTTGCAACTTGGAGATTGATGCCTATTCTAATTCTGTGCTTTGTGTATTCACGGGATAATTGTCAAGGACCATTTTCATAAAGTTGGAGTTTCACATACCTAATATGCCCCTCACTATTGTTTAATATTGGATTGAACTGATTTCAGAGAGGGGGATGGGAGTGGGAAGGCAATGCTGCTTTGGCTGTTTTATGGTAGACTTGTAGTCTAGGTTTCAACTCTGGCAAATGGAAAATTTTCTTATTTCCTGAGAGCTGCTAGAAAGGATGTGGTGAATGCTAATGAAGTGTCATTGCTACCTTTATACTTCTTAGCCATAGGAGCATGGAGTTTGCAGAGAAAAAATGAAACCTCTTGAACACTGAGGACAGCTAATCTGTTTATGGTCAGACTTGTCAATTGCTTTTAGGTGCTTCTCTAATGATTGCTGGTTCAGGTCACTGACTTGGATCCTTATCCTCTTGAATCATTTTTTCCGTGCCAAATCAATGGACTTTTTGAGGGATTTAAGTATTTCTCTTCATTATTTCATCATTGTCCTTTACCCCCCACTTTTGATGGTTTGTCTCTTTATCCTGTTTGAGCATTATATTGACAAAGCTCTTCTTCTCGATGTTATTGCCGCCTTTATATGGATAATCTTATAAGCACAAAATTATTCAGGGCTACTGAAAATTTTCATTCCCATGTACTCATGGGCAATATCATTCATTCCTATTGCATGCGACCCTTCTTATCCATTCATAGACATAAAATACCCAGACACAGACATCTAAATCAACATGTTCCAAATTTGTGTGTATAGAATGTACTCAATTCATTGTTCAATGTACACTTATCAAGTGTATTTCTGTCCCTAGAATTCTGTTTTAATTGCCAAGCCCTCATCCAAGGTGTGTATTCCCTTCATTCTTCACTCTTTCTTTTTATTCTTGCATATATCCTATGCAATCCAGAAGTCCCAATTCTCTCACCGAGTAGCATTTCATGAGTTTGGATAAGGTCTGGTTGAAGTAACTAGTGTGGCCTTTGGGTTTGATAAGTCATAAAGCTGATGAATGAAGAAGTGCTGGAAGGTGGATGTGATATCAATGGATATACCTAAGATGCTTTTGCTGTCCTGAAGACTGGTTTAATGATGTCATTAATATCTATGGCTGATGCCTGGTTTTGTTCCAATACCTTACGAACAGAAATTTCACTACAGTCTGAAAGTAGGCAAGCTTGTTTGGGGGTTAGATGTAGCAGATAGAGGAGCTGGGGGAGGTAGGAGGCCTATGATTTGGTTAACTATGAGATTAATCTGTAAGATTATGAGGTGAAGTCCCTTGAGATTTTGGTGACAGAATCAGAGAGTTTGAACCAGAGAACTAATGATGAGGTCTGCAGGATAAATAAGGATTTTCTATAAACTTATGTATATGTGTGTGGATCAATAGGAGGTCTGATTTCGGCCATGTTGATTTGTTAATCTATTTTTTAGTCTAAGGTTGTATCATATTTAGTGGAGGAGATGCATTTATTCACAGTAGATGTTTCCTTAATTAACCTGTGGTGGTTCCATTGCTGTTTCGCTCTTCATTACTGTTTGCCTAGGCTTCCTCAGCATGCTGTTCTATTATAATGAAATATTACTCGAGCATGAAAGTTAATTGGTGGGTTTGGTCTTTACTAGATTGTCATGAGAACCAATTACAGGAATCCTGTTGATCTATAATGCTCTTATCAGTTAGGTGTGTATCACATGTTAGTGTCTGAATGTTGTGACAGAACAGTGACCTGGGTGATAATGGTTTTGTTTATTATACTCCTGCATGCTGAATGAGCCATGTCTTTGTGCTTCAAAACACCAAGTGCAACTGTGTAAGAAAATATTGAGGAGTAATGAACATAAAGATATTGAGTCATGTGTGAACATCTGTACAGCCTCCATGTTTGCATGTAGTGCTTGTTGTATGTGTATAGAAGTGTGCACCATTAGATGCATGAGCTTGCATGTGTGTCCAGCTATGACATTGAATAATATATTTTCTTGCCAGGTGCTCTTCTTATCCTGTGTTTGGGTAAATAAGAGTTTGACTCTTAGTGTTTCAGATTGCTCTAGAGTGGCTCCTTGTTAAAATTTCAACAGATACCTTCTGAAGTGGTGACTGTTGATTTCCCTTTTTAGTAGCTTTTGAATTTATTTGAACTGCTATGATAACGCACTAAGTTTGAAAATAGTTTCATTAAGAAATTAGAGACCAATTCCACCTGAATATGGCCCACAACCTCACCTATGTTTAATGAAAATCATCAAAGCCTTTCATAATTTATAAGATGATTGCCTTTGCTTGTTTCCTTATTCACTCTTTTTCTTCACTTAAAATGCAGTAAGTTTAATTGGTGGAATTATTTTAGTTTGGGTTTTCTCTTGTTGAGATCACTTATATGGCTGCTTGTGTCTGCTCAATATGGTCTCTTATTTATTAACTGCTACGTGTTTAAGAGATGCTTAATTTGTTGTATGATGCATAATTTCTGTACTTGTTCATAATATGTTATGAAGTTCTGGTGTTTTCGTAGTCATTTGATGAAACGCCCATCATTTCCTCCCTTGAGATCTAGTGATGATGGAATTATTTTTTCTTTGTAGTTATATAAATTATATTTTGATGAACTTCAAACTTTATGTAAAGAACTACCACTTTTTTTATTTTTGATGACTTGAAATTGAATGAAGAGAGTTTTGTTTATCCCAGGTGTAAGAAGTACCCATCTATGGAATTGAGAGGCCTTTTCCAGTATTTAGTGAACCAGTTGAAAAAGGGCCAGGGGATTGAGCTTGTTCTTCTGCAGGTATCATTCAGATCTAGAAGTTTTGGACTTTATTAATTATTAACATAAACTAAAGCATGTGGGGAAAGCATTGTAGCTTTCATCACAAAACATTGTGGATTGCTAGTGTCTCCTCTTTTTTTTTGTTGCTGCTTGAACACATGATTTTTTTTCCTTTTCCATTTCCTTTTCCTTTTTTTTTTTGTTTTTTTATGATTTTTTTCAAAATTATTTGTCAAATTTTGTTCTTTTTATTTTGTCTTTTTATGAGGTTAGCGTGGTTTGCGAGTTTGTCAAGGTAACTCCGGTTGCCCCAGTTGCCCTAGTTTATGGGTTTGGTGTTTTTTTTTTCTTTTTTTAATTGAACTTGGCTTTTTTATAGTCTATTTTTTTTCTCATATACTAAAAAAAATAGTTTTTGAGAAAAATCAAGTTATGAAACTTTATAAAGTAACACAAATTAACATAAACTAAAGCATGTGGGGAAAGCACCGTAGCTTTCCTCACAAACACTGTGCATTGCTACAACGTCCCCCCATAATTTTTTTTTTGTTGCTTGAACACATGGTTTTTTTTTCCCTTTTCCTTTCCTTTTTGTTTTCTTTTTGTTATGATTTTTTCAAAATTGTTTTTGTCAAATGTTATTCTTTTTTATTTTGTCTTAATATGAGATTAACATGGTTTACGGGTTTGCCAAGGTGACCCAGGTTGCTCTTGTTTACGAGTTTGGTGGGTTGTCTTTTTTTTAATTGAACTTGATTTTTTTTATAGTCTATTTTTTTCTCATATAGTTAAAATTTTGTTTTTGAGAAAAATCATTTTATTAAACTTTTTAAAGTTACAAAAATTAAAGGGTGTGAGAAAACTACTGTTCACCCACACACATTGCACTGTGAATGACTAGTAATCCACAATGTTTTGCTTTTTTTTTTTTGCTTTCCTTTTTTTTTTAATTTTTGTTATGATTTTTTTTGAAACTTGTTTTTGTCGATTTTTACCTTTTTATAAGGTTAGCATGATTTGCGGGTTTTGCCAGGGTAACTTGGGTTGCCCTGGTTTACGAGTTTGGTGGGGTGTCTTTTTTTTTTTAATTGAACTTGATTTTTTTATTGTCTATTTTTTCTCATATGGTTAAAAAAAGAAAAATAGTTTTAGAGAAAAGGCATGTTATTTATAAAGTCCATGGATCTATTTACAGGTTTGGCTGGTTGACTTGATTCGTGGGTCTGACAAGTTTAACTTTTTTTAACTAGTTTTTTTTTTTCATCCTTGGATATTGGGTTAATTAGGAATTCAGTTTCATCCTTTTATGAAGTCATCGCAATCTAAAAAAAAATCTCGGTATAGAGTTAGTGTTTGATTTCGTAATCGTCTATTTTTGTTATCATATAGTTAAATAAAAAAATAGTTTTGAAAAAAAAAATAATAATCTCAGTAGAGTCCATAGTCCAGTTCACAGGTTTGATGTACTAGCCTGACTTACTTGATTCACAAGTTTAACAAATTTACCCACCAATAGGATATGTTTTTTTTTTGGTCTTTTAATTGTTTTTAATTTTTTTCAATTTCATCATTTAATATTAGATTGGTTGAGAAATAGACTGCATTATGGAGTTGGGAAATAGACTGCATTATGGATTTTGATTGCTTTCTATAGGGAGAATTGTCTCAAATAAGTGTATTTTTAGGTTGATGCTCAATTTTGTGAGTATCTATTTTTATCATATAATTAAATAAAAAAAGTTTATAAAAAAATGTTATTAAACCGAATAAAGTCCATGACTCGGGTCGCAGGGGGACCGAGGTTGATCCAATCTGTCGTGGGCTTAATATTTTTTGTTAAAATATCATCTTGAAGTTTTTTTTAAAGCTAAGTCATGTTTTTATCGATCATCAAGGTTGCATTTGGACCTATAAAACCAATCGATTTAAGTCGATCTTGCTCCCATACGGTTTAATTAAAAACTTGAGTTGGGTAAAGAGCTAAGTCAGGAGGTTTGAAAATTAACCCACTTATGCAGGTTTAATAACACATTTAATTAAAAACTTAATATTTTTTTTTACATTAAAAAAAGAAATTGGTCCGACCCGCGGTGGAGTACGGGTCAATATACTAGTAACTTCTATCTAGACAATCGAGTTGTCTGTTAACAGTGGAGCTTGTGATTTTGTCAGGAGCTTGTTCAACAAATGGCAAATGTTCAATACACAGAAAACTTAACAGAGGAACAGTTGGATGCCATGGCAGGGAGTGAGACACTTCGGTATCAAGCTACTTCTTTTGGAGTAACACGGAATAACAAGGTCTCAATGCTCCCTTTATGTGTTCCAAGCAATTTTAGCCAGTTATGTTTCAAGTAGTTGATTATTTCAATGGAGGCACATATCTGAGTATATTAATGGTTTAGTTTCTTCCTGAATTTGGATTCCATGGGGGGGTTGGGGGGGGATCATGAATCATGTGTTTTTTGTTTTCACTTAGATATATTTTAATGAAGGGTACATCTACTCTCTCTTATATCATCTGGAAATATTTAAATTTTAGTCAAGCAGAAGTGAAGTTGATTCTTGTAATGAGTGCCTCTAGTTTGAGATTGATGTAAACTTCATCTATTTACTTTTGTATCATCTGGGAACATTTATGTTTTTGACAAACAAAAGTGAATGATGTTGATCGTTGTGGTCAATCCCTCTAGTTTGGGATTGAGGCTACTGGATTTTATTCTAATATTACAACACCCAAGGTTATGTGATGTGAAAATACTCTGATATTGGGCTATCTCTCCGCATGAGTCCTAGACCATTTAAGTAAGACAAATGAAAAAAAAGAAAAGGAAAGGAGGCTAAAAGCATTTCCTGTGACCTGGTGATTTATTTAACCCAGTTGCGGCAAGCCCAGCCCAACATGTGAAACTTACTTTTTTAAGGTTTACCATATTGCTTTTGGAAATACAAGATCTTTTTGGAAATGATGTATGATTTTTTTATCTTTTTCCTGCGGACTCTATTTGTTGTTGCTCAAAATACAGATTCTTCAGTCACCTAAACTTGCTCCTAGAGCAACTATATGCTATCAGATTAAGCTAGGTATCCTAGGGTTCCCTCATGGGCCTGTGCTCTCTCTCTATATTCCTGTTGATAGTGTACCATGCTTATGATTTGGTTTACATTTCCTACCATTGCTGAACTTGAGCATTTATCTGCAAGTTACTTGAACATGAAATTGTTAATACAAAGGATGGAAGTCTTGACTGTGATCTGAGATTTTGCTTTTACACCTCAGCCATTCCCTGAGTTAATTACAACATGTCGTGCTGACTAACAAGCTAGGTTCTAATTTATTCTCTCTGCAGGCGTTGTTCAAATCTACTAACAGGCTTCGAGACTCCTTGCTTCCTAAGGATGAACCAAAGCTAGCGATCCCCCTTTTGTTACTTATTGCTCAACATCGATCTGTGTAAGGAGTACAACTTTATTTGTATAATTGCTTAATTTAATAGATATTCTTCCCAAAAATATTTTCTGAAAAGGAAGCATGGAAGTATCTGTAAGTTGTTATGGATGTTTTGGTTTTTTGATTTTGCCTACATTGACATTTACCCTTTTGCTTTCTTTGATCTATTAAAAAAAAAAAAATATTTTGCCTTTCATTTCAGCATGGATGATTTTGAATTTAGCCTCTTTATATGAAAATCTGTTTCCATCAAGTGCAACATGTCTCTGAATATTCTTGTGTGCACGTCTGAAATGGTTGTACATCTCTGATTGTTTCTTTGTATATAGTCATCAATGTTTATACAATTTGGTCCTTTTTCTAATTTAATTCTCTCTGACTGTTTTAATTCTTGAGTAATTTTGCTATTTATATTTGTAGTCCTCTTTGGGTGTCTGTCTTAGCTTTTGACATGTTCTTTGTGAGGTTGTCCTCACAGCTATGCTGTTGTTTTCTGATTTGAGAACTATTGTAAAGGCATGTTTAATAACAGTCATGTTTCCCCCATGAAATAGACTATGTCATCGACAATGTAAAGAAGAGCCACACAACAGTTTTGGATTTGAGTCCAGGATCTTTAATTTGAAATTTCGTTTCCTGTTTTCCACTTGTTCTCCAATGTCCTATACACTAAACTCCTTGACTTGATGCCAGGATCCTTGAAATTTCTGATTACTGTTTTTTTTTTCCTTCCACCTCTAAGGTCACAAACAATTCTTATCTATTCTGTACTTCCAATATTTTTATGCTGATATTGGTTGAATACCTTAGTAATTTGTCATGGGATGTACCTGGTGCTGGTTGGACTGCTGACTGTTCATATTTTTTTCCTCCAGGGTTGTCATAAATGCAGATGCTCCTTACATTAAAATGGTCAGTGAGCAGTTTGATAGGTGTCATGGAACTCTTCTTCAATATGTGGAATTCCTCTGTGGTGCTGTGACACCACCCTCTGCATATGCTCAGTTAATTCCCTCTCTTGATGATCTTGTCCACCTGTATCATCTTGATCCTGAGGTCTGTCCTCCCCCTTCTGTGTGTTTGTGTGTATTGCTTGAGCTCCTAAATTTGCTGTATTGTGTTGATCAATTTCTCCTACTATGTCTGCTTTATCATTTCTACATTACCTTGAAAGAGTTGTTCGCTGTGCATTTTTAATTTAGTTTTTATGAAACCTTGTGCTTGAACATAACTTTAAATCTGTCATTTTTCTCTGCATTTTAGGTTGCATTTTTAATATACCGCCCAGTCATGAGACTCTTCAAGTGTGAGGGTAGTTTAGAGGTTTTCTGGCCCTTAGACAGCAATGAAACAGTAGCTACTACAAGTGCAAACCTGGAGCCTGAAGCTAGAGAATATTCTGGCAGAGTGATTCTGGATCTTGGCTCTCTCCATAAGCCTGTAATGTAATAATCTAGTCTTTTAATTTTTTTGCCTTGGTAGATTTCTTGGCATGTGATTCTTGTTCTTATTCGATAATGAGTGATTTTACAAAGAAAGTTGCTTTTATTGTAAAGAAGTGATCATATATCAATCTTATGCAGGTGGTCAGATCTTCTTGAGACTGTGAAAACCATGTTGCCTTCAAAAGCCTGGAATAGTCTCTCACCTGATCTCTATGCCACTTTCTGGGGACTCACACTTTATGATCTATATGTCCCTAGAAACCGTTACGAGTCTGAAATTGCCAAGCAGCAAGCTGCTCTTAAAGCTCTGGAAGAACTTTCTGATAATTCTTGTTCAGCAATTACTAAAAGGAAGAAAGAGAAGGAAAGGATTCAAGAATCTCTCGATCGTTTGACTAGTGAGCTCCATAAACATGAAGAAAATGTTTCTTCTGTTCGTAGACGACTATCTCGTGAAAAGGACAAATGGCTGACTTCTTGTCCTGATACTTTAAAAATCAACATGGAGTTCCTTCAGCGCTGTATTTTTCCCCGTTGTACTTTCAGCATGCCAGATGCTGTATATTGTGCCATGTTTGTACATACTCTTCATTCACTTGGCACACCATTTTTCAACACTGTAAACCACATCGATGTTCTGATATGTAAAACATTACAACCTATGATATGCTGCTGTACTGAATATGAAGCAGGTAGACTTGGGAGGTTTTTGTATGAAACACTCAAGATTGCTTACTACTGGAAGGTATTGACATTTTCATTGTCACTTTTTGTTATTCAGATTTATTTTTCCTTTCATTATTTTGAGTTTTTTTTCATGAAGTTATAAAAAAAAGAGATTTTTTCACTGAAGTAAATCGTATATGTGCTTACACAAGTGCGTGTTTGTTTGAATTTAGCACTTGTATTTAATTGAATTAAGCATTTATTTGTTTTTCCTTTTCCCAGCCCTCTTAACCTAATGCTCTCCTTTTTTCTATTGCAATTTTTTGCTGCCAGAGTGATGAAACTATATATGAACGTGAGTGTGGAAATATGCCTGGATTTGCTGTGTATTATAGATTCCCAAACAGCCAACGGGTTACATATGGTCAGTTCATTAAGGTTAGTTCTTGAGATTGAAGTTGTATATTTTTTTCTAAGTAGTTGTCATTTTCATAAATTGAAATCTCTTTCTGAATAGTTTCTTCATGATCAGGATGACTTTGCATGAGGTGTTGGTTCTTTATCTGTTTCTATTTTTATTTTATCCATCTATTGTTCTACATTCAATTCTATTCATCTACATAATGCGTCTTTCCAATTAGAGAAGAAATGATAACTGTTATTCAGCCTTTTATGTGCTTCTTATACTGTGCATATTGGTCCTACTTTTCTTAACTTCATAACTGGACGTCGACTTATGTTTATACAAGGATCCCCATATTGAAACTAGTTATGCTTGGGAAATCCTGAAGTCATCTTTGAGTATGCACTAGTACTAACCTGTGGTATTAGTTAAAAATCTAGAAGGTTTTAAGTGCATAAGGTCTTGTAAACGTTATTGATTCTTGTTGCAAATCCAAAGCAGAACGAGTTCAAGCTATAAGTAGTCTCCTGGAAAGCTCACCGTAGAAATTATATTATCTCCATTGATATATTACATTGAAGATCATTCTCTTTTATTTACCTGACCCTGTGCTGCATCTTACTTTTTTTATTTTGCTGGCTTTGTCTTACATTCTTGCATTTCTTGTTTATTTTTTTCTTTTATTTTCATTTTCCTTTGTCCGAGTTCAAGTGTTTTAGTCAGTGTATTCATAATTTTTTAAGGCACAGAGATTTGAGATTTATGCAATCACCCGTTGAAACCATATAATGTGTTTACTTTTATGCCATAATTGAGATTTTGTCAGTGCCAATTGTTTACTCATTTTACCTGCTCTTTTGGTGATAGGTACACTGGAAATGGAGTCAGAGAATGTCTCGGCTATTGATTCAGTGTCTGGAATCATCTGAGTACATGGAAATTCGAAATGCTCTTATTTTGTTGACAAAAATTTCTGGTGTTTTTCCAGTTACTAAAAGGAGTGGTATTAACCTTGAAAAACGAGTAAGAGATGTCAAGAAAGGTGACCTTTATTTATCTCAAGTTACTTTTTTCAGTACCATAACTTTAGTTTTCTTTCCCTCAAATTCTGTGCAGGTAACTAGAATCAAAAGTGATGAAAGGGAGGATCTCAAGGTTTTGGCTACAGGTGTTGCTGCAGCTTTGGCTGCTAGAAAGGTTGGTGGGATTCACAAGTGAATTTAGCTGCTCCTGTTACATGTATTTAAAAAATTTATTGTCATTTGCAGCCTTCATGGGTTACAGATGAAGAATTTGGCATGGGATATCTTGACATAAAGCCTCCATCTGTTGCATCAAAGTCTTTATCTGGAAATGTAGCAGCAGCACAAAACAGTTCTGCCCTTAATGTTTCTCAAGGTGAACCTGCTGATGGAAGAGCATTTGTAACTGGAAGCCAACATGGAGATCCTGGGAATTCAAACAGAGATCCGATATCCAGAGCAAAACATGCTGATGGGAGGTCAGATAGAACAGAAAATGTCTCACATTTGAAATCTGATCTAGGACATCAGAAATCAAAAAGTGGTTCATCAACCAATGGGTCAAATGCTCAGTCAGCTGTTTCCTCAGCTGCTGTTCCTATAGGTGCATCAAGATCAGCAGAAAATCAGAAGGGGATGGATGACTCCACAAATAGAACATTGGAGGATAGCACTGTCAGAGTTGCTGCAAAGAACTTGGTGGAGTCTGAGGTATTGTCTAGATGGTGCACATGGACAGTTTTATCTAATGTCTATGCAGGCAATTTTAAACATTCATTATTTCTCATCTACTTATTAAATAGTGGTAGGGGGAATCATTCTTTTTAATTATTGTATTGAGGGAAAGAAAAAAGAAACGATACCTTTTTCTGTTTTGTTGGTTGAAATAGACATGAGGTAGTGATTTTGAAATTTGGGATCCATAAGATATGTATTATTTCTTAACATCCTTGAAAGGATTTAGTATAGTCTACCTTCAGTTGATTTGTTTTCCTCTTTATTGGCAGTTGAAAGTTTCCACAAAGCGGCCAGTGTCTAAAACACCAAAGCAAGATGTTGTGAAAGATGACAATAAATCTGGAAAAGGTGTTGGCCGAACTCTATCCTCATCCACAAGTGATAAAGACATCCAGGTTCATTTATCAGAGGGAAGACAAGGGGGTGCTTCTAATGTTTCTTCTGCACTCACATCGAATGGTAATGCTCTTTCAGTGTCTGAAAAAGTCTCTACTATGTTTACAAGAACTTCTGATTCTTATGGTGTAGAATCAAAGCCAGATAGTGGAGGTAACAAACCTATGCTAAAAGATGAAGCAACTGAAGTTGCTGATGTGCAGAAGCCACCTTCTCGACTTGTTCATTCTCCTAGGCATGATAACTCTGTTGCTGCTTCAAAGTCTAGTGATAAATTGCAAAAGAGAGCAAGTCCTGCTGAAGAACCTGACAGATTAAGTAAACGGCAAAAAGGGGATGTCGAATTGAGAGATTTAGAGGGTGAAGTTAAATTCTCTGAAAGAGAGAGGTCCACCGATACTCGATCTGCGGATCTTGATAAAGTGGGAAATGATGAACAGAATCTATATAGGAGCGTAGATAAACCTTTGGATAGGTCAAAAGATAAAGGTAATGATAGATATGACAGGGACCATAGGGAAAGATCAGAGCGTCCTGATAAATCCCGTGGAGATGATAGTTTAGCTGACAGATCGAGAGATAAATCAATGGAAAGGTATGGAAGAGAGCTTTCGGTTGAGAGAGGGCAGGATAGAGTTGCTGATAGGAGTTTTGACAGACTAGCTGACAAAGCCAAAGATGACAGAAGCAAATTACGTTACAATGATACCTCTGCAGAAAAATCTCAGGTTGATGATCGTTTTCATGGGCAAAACTTGCCTCCGCCACCACCTTTACCTCCTCATATGGTTCCCCAATCAGTTACTTCTGGTAGAAGAGATGAAGATGCTGACAGAAGGTTTGGAACTACCAGACATGTTCAGAGGCTTTCTCCTAGGCATGATGAGAAAGAACGAAGACGATCAGAAGAAAATTCCTTGGTTCCACAGGATGATGCAAAACGTAGAAAAGAGGATGATGTTCGTGAGAGAAAGCGAGAAGAGCGAGAGGGGCTGTCAATCAAGGTATGCATTAGCTGCTTGCTTGTTGAATCCATTTTGATTTTTAATGAACTTGTCATTCTAAACTTAACGAGGGACTGGTAACACACACATGTATGTAGCATGTATGCCAGATTGCACTGAACATGAAACTGTTGAATCCAGTTTATCATATCTAGGCATTGTAACTTCATTTAACAGAGGACAAGAAATACTTGTATATCTGACATTTGTGCTTTTGTTTTCATAAGTTCTTAGTGTTGCTTGCTCCCTTCAGCTTAAATTGAATTATAATAAATGCAGTGATTAACATCCTTTGTGATGGTAGCTTCATTTTATTTGCCACCCTCATAATTTATTTGCTTCAGTCAGATGCTATTGATCCTCCCATGTTTTGGCATACTGAGTAATGGACTATCCTTTAATGCTTGAGGTTATATGGACGCAAGCATGAATGTGTAAAAGTGAACTGTTTTACACGTCACAGTTTCACTTGTACTTCATGTTTGTTTTTGTTTACTCTCATTGGAGCTTTGTTGATGTATGATATTTCTTGCGGTCTAGATAAGGTTTCTGATGTTGGACTCAGTATTTGGCATTTGGCTCTCACTGGAGCCGATTGCCTTCAGTTGTCTGTATGCTGAATGATTTCTGATGTCCTGGACATTTGGCACTTTTTGCAAAGAGGTAACACTGCGTAGCACATTCTATGTTGTTTGCATAGACGCCATATAAATTACAGGTGCACCTGATCTCTTCTTGGCATGGATCATGTTTTGTACTTTGGTGCTTGTTGGTTTGAGTTGGAACAAAAACCTACTTAAACAAGCTAGAGTTTCGCCCCCCAGGAATTTATACAATCCTACTTCTGCTTCATTCATGACAACATGAATTTGTGGGTCTGAGTGTGAAATGATTAACATTGTAAGTAGTGAACTGCAACTGTCAATTTTGATGTAATACCATATAAAAATGAAATAATTTTAAAAAACAAGGCTCGAATATCATCCGAACTACATAAAAAAGAAGAGATGATGGCCCGTTTTTATTTTTTAAGAACTGGGTGCTGTTATTCTCATTGGTCTGTGTTTAGAAGAAATTTTTTTGCTTATATCTCTGAGTTGCTATTTGTAGGTGGAAGAGAGGGAAAGAGAGAGGGAGAGGGAGAGGGAGAGAGAGAAAACCAACCTTCCGAAGGAGGAAATGGACTCCAGTGCAACTGCTAAGAGACGAAAACTTAAAAGAGATCATCTGCCGACAGGGGAAGCTGGTGAATATTCTCCTGTTGCCCCACCACCACCCCTTGGTATTGGCATGTCACATTCATATGATGGTAGGGAGAGGGGAGATCGGAAGGGGGCCATTAATCAGCGTGCAAGTTACTTGGAGGAACCTCTCATGAGGATTCATGGTAAAGATGTAGTTGGCAAGATGGGCCGCCGTGATACTGATCCGTATCCTTAAAATCCTTTCTTTAGTAGTAAATAATTTGTGGGCCAATATGCATGCCATCCTTGTGTATATTCAATTAAATGATCTACAACTCAGTGAAATTGTCCACATCCCTGTTCTATCTGCTGCAAATTGTTATCTGTGAAGGGGTAATTTTCAGCAATATGCTGTACCTAGCATTTAGCTCACTCTCGAAATATGTATAGTTGTGTTATACTGGCTTGTGGACATGTAGTACATTAGGCATGCAGTATTAGGGTTGTAGTTTTTCTGTGATGCTAGCTCGTGACACATATACAAGGCATGCTTTACTATTTCTCTGAAGATCTTTGTTGTATATTGCAAGTCCTTGATCAGCATTTAGCATGTATGATCGGGAATGGGATGAGGACAAGAGGCAGAGAGCTGAACAAAAGCGGAGGCATCGCAAGTAATTGATGGGTCATAGCTTGAGATGTGTTATCTGATGGATGCCTAAAAAGGGTGTGCTTGATTGTGTGAGTTCCTATTCTTATTCTTTCATTTCTTTCATCCATTTAATTCTACCAGATTATAAATTACAGTGCTAGATTTTTGCTTGTTCGACAGCAGGTCCAGGAAATGGCAAGTTGGATTTATGCCATTTTTGTATGCTATTGTAGAATCTTGAGCTATTATGTAGTACAGTGCGACTTACTAATTCTCTCCTAAATTAAGTGTAAAGATAAATTTTGAGATATATCT
>Ga0325411_1002197_pt1 | contig 21951 bp, 7 predicted proteins | sample PopdelMetagenome_13_FD_206181 | JGI IMG/M metagenome (GOLD analysis project Ga0325411, IMG submission 206181) | Populus deltoides microbial communities from Bellville, Georgia, United States - Xylem-PdIQD-R4 | ecosystem: Host-associated > Plants > Phyllosphere > Stem > Wood/Secondary xylem... | reverse complement strand
TATATTTTGTTTTCATCTACGTACAGTATATTTTAAAAGTAAAAAAAAAATATTAAATTAATATTTTATTTTTTTAATTATTTTAATATATTAATATAAAAAATAAAAAATTTATTTTAATATATTTTCATATAGAAAATTATTTTCATCACAATGCACTTGATATTTAAATATCTTACTATATAAAATCTCCTAAACTATATATAATCTCTAAAAAATACTTGTTTTATCAATTGGATGCCTGAGAATTTGATAATTTAGATCAAAACTTAGAAAAATTAAGGATATAAAGAGCTTTAAAAACATTTTAGTATAAGAATGCAATTGTGTGAAGAGAGAATCCAGATAGTAAAATTAGTTACGGGGTACTCAATCATGAAATGATAAAAAGCTAGGGAATTAATCTAACATTTTCCTTTTATTTTTCCTTGACCATCATACAAACAATGATCTAAAAACAACTAAATTTAAAATTTACTTTTCATTTTTCTTTTAATAAAATTTATGTTTTATTAAATTACAAAAACACTAAAAGGTATAAATGTTTTAATATAGAACAAGATTCATTCTACCGTGGATTTCTACGGGGTAATAATGTTTTGACCTTCACATTAGCAACAAAAAGTGGAAATTGGGGGAGAAAAATATTTTTTTATAAGGTTCAATTAATATTATCAAATTGTTTGGGGTAAATCAGTCTCCTCATATTTTTTAGCATAATAAAAGGATTTAATTATCTTTTTTTAAAATTAAATAAATTGGTGAACATAGGCACTTTAGTCTTTTCATTTTTCTTTTCAAAACAGTAAAGTGACTAAAGTACTCTTAAAAACTAATTTTATTAAATTGTTTTTCAGGGGTTTTCATATTTTCATCATGGTTTTTTGTTGTTGTAATCAAGTGTATTGAGGGGCAATTTGATATTTTAATAAATACAAATATTATTGACGCGTGTGTTGCACATGTCAACACGTGGGTGGTGCTCACTCATTTTAGACGATGCATGTGGTGTCATCCGATGGCAAAACACTAGCTTCCGGGGAGGCGTTGGAATCTCATCAACGGCCCCTACATGCCTTGGCGGCATGTGTGAGGAACATACCTTCGTTTTGGCGTCAATGGCTTTTTTTTCTCTCTCTCCTTAATTCCCCCTTACCAGATAGTAAAATTAGTTGCGGGGTACTCAATCATGAAATGATAAATAGCTGGGGGATTAATCTAACATTTTCCTTTTCTTCTTTTTTTTTTCCTTGACCATCACATGAACAATGATCTAAAAACAACTAAATTTAAAATTTACTTTCCGTTCATATTTTAATAAAATTTATGTTTTATTAAATTACAAAAACACTAAAAGAGATGAATGTTTTAATATAGAACAAGACTAGTTACATTACCCGCGCGATGCCGCGGATCAATTGTTTTTGCATAAAAATATAAAAAAAAACTAAGATCTAAAAGTGTTAGGTCTTTTTACAAAGCTATACCCAAAAGTCTTGGATGTGGCTGCAACGCCTGACTCAATAGTAATATTTATAATATTAATAGTAATATTAAACTTGCATGACCCAAGTTTAAGTGGGTCTGACTGCAATATCAGACCCAATAGTCTTGGATGTAGGTCTGACTGTAAGGTCGTGTCATAAAAGTGTGATAATTAAATAGATTAATTAAAAAGAAAAAAAACAAAGAAAAAAAACCAAAAGGAAAAAAAAACTAATGAAGAAAAAGAAAAAAAATCTGAATTAACCGGGTTAACCCTTCAAACTAGGTTAACCCGTCAAACCTTGGATTCATGTCGTGAAAGTTTGATAACTAAATAGAAAAAAAAAAATTGACGGGTTAACACAGAATTAACCGGGTTAACCCGTCAAATCAGGTTAACCCGTCAAACCTGAGATCCGTGTCATGAAAGTTTGATAACTAAATAGAAAAAAATTGAACATTAACAAACCAAATTAAATGAAAAAAATTAATTAAAAAGGAAAAAAAAACAAACAAAAAGGCATCAACCTTTTCATTATGGACTAAACTGTGCAGTCCACAGTTAAAGGCATAAAAACAACAAAAAAGAAAAAAAACTAAAGGCATCAGTCGATAATTAAATAGAAAAAAAATTAATATTGATGAACTAAATAAAATTAAAAAAATATTAAATAAAAAGAAAAAATAAAAGAAAAAAAACTTATAAGAAGAAAAAAACTAACAAAGAAAAAGAAAAAAATCTAAATTGATTGGGTTAACCCGTTAAACCTGAGATTCGTGTCTTGAAAGTCTGATAACTAAATAGAAAAAAATTTAATATCAACAAACTAAATAAAAAAATTAATTAAAAAAACATCAGCTTTTTCACCGTGGACTGCACTGTGCAATCCACGGTGAAAGGCATAAAAAAAACTAAAAACATCAGCCTTTTCACTATGAACTGCATTCAATATTAAAAAATAAAATCGGAAGAACAAAACTAATGAGGAAAAAAAATCTGAATCAACTGGGTTAACCCGTCAAATCAGGTTAACCCGTCAAACCTGAGATCTGTGTCATAAAAGTGTGATAACTAAATAGAAAAAAGATTTAATATTAATTAAAAAATTAATTAAAAAGGTAAAAGCAAAGAGAAAAAAAACCTCCAGGAAGAAAAAAACTAATGAAGAAAAAGAAAAAAATCTGAATCAACTGAGTTAACCCGTCAAACCTGGGATCCGTGTCATGAAAGTCTGATAATTACACAAAAAAATTTAATATTAAGAAACTAAATTAAAAAATATTAATTAAAAAACAAAAAAAAGACAAAAAACAAAAAAAAAAATTAAAGGCATCAGCTTTTTTTACTGTGGACTGCACTGTGCAATCCACAATGAAAGGCTTAAAAAGGAAAAGAGAAAAAAAAAAAGCACACGCCACGGGTTAATTTTTTTTTTCTTGCATAAAAAATATCAAAAAATGCTAAGATCTAAGAGTGTTAGGTCTTTCTGCAAAGATATACTCAAGAGCCTTTGGTCTAGCTGCAACACTTGACCCAAGAGTAATATGTATAATAGTAATAATAATATTAAACTTACATGAATCAAGTTTAAGTGAATCCGGTTGCAACACCGGACCCAAGAGCTTTGGATGTGGGTCTCGCTGCAAGGTCGTGTCATAAAAATATGATAATTAAATAGATTAATTAAAAAGAAAAAAACAAAGAAAAAAAAGCCAACAAGAAGAAAAGGAAAAAAATCTGAATTAACTGGGTTAACCCTTCAAACCAGGTTAACTCGTCAAAGCTAGGATTCGCGTCATAAAAGTTTGATAACTAAATAGAAAAAAACAATTGACGGGTGAACATAGAATTAACTGGGTTAACCCATCAAACTCGGGATACGTGTCATAACAAACTAAAGTAAACGAAAAAAATTAATTAAAAAGAAAAAAAGCAAAAAAAAAATTGGGTTAACTCATCAAATCAGGTTAACCTGTCAAACTCGGGATCCATAACATGAAAATCTGATAACTAAATAAAAAAATTAACATTAACAAACTAAATTAAACAAAAAAAATTCATTAAAAAAAACACAGAAAAAAAGCCAAAAAAGCAAAACCTATAAAGGCATAAAAAACCAAATAAAGACAGGAAAAAAAAACAGCTCAGCGTTTCACTGTGGACTTTACAAAACTTAGGAAAATTAAGGATACAGGGAGCTTTGAAAACATTTTAGTATAAGGATGCAATTGTGTGAAGAGAGAACCCAAATAGTAAAATTGGTTGCAAGTACTCAATCATGAAATGATAAATAGCTGGAGGATTAATCTAACATTTTCCCCTTCTGTTTTTTTCCTTTACCATCACATGAACAATGATGTAAAAACAACTAAATTTAAAATTTAATTTCCGTTCTTCTTTTAATAAAATTTATGTTTTATTAAATTACAAAACACTAAAAGGGATGAATGTTTTAATATAGAACAAGATTCATTCTACCGTGGATTTCTACAGTGTAATAATGTTTTGACATTCACATTAGCAACCAAAAAGTGGAAATTGGGAAGCAAAATAGTTTTTTTTTTTATGTGGTTCAATTAACATCATCAAACTATTTGGAGTAAATCAGTCTCCTCATATTTTTTAGCATAATAAAAAGATTTAATTATCATTTTAAAAAATTAAATAAATTGGTGAACATAGTCTTTTTAGTCTTTTCATTTTTGTTTTCAAAATAATAAAATGACTAAAATACTCTTAAAAGCTAATTTTACTAAACTGTCTTTCAGGGTTTTTTTAATATTTTCATCATGGTTTTTTTCGTTGTAATCAAGTGTATTGTGGGGCAATTTGATATTTTAATAAATACAAATATTATTAAAAAAAATTGTTGACGCATGTGTTGCACACGTCAACACGTAAGTGGTGCTTACCCACTTTAGGCGGTGCGTGTGATGTCATTTGATGGCAAAACACTAGCTTCCGGGGAGGCGTTGGAATCTCATCAGCAGCCCCTACATGCTTTGGCGGCATGTGTGAGGAACATACCTTCGGTTTGGCATTAATGACTTGTTTTTTTTCTCTCTCCTCAATTCCCCTTTACCAACCCTTTCATTTTCTTAAACTAGCTCTTAAATTTTGTTTTTCTTCTGATTTGGTTCTTGTTTTTTTTACTATTTGTTTTACTTGAAATAATTTTTAAAATTGATTTTTTTCAATTTCATCACTCTTTAATTTTTTTTCATTTAACATATTTGGTCTCCATTCTTTTGATTGTTATTTTTTATTTATTTTATTTTTCAATTTTGACTCTTATTTTATACACACACACACACACACACACACACACATATTCTTGGTTTATTTTAATTTTCAACTTCATCCTTGATTCAGACTAACTCACCATCACAAAGGATCCATTAAAGGTGTCAATTGAGCCAAATACAACGTCAAGGCCCAAGAAATTAAAGGAGGTACAAAATAAGCTTATTTAACATATTTAGGCCAATATAGACTTCAAGCTATAACATCTATAAGGCAACTTATAATTAATTTAATTTAAGAGCAAGAAGGGCCCAATTCATTCACACCATGGGTTTAAGGTTGACAACAATAAAGGCAACCTTGTATGAATAATTTCTCCATGTGCAACAAGAATCTCAAGGGGTAGCTACAATTCCTATCCTTACAGTAAATTGGGAAGTTTCCTAGTGCCACAAAGAAAATATATGGGGTAACAATAATTTACCTCTCTTATAAAGGATTATTTAAGTCTATAATTAATTATCATAATGAAAAAGGGGAACTAGAGGGGTGGCCAAACTAGAAGCATGTTTCCTAGCTTAATTGAGATTCTAAAATTGACAATTGGATCCTAGCATACGTAGGATATTTATTTCGGTCATAATACTAAATAGGCTAGGGAATTAAGTTTATCTTTAGGCTATTTCATAACCTTATAAGTGATAACTTTGGGTTTTGTATCAAACTTATTATTTATACTAGGTTTTAGGTTTATTGGTTTCAGGTTTATTTAAGTTATTTTAGGTTTAATTATAAGCAGGTCCAAATTAACTCACATCTTTGGGTTTATTAAGGTTATATGGGGAGTATAAATACTTCTTTGTAAGAACTATTTTTAGTTTAATGATTATTGATATTTTAACACAACCCTTTATTAGTATGTGTCCTCTACTTATATTTTTAACTCTTAAAAGAAATGAATATTGACATATCAAAGAATAACTACTTCATGGCATCTTCCTAATATTTCATGTTCGCGATTCTTTAATCGTTGAGTGGGGGTTTAAATTATAATAATGTTGGTGCCTCAATTCAAGGCAATTGTTGTGTCACACTCTTTTATCAAATCTAATTTTTGGCTTGCTAGAATTGTGTTAATCTTGCTTGGTTTCTAGATCTTTATATCCACGAGGTTCACATTAGTTGGTGTCAAAGCTTGGCTTTAAAAATCAAGTTAAATCATTCTAAAATTCTTCTTTTCAAATTCTATATGTAAATTTTTTTTGTGTTTTCCCAATCTCCTAATCATTTTTTTTTTGTTACGACATTGATATAATACAAGAAAAAAGAAAGACGTTGAAAGGTGTACATTTCCATTTTAGTTGCGAATAACAATTACAAAGGGGAACGAATCAAAACTCATTGAAAACACCTATTAACTAATATTCCCGGGGTTTTGGGTACCATAACATCATATATTAAGTTTAAGGTTGTTTGGACATCCTTTTGTTTTGGTTTCAATTTTGATTGCGTAATTATATAACAAGTAAGTTTTACATCAATATATAATTTCATGTTTGCTACTATTGAACTTGACCTAATCAGTATAATAATCTTATATTTGGGGTATTTGTGTTATAATAACTCATTATCATTGTAACGACCCGGTTTTTTCAAAGCCAAAATCGATGGAAATTTTATATATATATAAGTCGTCAGGTTCTGGATGTTTTTCACCATATCATTCTGCAGATTTATAATTGCATTCCATTCATTAACATGGCACAATCCATGTAGGATAACATAAATCAATATTTCCATAAAATAGATTCTCAATACACATGCCCATAATATTATATTTTCATACTCATAGGTTTACATTACATCATATTGACATACTCATAAATTCACATTCTTGTTCTAGTCTCGTTATCATCACGAGTGCATACAAGAGGGTCGAACGACAAGTTACATAATTAGTACTTTCGTTATCCCAACCGCATGTAATTTCACAACATAACATCTTCATAAGAAGAATACCACATATGTATATTCATACACATCATATCTACATTTTATCACATACACGTCCGTGTTCCATTTTAATTTTTCATTACAAGTCTTTATAAAAGGGGTTGGATGACTAATTGAACGATTAATACATTTGTTTATACAGAACTCATATCACCCATAACATGTGAATATATAGTTCTTTTCAAAATGTGTGAGCCGCAAAACGGATTTCCTTACGCATCATGTTGGTATGATGTCGCTATTACAACACAAGATAATTTTAAGCATTATAAGCAATTTAAAAATATAATAAAGCAATATTAACGATACATTTCATTCATGGACCAAAAGAGTATAATTCTTTCATTTCTCCTTACTTACATAAATACCACCCTTAATAATTCGTCAATTATCGAGGCTAATTACAATACTCAAACCCAATCATCCGTCTCGAGTATCGTTAATTGAACTAACATTATTCTCTGTTTAAAGCATAAGAATCGTAGTTCTTTCATATACTTGATATATACAAAACATAGTACATATGAATGCATCAATTCTTAAAACTAACTCACAACTCCCAAATCCAGTTATCCTCTTAGGATGCCATTAGTCGAAATCAATCATTTATTCATCTCGGTCATCCACTTAGAATGCCATTAGCCGAAGCTAATTATTTATTTAACCCGGTCATCCATTAGATAGAGCTAATCATTTATTCATCTCGGTCATCCACTTTGGATGTCATTAGCCAAAGCTAATAATTCATCCCGATCATTCCCTTGGGATGCCATTAGCCGGAGCTAATCATTTCTTCATCTTGGTCGTCCACTTAGGATGCCATTAGACGGAGCTAATTATCAATTGATCCCGGCCATCCCCTTAGGATGCTCATTTCTTCATCCCAGTCATCCTCTTAGGATGCCATTAGCCAAAGCTTATCATTTCTTCATCTCAGTCATCCTTTTAGGATGCCATTGCCGAAGCTTATCATTTGTTCATCCCGGTCATCCACTTAGGATGCCATTAGCCGAAACTAATTATCAATCACAACCTGGTCATCGGTCTCGGATGCCATTAGTCGTAGCTAATCATAAAACACAACTCGGTCATCTTTCTAGGATGCCATTAACCAAAGCTAATTATTAACCAATAAAACGTTCCATAAGCGGTTTATGAAATCACTATAACATGATAATATATCCTTTGTAATACTCATTTAAATGATTCATAACAATTTGACATTCACTATAACATAATAATAGACACTTTGTAAAACTTGTACAGATATTCCGTAATAGTTTAACGTTCAGTATATATAATAATAGATCCTTTGTAATACTCGAAAAAACATTCCGTTATAGTTTAACATTCGGTATAACACAACAGTAAACCCTTTGTATTACTCATCCAACCACAATTAATGCTCAATATAATTCAATAATAGATCCCTTGTAATACTTATATAAAATTTTGTAACAATTTAGCACTATATATGCACAATAATAGATCCTTCACAATACTCATATAAACATTCTTGACAAATAACCTTCAATATAATACAATGATAGATCCTTCGTAATACTCATACAACCATTCGTAACAATTAACATTCAATATAATGCAAAAGTAGATCCTTCGTAATACTCATACAATCATCGTGACAATTTACATTCAGTATAATACAACGGTAAATCCTTCATAATACTCATACAACCATTTATGATAGTTTAGCATTCCATGAAGCACAACAACAGATCATTTGTAATAAATTCACTTCAAAAGCTAACGTTACGCTAGAAGGGGGGTGGAAATCACCTACTTGCTCCTTTCATGGGATGTCCTTGTCCGATCACGGGTCGGGTCCCAGTCGCACCACCTAACACATCAATGGTTACAAATCAGTTCATTTGCATTTTGGTAATCAAACAACTCATCACCATACAAATTTCATGAACACATGTGTTTAGATTCTAGCGTTTATATATTACAATCATACAATACAATCATTTTAATCATTGAACCAGTTCTGATATGTAATATGTTGTAGAACTTCGTCAGCAAAACTGGTTCACTGGTGACGCAGATTTGTCAGCGAACTGATTTGCTGGAATATAGAATCGTCGGCGAAACTGGTTCGTCGGTAACACCGAATTCGATAACAAAAACTGGTTCGTTGCTGACACATAATTCGGTAGCGAAAATTGGTTCGCTGCTGACACCACAGTTCAGCAGCAAAAACTGATTCGTTGCTGACTCCACAAATTCGGCAACAAAAATTGATTTGTTGCTAACACCACAATTCGACAGCGAGAACTGATTCGTTGCTGACACCATAATACAACAGGTAGAATTGATTCGCTGTTGACTCCATAATTCGGCAGCGAAAATTGATTCGCTGCTGACACCACAATTCAGTAGGGAAACTGATTCCCTGGGAAAAACATACGGGGCGAAAATCACCAGACGGGGCGAAAATCACCAGCCCACATGGGCTACTGCTGACTCAGAAATTGTTGATGAAAATCGAGTCGCTATCGACTCAAAAATCCTTAACGCAACACAGTTTCCCAGCTGACGTTGAAATCTTCAGCGTATTTGGTTTACAGCCGACACATAAATTGTTGACGAAATTGAGTCGTTACCGACTCAAAAATCATCAACGCAACTTTTATCACTGCCGATTCAAAAATTATGATGATGAAGTCGTTTCTGGTTTCACTCCTTCCCTTCGACCAAACATAAGGCTTACTCTAGGCTTCCCTCTTCTAATGTTTCTCACCCTAGGTGGGCATAAAACCTCATCGAATCACACTCCATTAATCACTCATCACCAAACAACACATGTTCATTTAGCAAGGTTTTCCCCAATTCATCCCTTCCAACATCACTTTAAGTCCTCAATGGTATTCTCCAAAATGCATCAATACAATTTGTAGCAATTCAATGACACATAAACAAGTCCCATATTCATGTTATTTCACACGAACTTATGAAGGCTTATCATGTGAGATTTTGTCAATGTTCCTATTCTTAGTCAAAGCATATATGCCTCTTTCATCCAATCTTTCGCATGCATTTCATCAAGTTTAACACAATAGTATAGCCAACAATATATCATACTCATACGTATAACCATTTGCTTCCTAATTAAACAAGTTCATCCATTACACACACAAACTCAAGGCATCAACATGAAGTGAGTTCAATTCTAGTTTCCATATGCTTCTAAGGTTCAAATGATAGTACGATTCTATTCACAACACTTTCTAACACATTTTCACATAATTTCATCATTCATATATGCAGAAATTCTGTCATAAACACAAGCATAGGTTCTGTTTTGGTTTCATATAATTCAGCAACTCTAACAAAGTCATCATCTTTGTATTTTATCCCTTTAATCCATGTTCTGTTCAACCCTCACTATGGCTAGCCATCTCTCCAAGTTTATGCATTCAAAATTGTTCCTTTCCTTTGTTAAGTGTTCTGGAATTAGGTCCCACTATTCAACCCCGTTTTTGTCCCTCTTTCTACTCTAGATTTCCTCAACAACTAGTGTAAGAATCCTAGGCCATTTTCTTAGGGTTTTCTTCTTCCTTTTTAGTCCTAAAGTCACAAGAATAGTGGAGAAGGGTTATGGTTCATACCTCACGGTTTTCAACAGCTTTAGGAAGGGATTTGATGGTCTGTTCATCTCCTTCTATCCAGCTTCTTCCTTCTCTCACCTGTTATCCAGCCTTAGGTTATTCTTTCTCTCATTTTCTCCTTGTCTAAACCATGAGGTATCCTTCAGTCAAGAGATGAAATGGGTCCCACCTCATGTTTTTTTTTTTACAAGTTCCAATTGTATTTTCAGAGGTATCTCTTTCTTTTCTGTTTAATTTTCTCTCCTTCTTTTCTTCTGTAGCTTAGCCGATCTGCTACACCCTTCCTCCTTCCATGATTTCAATCACTAACCTCACTCTCTATGTCTCCTTTAGCTCATATATTTAATGAAGGGGGTATGCAGTTGGATTGGGTCTAATTTTTTATGGAGAAGGGGTAGAGGAGCAAGAGCATGCAGCTAGATATATGCAGCTGTTGTAGCTGGTCTTTGGGAAGAGAAAGGGTCACCTTTTCTCTCTCCTTGTATTTATAGCCCCTATAAGTGTGTTGGGGTGTTTGGGGGTTTTTCTACCTTATCCTTATCCATTATTAAGTTATCTCATAATCATTTTTTCCCTCTTTCCAAGGCCTTTCAAGAGTAAACTGGTTTGGTCCCCTTAATTTTTGTTTAGTGTTGGTTGGCCTTTTGTTCAAGTTTCTGTTGGGATTTACATTTTTTTCTCCAAAGTTGGCTGATTTTTCACCCCTTAATTCTTTCTAGTATGGTTTGGCCAAAGATAAGATCCATCGGGTTTTACAAAAGGCATGGATTCGTCAGTGCACCCAGCCACCATTGACTCAGAAATCAGCAACAAAAAAATTATGTAGCTGCCAATCCTGAAATCTGCAGCGAAAATCATGTCGTTACCGATCCAAAAACCAGCAGCGAAAATTGTGTCGCTGTCGATGCAAAAATTGATAGTGACGGTCATTTTTAGTTTTACTTTTTTTATTGGGTGTTTACTATCATTAAATTCAAAATTGATTTAATTTATGTCTTCCAAATCATCCATATTTTGTACGAATTCATTTGCTACTCGTGTAATTATACTTTTGCATTTGCTTGTTTTTATATATTTCTTATTCATTGAGTCAACACACACACATGTGTGTGTATGCGCGCTATTAAGTTTTTCTCCTTTTGATTTTATTGAATTTTAGTTCCAAAAGAACTGAAAAAAATAAAATGAGTGAAAAAAGACAAAGAGAAGCATATTAGAGTGAAAAATCATAATTGTATGAAACATGAGTGGTGTGAGGATATATTTTTTCTTGCCATTTATGTATTTTATAGATCCAACAATGTCTACAAAAAAGTCATACATCACCACCAATGAAAGGGGACAATTAGGCTTTCAGGGATCAAGTCAATATTCAATGTTTAGAAAGGCTAACTTTGGTTGTTGGGGAGTACAAGATCATATAGATGGCATGATAACACAATTGGTTGATTAAAAGACAAGATTGTTTAGAGGGTTCCAATGCTAGAAGGCCTGAAAGGCATGCGAATGCAACTTTTGATAAGTTTGTTGATGATAATACAAATATGAGAGATGACAATTTAGATATTGTATCTATAGGATATAAAGATATATTTTGGTAGCCTAGAAACCAAAGGGGTAATGGATTTCAGCAAAGGGGTCAATCGGTCAAGAGGGTAATTTTTGTAACTTTGGGAATCATGATTAGATGGATGAAGATTTAGCCCCATTAAGATAAAATCCCAACATTCTAAGGTCATACACCTTAAGGTCAAAATGTCAAGCTCGCACAATTGGCATTTTTCTAGAGCGATCTCTTTTTATCTCTTATTTTTTGAAAAATAATCTTTTTAAATTAATTTGCTAGAACAATATTTAAGTGAAACCCAATTATGTTAGTGTTTTAAAGAAAATTATGACTTTTTAATGATGATATTATCGATTACTTTATGAAAAATTATGTATTAGCTTTATAAGCAATATTTTTAAAATATTTTTCTCTTTAATATTTAATGAGAATAAAATATCTATTTTCTATTATATATTTTATATAATTATCTCAAATATTATGTTAATTTTTTCATACAAGTGCGTAAAAATAATAGATTCATGTTTTTCTAATTTTTGTAATTGAAACTTGCTTTTAGGAGTAGAATAAGTTTTTACTTAAAAAACAAGACTTATCATAATAAACTTTATTTTTATCAAAATAAAAAAGAAATGAACAAGTAATAAAATAAGATTTTTTATTAAAAATATACGTTTTTTTTTTCCTTTTAGTTCCAATCATTATAGTTTTTGCAATGGTGAATGCCACTTGTCAAAAACTCACAATAATCTAAAAAGATAAATTTATGTTTTAAATATAAAAAATGAATAAGTTCTATGATATTTTAATTAAACTCTTAATTGTATTAAGTTTTTCTTTCAGTTAAGTTTATATCTATTTTTCTACAAAATCATTACTCCACCTTTGAAAAATTTTTATTGTCTTTATTTTCTTTCTAGAAAATTGTCAAACATTCACAATTTTGGAATTTGGAATTTTTTCTAAAGTGTTGTTAGGATTTTTTAAATAAATATTTTAATTTCTACAATTATTACAAAATATTGAGAGCATCTCATTATGCTAATAATCATTATTTTTTTTATTTTTAAAATAAGATTTACAAATATAAAAATTATATTATCAAATTTTTATTTCATAATTTAATTTGAATTTAATCAATATTTATAATAATAATAATATAAAAAAATTAAATTACAATTATAAACTAATTTACAAGCCAAAGAGAAAAGACATTGAAAAACAATATTATAAAATATTTTTAAGAAAAGAAAAATCAATTAATTAATTGGTAATTTTTTTAATAGGGTAATATTGATTGCATAAGTAAATATGATTTTTCTTAAGAAATAAACTATAAAAGTGAATTTGGTTTCTAAAAAAATCACCATCTAATCTGGTGATAAAGTATATTTTAAAAGTGAAATAATATTTTTTTACTCCAAGTTTAATATTTTTTTTTATATAAAAGAAGAATAAGGCAAAAAATGACTTTATGTCTTTGTTTTTAAGAATAGGGAAATTTGAATCCAATTTGATGAACCATAATTTCTTTGTATCTTTTAAATAATTTTTTATTGGTCAAAGCTTGTTTTAATGATGACTCATGTTTAAGAGGGTTTCTGAAAATAGGTTTGGGTCCAAGCAACGTGTCTAACCTTTCGTGAGCTCAGGCTACGCATCTAGCATCTCTTGGGCCCAAGCCATGTTTGTGGATCCAATGCGCGTCCTAGCAGCTTCTAGGCCTTGCCTTGTGGCCTGAACCTAACACCTAGTCCATTGGAGTTTTTGTCTGACTTATATAACCTACCATATTTTCATATCATTAATACATATGTAAGAGATATTTATCCTCTATTAATATATGTATAAGAGATTTTTATTATTCATTAACGTTATTAGGGTGAAATGACTTTTCAACCCTCTCTTTTAAGCAAAATGATAAGGTTTAAGGCTATAAATACCCCATAAACTACCCAGGTAAGGAGTTCACAACTTTTTATTCGCAACATATACACATAACATAATTTTCTTACAAAGCATCTATTTTGTACCAAAACAAAAACAAACAACCTTATTATTGGAATTTTATTTTCTTTTGCATATTAATTGCTCTTTTCTTCTACAAAGATACTGATTTATGCATTCAAGAGTTTGCAAATCATTAAAAAAGTACTATTTTGCAAGTATTAGGATTCTTACATCAAGCTAAAAAATATTGTTGAACTTGTATTTCTTTCATTAGTGAAACTCTTTTTTATAAGGATTGTACAATGATGTAGTTATTACAAATTCAAAGACTAAATAAGTGAGATTAATAAGGGATAATATAAGAATAAATCTACAAGAGATAAGATCATCAAAGTTGTTATCTTCTAAACTATAGATAATCCTTAATACGCTTCCTCAAATTGTTGTGTCACTCATTTAATTCTTGGTTTGGTGACATAAAATTTAATTTTATTGATTTAAAATAATTAGAGCTTAAGAAACTGAATATGAAGCTTTAAGCAATGTTAAATCTTTTTTTATTTTGCTAATTTCAAGAACTAATTTGCATTTTTGAATGGAAAATCCATGTCTATTTTTTTAATTTTGATCCCTCAATCTTTTCTTTCTTCAATTTGGTCCATTCACATTAGCTTAATCTGGGATTTAACTTGGTAGTTTTTTTTGTTGTCTAAAAACAGAGATCGATCTTGAAATAAAAAGAGAATTTTTAGTGTTCAATCGATGCTTGATTTTGCAAAATAAAGTAAATTTTAGCTAATTTAAATCAAGTAAATGTTAAAGGTTCAAAATTGAAAATAAAACAAACATGGGGACTGGAGTAAACAAGCAGGACAAATAGGTTGGCATGTGAAACACAAGCGTCAATGTGTGGGAGACGCTCATCATATTTAGATGGTGTATGAGGTATTATTCAATGACAAAATGCTAGCTTCCATGGTGGTATTGGAAATGTTTCTCTGCACCTTTCCTGGTGGTCAAACGTGTGTATACAACAACGCGGTGGTTAGGCTATGACGGCCTTTTTTTTCCTTCTTCTCCTTTTATTTTTTCTCTTCACCTTAAGACTTGGAATGTCAAGCCATAATTTAAAGTTGTCCAGTTATTTGTTTTTTGTATCAAATTTGATCCTCATTCTTTTGATTGCTATTTTTTTTGTTCCAAATGTTTTTTTATATTGATTTTATTTTTCAATTTCATCCCTAAAACATTTGGTTTCATTTAATCTTTATATGAAATTTGGTCCTCATTGTTTTGATTTCTATTTGTTTTTTATTATCTTAATTTAATTTTGTTTTCAATTTTATCCCTCAACATTTGGTTTTGGTTTATTTTTATGTGAGATTTGATCCTTATTCTTTTGACTTTTATTTGTTTTGTTTTGGATCATTTTTTGATTTTTTTTTCAATTTCATTCCCTAACATTTGGTTGATTGAAGATTTTGTTTCATGATTTTTTAAAGTTTGCCTTCTATAAAGTTAGTTTCGAGCTTATAACTAGAGTTGCAAGTTTTAAAGATTAGCTCAAATTGACATTGGTTTTTTTAGGTCTTTTTTAAAATTGATGTTTTTTTAAATTTTATCCTTTAATATTTAATTGGTTGGGAATTGGTTTTCGTGCTTTTTCACTTTTCTTTTTATCATGTTATCCCGATCTCATGTCCTAAGTCGTAGGCATGACAAGTTAACTCGGATTGACTCAAGTTATTTGATTACCTTTTTTAAATTATGTTTTTTTTCCTCTTTCATCCTTCAATATTTGATATTATAAGAATTGTGCTTTATTTTTTTTAATTTTTTCTTTATATGAGGTTATCATGTTCTCATTTAATTTTTATTTCATTCTCAAATAAGATCATGAAAACCTTTTACGAATATTGAGAGGATATCTTTTCATGGTATTGACAAGCTTTCATTGTTTTTAGTTGAGCAATGTCAATTTTTATTTATTTATTTATTTTCATTGCATTTCTATCATTCATATTATTAAATTAGTTGAGCTTATTGAACCTAGTCAAGTTCATAACACGAGTTTTGGATTTTTTTTTTGCTTCTTTGGGAACATTTGCATCACTTGAGCATCATTTTTTTATGTTGATTTTTTTTTAGCTTGGCCTGCGAGGTGGCACATGCCATCAATCTAGTAATAGCTATGTCACTATATATTTGATATGATTTAAAAAAAAAATTGTTATGCAAGTTAAGGCATTTGTAGTAACTATTGATATTATTTAATAGTGAACATCATGTCAACTATTCCAAATGTGGAGCACTTATATGATAGATCCCAAAACTATATCATAGATTTAATTACTCAATTTTTATAAGGTATTTTGAGCAATTCTACCAAGTTTTCAAATTTCTGTCAAAATCTATATTTACCGTGGATATCTAACTTCTCTCGACATATAAAAAGTCTCAACTTTTTTGATAAGGAGTACATATTTCGAATGAGACAATATGTATACCAATGACAACCTTGTAAGGTCTTAAAAGGTCCTTTGTCGCCTAGGTAATCAAACCTTAAAGGGCCAACCCAAAGCCTACAAGGCATAGAAATGTAGACTAAAGAAATCTCATTATATACCAATGACAACCTTGTAGACTTTCAATGAGAGTTGAGGTTTCATGAGTGCCAGTCAGGGGTGAAACCCATCGAGGCACTATTAACTTCCTTATTGATAACTTAAGGTAATATGTGTGCCAAAAAAATAAGTGTAGTGGGTGTAGAGGCATAAGTTCATATTAAGTTCATATGCATGTTACACAAAATATAGAAAAAAAATACACACATAAACAAAAAACCAATATTAATTAAAAAATAGCAGAAGGTGATGTAAGAATATAAATATACGAAATAATTGTTTAATCACCAGCAAAGTTGTTATTCTAACGCACCCAAGAATATGGTGAATTTAAAAGGTGATGTAAGAATATAAATATACGAGTTGCCACCTAGTTTATGGTAACTATGAACCCTAACTGGTCTTTATAAATTTTTAGATCAGAGACTGGTTATACTAAAGGAAATACACATTATGCTTGTATCTAATTATAAAATTATCTACTCTGTTATTGCTAAAATTAGCCTAAACTAGTGTATCTATGTTTCGTAAAAGCTACTAATCCTAAAAAAAAGTTATTTGGAACTTGGATCTGGCTACAAGCCAAATCCTAACTTTGAAAACATGGGCATTTGACCTAGAAGGCTAACAAATGGTAAATCATGCATTGAGATTATTTCTTAGATTATGTTCAAAACATGCTTAAAGGTCACCACTCACACTCAATAGGTTTTTTGGGGTTATGTTGACCTAGCCTAAGTTTTTTCGCTATGATTTTTTACTTTTAAAAACAAAAAACAAACTTATTGAGTGGTCATAATATTCTTAGATTGAACCTAAAAAACTATTTTTAAAAATAAAAAATAGCAAATTATTAACATTCAATTCACAAGATTTGTTAAGTGATTATATTATCAATGACCGACCTTTTGATGAAAATCATTAACACAAACTTTTTACACACATATATCTACCATCCTTTAAAAAAGAATTATGAAGATTTTAACATGTTGAATCAGAATTTCAAAGCTAAAATACATTGAGCGCAAAAATCAAACACAAACTATCCACACAAACAAATTTAATCAAATCCACCCAAGAATAATAAGAGCATGCTAAAAAAATTATATAAAAAAAATAATTTTAAATCCAAAATTGACTTTTTGATAGAAAAAGAATTGCAAAAAACATGTGACTTGGACATGATTGGCGCATGTAATCCACGTGGTACCTAATGGCAGCAGTTGGAAATCTTAGCTTCAAATACGCATGATAAATCTTAAAACATATACAACTTTAAAGAAACAAAATTTTCTCCCGCAAATTCATGGAGGTTGTCAAAGATCAATCATGATTTATTGGTAGATTGGAGATAATGAAAAGGGTGTTTGAGGTTGTGATTTCTAGGAAAAATCAAGGCTGTTGTGATTTTATTTTGAAGTGTGTTGTGGTTGTGCTGAGAGGAGATCGAGTCTGTAGCTTAAGGGCTGGCTTGCAACTGGTTTGTTTGGTTTCAATGCTTTGTGAAAGAGGGAGAGGCTACAAGCAATGTGGTGGTTGTCATTGGGTCTGTCAAGAGCTGTGTTGTTACTGGTAAAGGTGTTTGAACTGACAGTTGTTGAAAGCTTCACGGTTCATAGTGATGGTGATGGGTTGCTGCAATTTAGGTATGGCCTTATTAATGGATGATGGAGGGATAATGGGTATATGATAGATTTGTGGTAATTAAGATTTTTAATGAGAGGTTAGCTCAAGGTGTTGAAAAGGTGTGTTGTGGAAATCAGGTCTTTTGGCATGGCTTTACAATATTACTACTAAGATGGTTGTTGGTGAGGGTTCAATCGGAGATATTCTTGTGTAAAAAGGCAGTATTGATTTGGTTGAACGAGGCTTATAGTGGATGATGGTTTTTTTTTTTTGCATGGTGGTTATGAGTGGTTTGTGGAGGTCTAAGGATTTGATGGGTGGTGTCTTATAGTTGGTTTATAGGGTGACAAATGGTGTTTTTTTGGGTGGTAATGATGGGTTTGTCTTGGATTACTTGGTGGGTCGATCTTGTGTGAGGGTCTTAGTGGATTTTGATGGTTTATGGAGGCTTAGGAAGGTTTATGGAGGTTGGCAACAGGGTTTGAAGGAGGAGATATGTTAGGTCAAAAGTTGGGTTAATTGGGCTAATTACAGGTTGATTGGATTTTTGGTAAGAAAATTTTGGTGTTTTAGTCCTCTCCCTTGGGAACCCCTTATCTGTATTTAGGTATCTTTATTTATAATAAAAAGTCCTACATGACATAAAATAATAATCCTTTTTCCTTTTGAAAATCTATCATAATGTTCTAATTTTTCTAGATTTTTAGAATAAAACAACCATACACTTTAGTTTCTAATTCCTTAAAAAATTAAAAATTCACGCTCTTAATCAAAATCCATCCCTAATCTTTTAATTTTTAATTTTATCTTTCTAAAAATTAAATCAAGAGAAAATAGAGTCAAATTTAGGTTATGACAATAAAAAATAAAAAACTTTATGTTTATTCCTAGAAAAAAGCACAAAAGTATAATGAATTAATGATCTTTTACCTTCAAGGGAATTAATAATCTTTATAATCATAATCTCTAAGAAATTTCCAATAAAATATATTTTATACTATTAATTATAGCTATTTAGAACTTTAGTTGGATTTTGATGAAGTAGTGAAAAATCTTTACATAAAATTAGGTTTTTCATGGGTTACGATCTTAGACCAAGACATATGGGCTTGGTGTTTGGGATTGATCGTTCCTAAATAAATAAATCCCCCATATAATGAGGGACTTTATGATGCTTAAGTTAGTATATGTATGAACAAAATAATGTATGAGAAAACTGAAAGAAAATGTAAGTATAGAGAAGTAAATGTTAAGTTTGAAAAAATTATGACTTGTTCTTTTTACTCGGTAATCTAAGGTATTTATAGATTTTAGTTATGTTAGTTCATCTTAGAAAGTAGCATGGCAATTGATAGGTGAGAACATTGGTGTCCACTATTGATTGTAATATTTGACATTGTTATTGATGGAATGGTTGATGAATGTAATTGACACATTAACTAGAAATAACCACTGGTCAAGAGAGGAGGCCCTCAATTTGCATAGAACATGGTGCGTGTTGCATTGCGGCTATTTGCTAGAAATATGGTGTCAGCCTTGCATACAAGTGTGTACTTGCAGATAATCCATTAGTATAGAAAAGGTTGAGTGTGTGGTGGTGCACAATATCTTATTCTGACTTCTCAAAACTCAAAAACATATCCAAGTGTGTGTGTATTAGACAGTTCACCACAAGTGTAAGGTATTGCTATTTAGGCCAGAGCCTAAATATCATGGGTGTTGTTGTTTCGATCATGACCCAAACGACAACAAGACAACAAGTGTGGTGGCCCAAACAACAAATTTGTTTCTCTTGGTAAAAAATCAGCACCATCATATTTGATATATAAAAAACTTATTGGTTTTATAAAGAGACTCGAGCAACATACATATAAAATTGTTATATTTACCCACTTTAGTTCAGAAAGGACTTAACAAGGGAAAAAAGATAGACAAAATATATGCCATTCGACCCGAGATAGTGTTTGGTATATTGGACAATATTGAAAGGATTGAATTGTACTGGACAAATAATTATCTTATCCCGTATTTGGTATGCTTTGAATTAAACTAGACAATTTACGTTATTTTTTGTTTGGTAGATACTAGACAAGAATCAATTGACTCGAGGTTTGAACTAGTCTAGGTTTAAAAAAAATAGAGGAAGGATTGATCCGACATGACCCGATCAAAAACTCAGGTTAACCTGCAACCCGTTCGACCCGAGATAAAACATAGGTAAAACATCTATTGACTTTTTATATACATAATTTTTTTGGTCAAAACGAGGTTGCTTTTTTTAGGTCAACATAGTTTGACCCTTTACACCTGTGACTCGGGCCTTATTTTGGGTCAACTCCTGAATTGAGTTTTAAAACTATGATAATAACCACTTTTATTTTTACGTTGCTTTAGGTCAAACCGAGTTGACCTCCTAATTCATGACCTGAGCCTTGCCTCGGGCTAACCTCTTAGTTGGATTTTAAAACTATGATAATAATTATTTTTATCCTTACATTGACTCGGGTCAATGGTCAACTTGGCCCATGACTTGAGTCTGGCCCCAAGTCGACCCCCAAGTACAGTTTTAAGACTATGATAATAATTATCTTTATCCTTATGTTGATCTAGGTCAATGGTCAACCCGACTTGTGACTTAGGCCTGACCTAGATCATTCCCCAAGTAAAATTTTAAAACTATGATAATAATTATTTTTATCCTTACATTGATCCAAGTCAATGATCAATCCAACCCGAACCTATCATCAGGTCGACCATAGAGTCAATTTTTAAGGCTGTAATAATAATTATTTTTATTGTTATGCTGACCTGAGTCAATGGTTAACCAGACCTTGGCCCCGAGCCGACCATCGAGTGGGTTTTAAAAGTATGATAATAATCATTTTAATATTTACATTGATTTGGGTCAATGGTCAACCCAACTGGTGACCTGGCCTTGCCCCGGGTTAACCCATAGTTGAGTTTTAAAACTATGATAATAACCATTTTTATCATTATGTTGACCCGGATCAACTAGATTAACCATTGTGCAGAGAATTGGACAAGCTTGTTTTGTCCTTTTTAACGAGACAAAAGTTTCTTCACTAAAACAACCTTGCATAGGACAAAAATGATGTTCATACTATCTAAAGGCGCACCAAACAACTTCACAAAAAAATTTTCTTGTTTAGACCATTATTGTCCAGCATACCAAATACCACCTTACTAGTGGTCTGGATTCATTTATTGTTTTTATAGATCTTCCTGGGTCGTATTTCCTTGCTTTATACATGGATTTTGTTTGTCAAAATTGTAAATTTCATCTTTTAAGTCATAATAAAAAGAAATGAAGATGGTTTTTCAGTCGACAACTTACAGAAGAAATTTCCCATTTATAAATCACTATATAATCATATTAAACGAAACATTATAAAACATGAGTTTTTCATTGTAGCTAGACAATTTATTATGGACTGCTATATGACACGATCAAAGAGTTGATGTCTTATCCCAAGTGCAGGAGTGTCACAGTAATAAATAACCCGGCAAGACCGGGGTCGAACCACAGAGAGGTTAATTGTATAAATTATAATTAATAAAACAACAACAACAACAACAACAACAATAATAACAACAATAATAGTAACAATAATAGTAATAGTAATAATAATAATACTCAGTACGTGGCGTTGTTATACCTGAGAATCATCTAAAAGATCGGGTCACAGGTTTCCAGCCTATATACTAAGTTTATGAAAAGATCAAAGAGATATATTATATAATATAAACAGATTTCTGATGCGAATGAACAAGGCAAGACCAACAATGTCAGGA
>Ga0325411_1002196_pt1 | contig 21957 bp, 10 predicted proteins | sample PopdelMetagenome_13_FD_206181 | JGI IMG/M metagenome (GOLD analysis project Ga0325411, IMG submission 206181) | Populus deltoides microbial communities from Bellville, Georgia, United States - Xylem-PdIQD-R4 | ecosystem: Host-associated > Plants > Phyllosphere > Stem > Wood/Secondary xylem... | reverse complement strand
CACCGTAGGACCTCCCTCGTAATTTCTTCGTACTTTTAACATTATCCGTAGGACCACCGTACTTGAGATTTGTCGGTTACTTTCAACTTAATCCAGCAGCCACATCCCAATTGAATGTGTTTGTTATTATTGCTAGTGTGAATCCACATATAAAAGATTAATTATTTTCAATATCAATAAAAAGGACAAATTACAGTCTTTATGTTACCGTGAATACATAAAAACGTTAACAAACTTTTAGCGTATCCTACATTACATTGTTTGAATTCTTGTTGCAGATTTCTATCTACGCACACGATCAAAAATACAAATAATCTTTCAGTTTAATTTAATTTTAAACAGTTCGATTTGTTTTTTATTTTTAGACTTATTTCATTTTTCTGTTTCAAACTTCTTCTCGATTTGTCTCCATCAATTTGAAATGCTATTAGTAGTGAAGAGGAAGGGATGAGGCTATGGTTTCTGGTTATGTTAGTCGGTCACGGTTGATCCTGGCTTAATGAGAGAAAAAGGGTTTTTTTTTGGGTCTGTTTTTGGCTTGGCTGACAGTGGCTGGTAGATGAGGAACTGTTGTTGGTGGAAGGGCTAATATCTGATCAGAAGGTTGTCGGTGTGGTGAAAACGACTCAGAGAGGAGAAGACGGGGGGGGGTGTCCGGGCTGAAAGTGTGAGTTACTGGTTTTAGCAGTGATTATGGCTAAAGGAAAGGGGGAAACAAGTGTTGGTGAGGGACAACGTGGTTGGCTGAAACAAGCTATTGTTATTGTAGTCGACAATGAGAGGGTGGCTTTTTGGTTACACGAGGATGATGTCGACGGCACTGCTATCTAGTGATTCCCTTTAATCTTAATTGAAATTTTTATTTTCAGCTTGGTCAACCTGAGATCCTAATCCAGCAATTCTCTTTAACCAAAACAAAAATCTCAAATAGCTCTGCTAACCTGAAATCCTAATCTGTTGATTTCCTTTAACCATAACGAAATTTTTTGTCAGAAGTTCAATCAACTTGATATCTCATTCTAACGATCCCCTTTAATCAGAACCAAAATCTTTGCTAAAAGTTCGGTCAACCTAAGATCCCAATCCGACGATCATCCTCTGTAACCAGAACAAAAATATGAAATAGCTCAGCTAACATGAAATTCTAATTTGGCGATTCCCTTTAACTAGAATCAAAATCTCTATCTGCAACTCGGTTGACCTGAAATTCCAATTCGATAGATTCACTTTAAACAGAACCAAAATCTGAAAAACATTTTTGCTAACTTGAGATCCCAATCTGACAATCCTTTTTAACCAGAACTACGAATGTGCCTTTGGTGGGGTTAACCTGAAATCTCAATCTAGAGACCACATTTATCTAGAACCTTGGTCTTTATCTTTAGCTCCTAAGATAATCATATTCTCACAGCTATTCTCATGCACAACTATCTTTCTTTTTAGCTTAATTGATTTGAAATCCTGGATCTCAATGATCCCCTTCAACTAGAACTTTTCGAGGGTATTTTTAATTATTTTGATTGAATCCAAAACATTTTGAAATCAATGAAATCAGAGGTCAAATTGAAAAAAAAATGAAAGTTTGATGGTTAATTGGAGGTTTAATTGAACAAATCAAAAACCAAGAATCATATTGTAAAAGGCACTTAACTTTAGTGATGACAATTGAGTTTAGCAGGGGTGAAATTGCATAAAATAAAGAGTTCACGAAGCAATTATGAGTGAAATTAAAAATCCTAATTTGTAGGATTTAGCCTAGACAACGTATTGTTCGGCCACTGTGTATGTTTTTCTTCTTCCATATATAATTAAGTTTATTATGATATCGAAGGAAAAAAAATAAAATAATAAAAAATTTAAGTTTTGTATATAATAGCGCATTTATGCGGCATCACAATGATCATCCTTCCTGGATTATGATTTTAGGTGTTTGACAAGAATAAAGAATTTTTGTCAATAAATAGTTAATCACAATTGTTCACTCAAATCAAACAACCGTATTAAACTAAGGATTCATTAACAAATTAAGCCATTTCCTCCATTTCCTCCTCAATTTAAACCCCTAAACTTCAAAAGCCTTCATAACTTTTCCATGACCATTGACAGCGGCCATACTAGATCCCTAAAAAACTTGGAAAATTTTCCTAAAATCATATCTCAACCACCAGTAATTTAAAATCCTAAAAGGCTTAGGAGCCCTGTTAGTTATATCTATCATCAATGAACAGGTCTATGATTAGAAGTGAATTTAGAAGGCCCAAAGGAGGGAAAAAGAAGTTTGTTCAACCAATTAGTAGATAAAAAAAAGAGTCATATCAATACGACTAAGCCCAATTTCCCTTAGATTAGGTGAACTTTTTACCTAGTAAAAGTAATTCTGGCAATTCAAAAGCATTTTTGCAGTCACAAAATGCTTTCATATGAACAAGATTATTGGTTTGTCTAAAGATTATTGGTTTGTCTAAGGTTATAAAAAAGTTCTTCTCAGTAAGGAGATCTTTATCTTATTAGGTAAAAACATAACTATTCTAATGTCAATAAAAAAGAAACTAAGTTTTTATTTAATATTGGGAATACCCCTTACATATAAGTTCATAATCTCATATACTAAAAGAAAATAAATTTTTTTTTTGTATTTTTAAAATATAGGCTTAGTTCTCACGTCTTTAATAAATTGTTTATTAAAACTTAAAATACATGATAATACATATCTTTTTTTAAAAAAAAAATTTGTATGGAAATACGATATGAATTTTTTATAATTTTAAGGGACTTGGTCGCATGCATGAAAACAAGACATTTTTTTGTTATTTTTCTATATATTTTTTGTAACATTTTAGAGAAATCCGGGTATTTTAATACAAGATTTGTATCTTTACAGTGTAAAAAATACAAACCAATATTAAGCAAAATTAGTAGAAAATACAAGAGAAAATCATATTTTATTTGAAAGGATTTTCAAAAAAATTTGGATTTTTTTTTAATTTTTTATTTAAAATAATGTATATATATATATATATATCACTAAATAACGCCCTGAAATAGATCGGATATCCAGTTCCAAATAAAAAATATTTATTACAAAAATTACATTATGCTTTCATATTTTCAAAGTTTGATATGAAATCAGGTTTTTGGCAAATCCAAATCCATCTTAAGTCCCGTTGAGTGATCGATGAAAGGGCAGTATAGGTTAGAGAATTTTTGTAATTGATCACAAGTCTAGGTGTGCCTCTTTTTATTTGAGAGTTTTTGTTAACATAGAATGTGACACATGACCTTTTGACTCTACATCTTGGTTTTGAGTCTACAATGTTGTTCTAATTCAGCATTCATTTGGATTGGTCTCGTCTTTGTAGGTATTTGTTTCTCAAAAATGTTATCTTCATAGGAATGATCAACAACATGTTTTCTTTTCCAAAAAGCATTTGGCAGGTTAGAAAAATTTCATGCTCGATTTTATTTTGGAAATCTGAAATATATCCAGTACATGGCGTTGTTACACCTGAGAATGATCTTCAGATCTTTTTACAGGTTTCCAGCCGATATATTGAGTTTGGAAAAAGAAACAAATTTCTGATGTGAATGAAGAGTCAAGTCAGACAGGATCCTTTACCAAACACAAAGCATACTTAAATTTGCAGAAAGATAATTTTTGCAAGAATATAAATAGAATATGAATAAGATAGAATCTTACTTGAATTTGTATTAGAAAAAAATCAATACAGGAGATATTGGTTACAGGAAAGTGTTTTTAAAAGAATTTATAGAATCTTACTTGAATTTGTATTAGAAAAAAAATCAATACATGAGATATTGGTTACAGGAAAGTGTTTTTAAGAGAATTTTTGTTTTTCCAAGATGTGTTCTCCCCTCAAAGGCTCAAGAGGTCTCTTTTTATAATAGAGTTCTGAAGCCATGCGCTCTTGTTCTCCATAATCAAGAGACGACAAGTTGGAAATTGCCCATGTTTTTCGTGGGGTTTTCTTTTGTTTTCTTCTTATCATCGACAGTTGATTTGTTTGTTTGTAGTATCAGGTAATGTTTGTAGAAAAGGCCTAAAACAATAGGCCTACAAATGAAAAGGGACTCAAAACATATGAGCCTAAAAGTCATTGAAAAAGGGCTCTTATATGGTTGAGTATGTCTGTTAGGCTTGTTTAAGGGTTTGTAGTTCAATCTTGAGGATCTTAATTTCTTATTGTAATTCTGGGATAATAGCTATGGGTTTTGTAACAACTCAGCTTTTCAAGCTCAAAACAACAGTAATTTTTTTTTACCTGACACTCATCGTGTCGGTAATCGGCAAACCCGTTCCCTCACATCATCAAGATACAATCCATACATCAACAACAATCAACATTTCATTTAAAAGTGAATCTTACATAAACATATAATATTATGTTTGCATGATTAGAAGTTCACATTAAAAATATACATACATAGACATGAGTTTGCATTCCTATCCTACTAATAGTCATCACGAATTTAAACAAAAAGGATCTAATAATAGTTATACGTTCAGTACATTGATTCATACAAAATACATTGTGATTTAGAATGCAACTACATGATTCCTTGCAAAAGTAGGTTCCCATGTATTAGGTTTCCTAAGCACCTTGTTGGTGTGACGTCCCTGTTGCAGCACAAAACATCTATAAGAATGCAATAGCTTAATAATGATAATAAACGGTCTGGCAGTTTAATTAAGCATTAACATTATCCAATGTTTGAAGCGTGACATTTGCAGTTCCTTCATGTACTTGGTATAAACAACTTGTAGTACATATAGATGCACAAATTCTTGCAATCAACCATAATCTTAAATTCAGCTATCCTCTTAAGGCATCATTTACCGAGGTTAACCGTTCCCTCATCCAAGCCATCCATTCGGATGCCATTAGCCAGAGCTAATCAATCATTTGTCCCGGTCATCCATTCTGATGCCATTAGCTGGAGCTAATTAATCATTTGTCCTGGGTCATCCATTCAGATGCCATTAGCCGAAGCTAATCAACCATTTGTCAACGATTAAGTATTTGGAAATTTGATATATGTACTAACACTATACGGCAACATTCATGATAAAGTATTTCATTATTCAATGTTATGGAAAAAGAAAGGTGAAAGTCACCTACCTGCTCTACCTGTGGGTTGTTCTTGTCTTGACGATGGTCCGATCCCGACAGCACCACCTAAGACATCAATGGTCACTAATCAGTACATTTGTATCTTTGAATCACATTCGTCACCATACTTATTTCAAGAGTTCATATGTTCACATTCAAGTGTTCCACATTTTACACCATCATACCATGAAATTGTTACTAGCATTTAAGTCATTTCACCCCGGGAGGCCTATTGTAGAAATCGGCAGCGAAAACTATTTCGCTATAGGCTGCGCAATTCGGCAGCAAAAACTGGTTCACTGCAGGTTTCCCAATTCAGCAGCTAAAACTATTTTGTTGTTGGCGCCACAATTTCGACAGTGAATGCTACTTCGCTGCAGCCAACATGTTTTGCGGCAGTGAATGCTACGACGTTGTAGACAACTCAATTTCAATAGTGAGTCACATATTCGCTGCAACCAATACAACCTCGGCAGTGAATCACAATTTTGCTGTAGAACACACAATTCGGCAAAGAATACTAATTTGCTGCAGGCAACTCAGTTTCAACAGCGAATCACAAATTCGCTACAGAACACACAATTCGACAGCGAATGCTAATTCGCTAAAGGCAATTCAGTTTCGAAAGCGAATCACAAATTTCACTACAAAACACACAAGTAATGGCTAAAAATAGCATCATAATATGATAGCATTTGAATAAATTTTAGAAAACACAAGTAATGGTAAACTTTCATTTGAAAGAATATATTAAGGGTGATGGCTAAAAAATATTCCCAATTAAAATTGGTAAATATCTAAAATAATTTTTTGAATTTTCTTGTCAACTCTTAATATTTAAATACTAGCCTACTTGTAGCTGTAATATTTATACCAGAATATTGACCCGTAATTCCATGAATTAAAATTTCAAAGGTTATTGAAATATTGGCCAAGTTCTCATGGATTCAATAAACTGGTTATTAAATCTAAATAAAAAGCATATATATATATTATTTTAATTTTGTATAAAAATACTATAACACACATATTTTTTTAGCAAATATATAATTTTTTGTATTTATAAGAAACTTAGCCGTATGTAATTAAAATATTTCAATAGTTTTTTTTATCTTTTTCTCTCCCCTTTTTTTTATCATCTATTTAACACAAAGTAATAAAAAGAAAATGAACACCCACACAAACGCATTCTCTTTTCTACTAAATTTTACTTACACACCTAAAAAACACACCAAAAAATCCTTTATATAACCTAATATCTATACAAATTTAATAATAAAATAATGAAAAAAATTTAACATCTACATTCAATAAAAAAAATATTGTTAATAAACTGAAAAAAATAATGAAAAAAAGAAAATCATAACAAGTGAGAAGAATCACAATACATACCTTTTAAACTTTGAAAATAAAGAAGATAGAACTAGAAATTGAAGCAAAATCACTTGAATTCAAGGAAAAAATGAAAGGGATTGCAGTTTTAAAATGAAAGGAAAAAATGAACAGAAGGGGTGCTCGCTGGGATTTATACTACGTTTTGTGCGACAGAATCACGTGTTATTTAAGGAAATATTGCAATAATTATTGCAGAGATTGTCTTCTATAACCAGCACCAACAAATCCTATATTTATGGTATCTTATATTGCAGTGATTATTTTACATAACCAGCACGAATCAAATCATATATATATATATATGGTATTTTATATTGTAGGAATTATATATGATTCAATAATTATCTCCTTGACACATTGCTTTCTTAATATTAGCTCTGATGCTTTATGTTATCGCCACACGTAAACCCTTATTATTTTTATTTTTATTTTTATTTTTTATTTTTGAAAAATTTATCAAAACATGGGTCAAAAATTGGGTAGCAACAGATGCCCCCTCTTTACAATGCTTACGAAGCAAAACTCCTCAATGTTTTGCATAGTAAACTTGTAAAGAAAAAAAAAAGTATTCCTTGCTAACTGAGTGATCCACTTATCCAAGGACTTCACTTTTTAAAAGAAAATTATCTCGTTATCATGGGTGACCTGCCCCCCCCTTTTTTAAAAAAGAAATTTGGTCTATTTTCACGGGCGACCTGCCCTTTTGATTGGGTTAACCTAAGATCCCATCTGGCGATTTCCTTTAATTCAAAGCAAAGTTGGCGTGTAGCTCGGTCAACCTAAAATCCCATCTGGTGATTCCCTTTAACCAAAGCTAAACTATGTGTGTGGTAGGGTTAACCTGAGATCCCATCTGGTGATCTCCTTTAACCACAACCAATACAAAAATGTGTGTGTGATCTCATTATGACGGGTGATCTACCCAAAATGAAAGATGGTCTCATTATGACAGGTGACCTACCCAAGTGGAAAAGGGGAAGAGTGGTCTCATTCTTATGGGTGACCTACCCAGATAAAAAAAAAAGATGGAGAATGGTCTCATTCTAAAAGGTGACTTACCCAAAAAAATGGTCTCATTATGACGGGTGACCTACCCAAGTGGAAAAGGGGAAGAGTGGTCTCATTCTTATGGGTGACCTACCTAGGGGGAAGAATGGCCTCATTATAATGGGTGACCTACCCAAGTAAAAAAAAATGGAGAATGGTCTCATTCTAATGGGTGACCTACCCAAATATAAGTGAAAAGGATTTTAGAAAGGGGTCTCGATATCGGGTGACCGACCCCTCTTAAAATTCTTAGAAAACTCCACGCTTTTCTAAGAAACGGTTTCAACATCAGGTGACCGACCCCTCTTAAAATTCTTAGAAAACTCCACGCTTTTCTAAGAAACGGTCTCAATATCAGGTGACTGGCCCATCTTAAAATTCTTAGAAAACTCCACGCTTTTCTAAGAAATGGTCTCAAAATCACGTGACCTGCCCACCTTAAATTTTTTTTAGAAAACTCCACGCTTTTCTAAAAAAAGGTCTCAATATCAGGTGACTGGCCCATCTTAAAATTCTTAGAAAATTCCACGCTTTTCTAAGAAACAGTTTCAATATCAAGTAACCAGCCCCTCTTAAAATTCTTAGAAAGCTCCACGTTTTTCTAAGAAATGGTTTCAATATCAGGTGACAGGCCCCTCCTAAAATTCTTAGAAAACTCCACGCTTTTCTAAGGGATGGTTTTGATATCGGGTGACCTGCCCACCTCAAATTTTTTTTAGAAAACTCCACACTTTTCTAAAAAATGGTCTCAATATCGGGTGACCGGCCCATCTTAAAATTCTTAGAAAACTCCATGCTTTCCTAAGAAATGATCTCAATATCGGGTGATAGGCCCCTCCTAAAATTCTTAGAAAACTCCACACTTTTCTAAGGAATGATCTCAATATCGGGTGACTTGCCCACCTTAAACTTTTTTTTTTAGAAAACTCCACGCTTTTGTAAAAAATGGTCTCAAAATCAGGTGACCGGCCCCTCTCAAAATTCTTAGAAAACTCCACGCTTTTCTAAGAAACGGTTTCAGTATCAGGTGACCGGCCCCTCTTAAAATTCTTAGAAAACTCCACGCTTTTCTAAGAAACAGTTTCAATATCAGGTGACGGGCCCCTCCTAAAATTCTTAGAAATTCCACGCTTTTCTAAGGAATGGTCTCAATATCAGGTAACCTGCCCACCTTAAACTTTTTTTAGAAAACTCCACGCTTTTCTAAAAAATGATCTCAATATGAGGTGACCGTCCCATCTTAAAAATTCTTAGAAAACTCCATGCTTTTCTAAGAAACGGTTTCAATATTAGGTAAACGGCCCCTCTTAAAATTCTTAGAAAACTCCACGCTTTTCTAAGGAATGGTCTCAATATCGGGTGACCTGCCCATCTTAAAATTCTTAGAAAACTCCACGCTTTTTTAAGAAACGGTTTCAATATCAGGTAACCGGCCCCTCTTAAAATTCTTAGAAAACTCCATGCTTTTCTAAGAAATGGTCGCAATATCGGGCGACCTACCTATCTTAAAATTCTTAGAAAACTTCACGCTTTTCTAAGAAACGGTCTCAATATCAGGTGACCGACCCATCTTAAAATTCATAGAAAACTCCACGTTTTTCCAAGAAATGGTCTCAATATTGGGTGACGTGCCCATCTCAAACTTCAAAAGAAAACATCTTACCTCGAGGAAATGAAGCAGTGCTGGTTCACAATTCCTATCCTTTTTCGTAGTTCCATTGACCTATTTTGAAAACATAGGTCCCCCTTTTTGTTCTAGTTTTCTAAAATTCTTAGAAATTCCACGCTTTTCTAAGGAATGGTCTCAATATCAGGTAACCTGCCCATCTTAAACTTTTTTTAGAAAACTCCACGCTTTTCTAAAAAATGATCTCAATATGAGGTGACCGTCCCATCTTAAAAATTCTTAGAAAACTCCATGCTTTTCTAAGAAACGGTTTCAATATTAGGTAAACGGCCCCTCTTAAAATTCTTAGAAAACTCCACGCTTTTCTAAGGAATGGTCTCAATATCGGGTGACCTGCCCATCTTAAAATTCTTAGAAAACTCCACGCTTTTTTAAGAAACGGTTTCAATATCAGGTAACCGGCCCCTCTTAAAATTCTTAGAAAACTCCATGCTTTTCTAAGAAATGGTCGCAATATCGGGCGACCTACCTATCTTAAAATTCTTAGAAAACTTCACGCTTTTCTAAGAAACGGTCTCAATATCAGGTGACCGACCCATCTTAAAATTCATAGAAAACTCCACGTTTTTCCAAGAAATGGTCTCAATATTGGGTGACGTGCCCATCTCAAACTTCAAAAGAAAACATCTTACCTCGAGGAAATGAAGCAGTGCTGGTTCACAATTCCTATCCTTTTCCGTAGTTCCATTGACCTATTTTGAAAACATAGGTCCCCCTTTTTGTTCTAGACTTAATGAGCTCCTGTTTCCATTTGTTTGTCCGACTCGTCCTCTTGAAACGGAATATGCTCCACGCACTATACTTCCTACCCTCTTGGTGAAGAGATCTTTGGTTCCTTATAGGGCCCTTTCTTGCTCCATTGAGTATTGTCTCTTTTTTTTAAAAGGAAAACTCAAAAGATTTGGTTTTGTTCATGGAAACTAAAACTTTCAATGCAATTATCAATTCTCATAAAAGATGCTTTTTTAGAAGTTTTTATGATGATACCCCTTTGGGCTTTGGCTAACTATGGACCCCTATGTGCACTTCTTGCCCCCAGTGTGGTGTGCAATTCCTATCAGGTTTAAATTTGGTTTGGATCGCTCCAATTTGAGAATTGATGGCGTCATCTCCTTAGTCATGCGTAAAACAATAAAAGATTTTGAATGTTATGAGATCATGCGTTTTACGAAGAAAAGGTTATTTACAGAGAGAATTCATGGCCAAACTTTATTTTATTGATTGGGAAGCATAATATTTCTTTATAGAGTCAGCATTCATAGGTTTAACTAGATCTTCTCCATCTATTCTAGATAACAATAAAGCTTCTCCTGAGAACATTTTCTTTACCACCAGAGGGCCTTCATTGTTTGGCGCCCATTTACTCTGATCTTCTCCTGGTAAAAGGCAACATTTTCTTCAGTACAAGATCTCCTTCGTGGAATCCTCAAGGTTGAATCTTCTTGTCATATGATTTGGCCATCCTTCTTTGATAGAGTTAATGATGACAGATTGTGGTTATCCTCTTTTCACTGATCAGATTCAACTGTTCATATCTAACCTTTGCCCATTCTACCTCTTCTAGCTCAAAGTCTATCAATACTCTCAATGAAGGGATTTCCACTTCTAAAGGCATCACCGCCTCCATTCCAATATACCAACGTATACGGGGTGGCTCCTATTGAGGTACGGACTGCAGTGCGGTATGTGTGAAGGGCAAATGGCAACATCTCATGCCAATCCTCATAGGTGACTACCCTCTTCTAAATAATCTTCTTGATATTTTTGTTAGTAGCTTCTACCGCACCATTCATCTTTGGCCTATATGGTGAGGAATTGGAATGCTTGATTTTCCATTTAGGCAGAGTTTTATTATCTTCTTGGCATTGAAGTTCTGGACATTATTAGTTATAATCTTTTCTATTGGACCATATCGACAGATTAAATCTCTTTCCATAAATTTCTTCACCACTTTTTACCTCCATGTCATCCAAACATCTCAACAAAGTTCCGTCAGATGATTCCTTACACAAAGTTTCCCCATCAAGATAGAAATCAATTGCCAACCTCCTCAAAGTCTTCTTTTCGATTTTGGATGCCCCCATGGGATATGTCTGGTTTTGGATGAAATTCTTGATATCATAGTACCAAGGGTTTCCATCCATTTCTCTTTCAACAATAAGCTGAGTTATTTCTGATATCAATGTGTACCGGCTGTACCTTGTGCCCAAAGTCTATTCTAACCATGAAAGCTAACGTGGCCAAAACATCAGTAAAATGATTTCATTCCCTTCCTAAATGGGTGAACTTTATTTCCTCAAATTCTCTAGCCAATTTAGACAAGTATTCTTGGTAAGGTCTCAACTTCTCATCCTTGGTTTGCCATTGTCCTTTTACTTGGCAAATGATCAGCATTGAGTCTCCATACACATCTATCTTTCTGATGTTTAACTCCAATGCAGCCTCTAAAACCGAGAATGCAAGCTTCATACTCAGCTGTGTTGTTAGTGCACCCAAACTATGACTTATATGAAACCAGATAATGTTCCTTATCAGGAGAGATTAGCACTGCCCCCACTCCGTTACCAACAGCAACATCAAAGTACATAATCCACCAATCCGATTTCCCTTCCTCGATTGCAAGCACATTTTCACCAGGACAATCAAAGCTTAACGGCTCATAATCTTCCATAGCATGGTCAGCTAGGTGATCGGTGATGACATACCCTTTCATGGCTTTCCTTGTCATATATATTATGTCGTACTCAACCAGTAGAACTTGCCATTTTGCAATTCAGCTTGATAGATAGGGGTGGATTCAGTAGGTATTGCTTGATTTTCTCGAAAGCTTCTTCACTCTTATTCCAAATTCCGAGATTCTTCTTTCTTAACAATCAGAGATTGGGTCACAAGTCGTGGTTAATTGGGATATAAACCGAGCAATGTAATTCAACCTTCCCAAGAACCTTCTTACATCCTTCTCAGTCTTGGGAGTTGGCATAGATTGAATAGCCTTTACTTAACCGGTCCACTTCTATCCTTTTGTCACTCATCATAAATCCCAACAACTTCCCAGATTTCACCATGAATGAACACCTTGTATGGTTAAGCCTCAACTTGTACATCCTTAGTCTTTCAAATAATTCCTTCAATATTTGGACATGATTCTCTCCCTCTCTAGATTTAGCAATCATGTCATCCACGCATACTTCAATCTCTTTATGCATCATGTCATGAAATAGAGTCAACATGGCCCTTTGGTAGGTGGCCTCAACATTCTTTAACCCAAATGGCATGACTTTATAGCAAAATGTTCCTCATGATGTTACAAAGGTTCCTTCTCCCTATCCTCTTGTCATTTTTATCTTATTGTAGCAAAAACATCCATCCATAAAGGAATATATGAAGCTACGTGATGCATTGTTAATCAACATATCTAGGTGTGGTAGAGAAAAATTGTCTTTAGGGTTAATTCGACTTAACTCCCTAAAGTCCACACAAACTTTGATTTTATCTTCTTTTTTAGGTACTACCGCTATGTTGGACACACATCGTGGATATTTGGCTACTTCTAGAAAACTAGTATTCCACTGCTTTTTAATTTCTGCCTTTACTTTGATTAAGACATCCAGATGGATTCTCCTCAACTTTTGCTTAACTGATTTGCATCATTCTACCAGCAGTACCCTTCGTACTACAATATCAGTATCTAAATCAGACATATCCTCATAATACCAAGTAAAAAACATCTACATAATCTCGAAGTAACCAACTATTCTCTTTCTTTATGAGTGATCATAGTCCTTATCTTTAATTTTTCTTTTATTTTTTTCTTTGCCACATCTATGGTTTCAAATTCCTCTTTAGCGGGTTTCCAAGCTTGTTCATGTTGTTCTTATTAATTTTTATGAATCCCCTAATGTTATTTTCCTCTCATTCTTCTTCTTCTACAACTAATATGTATTATTTAAAGTTCGGCCATTCATTCTCAGTGTAAAGTGCAGGTGTTGTAATGAAAGATCTGCTTTGAAAACGGAAAGTGATGTGTAAGAACATCATGATGAACTTTTGAAAATGCATGATCTTATTAAAAGGAAAAAGTTTGGCTAAAAAAAACAAGGATAAAATCCAATTGACATTTGGAACCTCAATTTAAAAAGGTGAAAAAGACAAACAACACAATATCATGATCAAACAAGCATTGTTGATTAAATTTTAAACACCAATAGAGCTTCTTGGGTCTCCCAATTCTGGAACATCTCTCCCTTTGCTAGCTTTTGAATGAAGGTCTTGAGATTCAAAATGCTTTGAGCTTAGGCTTGTTTGGATGTAAAAAGATATTATGGAGCATACATCATAAGGATAGGTTCTATTTCCTTTTTGTGAGACATTGGGTAGGTTTACTACTTGGTCTCTAAGGAGGGTCTCTTGTTGTCCTAGTGATCACCCTCGTAAAGGCAATATGGGGGCTCAGCAGATAGTGGGATGGCACATGTACCAACCACTATCAGTCTAAACACTCAGCAAAGAGTTGGGGGTTTACACAAACTTAAACCTTGACTCAAGTCATAAGGCAAGCTGCTAGTCCCCCACCTAACTTAAAGTTAAATGTGTGTGCAATCAAAAAGATAATAATAATAAAGTGATGCATGACTATACCATATATGACATAATGTAAAGATGCATGTTAAAGCTTTTAAACCAAGTATCATTCATAGTAAAAAAAACAACAACACATAGCATAATAAAAAAAACAATTACCAAGCTTAGTCCAAGGGTCCCCAGTGGAGTCGCCATCCTGTCGCACCCTCGCGAGAGGAGCGCGGCGTCGCGGCGATCCTTAATTGATTTTGAGGTCTTTTGTTTTGATTGTGAATAAGGGAGTCGCCACCTAGTATTATGGTCACTAGGAAACCTAACTGGTCTTTCAGAGATTCTAAGGCAAGGGACTGGTTGCGTAAAGGGAAGGTATTAGCACCCCTAGTACGCCCTACCTAAGGTAAGCTGTTTGGTGTTTGGTTTGCCTTATAATTGCTATGGTGTTGGTGTTTTCCTAGGATACGTTTTGCTATGATGAATGGATTTGGGCTGAAAGTTTAAAAAGAAATAAACCTTGGTCAATGTGGATCACACCCTTAGATATATCTACAAAGTACTAAGGAGAACCAATGCAGATTTCTTGAAATCTGTGTTTGAATCAGACTAAATTTATTAAGATAGAAATCCAAGGAGATTCCATGTGCTTTAAAGCTCATTTTTCCCTTAGTATTTCAAGAGTTTTGCAACTCGTAAATCACAAGGAGGAAGGATAAAAATTTAGAAATATTAGGAAATTCAAGGCGCTTTAAAAGCCTATTTTTGCCTTAGTATTCAATACTCTCACGGCTCGTAAACCATGAAGTCAGAAATTGAAATGTCCTCAATTATAATCAAGGCTTGTTTCAAGGATGTACGTTGACTTATTATTCCTAGAAAATTATTATGGATATTTATCACTTAGGGTTTCTTTATCCAAATATTAACAGTGAATAATAACAAGTTATTCCCAATAATATTTTGGATATTCATCCCTTTGGAATTTCTTTATCCAAACATTAACGGTAAATAATAGATGAATTCCCCCCAAAATAAGATTTTTGTATTTTTTGGAATATTGACCAATACCCTTTGGAGTTTTACAAACATGTTGTAAAATCCAGAAATGCAAGAAAATAATTTTTGTTGTGTTTAAGAAATCCATGCGAAAACACATTTTCAAAACTTTCAATATTTTTTATTAAAAAAAAACATTCAAAACATGTAAGGATATTGGCCGTATGCAACACACGAAAAATATTTTTTATATTTTCTATTAAAAACACATACATCGCATTTAATCATAATTAAAGTCAACAAACCATGTATTAGTTAAATTCTTAAGGCTTTAATAAATGAGTTATTAAATCCCAAAAAATATGTAGAAACATGTTCTTATATTTTCACAGGAAATACAACATGATTTTATTTGTCCTCGAGATATTTGATTATATACAAATTAAAACACTTTTTTCTTTTTTATTATATTTTTCTCCTACACTCACATTTACATGTTACCAATCACCAAAATTCAACATAAAACAAACAATACAACACACAAATAAAATTACATAATAGCCCCTAAAATTCCAGGGAACTGTTGGGAAGGCTTCTGGACCAGAAAACAGTGGCGGCACGTCTGATCCACATGCTACCGACACTGGCGGTGCGTGGGTTCACACGCCGCCAGAAAAAAAAATGACAGGGGAGATCTGCAACGGCTTCCTCCCCTCTTCACTGTCCTGCCGGTGGTGGCTTTCACCGTGACCAGCAACAAGGAAAAAAACGCAGGCAATTGATTTTAAATTTTTTGTTTCTTGTTCACGGATCTGTTTTCTTTCTCTTCTTCTCCGTTTTGGATCTGCTTCTCTCTACAGATCTGTTCTTTTCTTTTCCTTTCCCATTCTTCTCTGTCTTAGGTGGGGGCAAGACCAAGGGGGCCGCCGGCTGCTAGGCTTTGGGTTTCCGTCCGGTCTGTGCAGCAGTCGGTGGCCGGTTCATACCTTGGTGAAGACGACGGCCTGTAGACTGCTCCCTTTCAGTTGGAGGGGAATGAGCAGATCGGGGTGAATGGCCTGTGGGGCTGTTATCCTGGTTGGTTCTGGGGCCGGTTGAAGGAGATTAACGAAAGAACGGGGGTGGTCGGGTCTTCACGAGATGCGCGGTGATGGTGAAGGAGAAACGGCTGAGTGGGAGAAGGGAAATGGTAGCTCGTGTTCTGTGAGCAGGAGGATGACAGGTCGGTGAAGACGGAGAAGGCTGGTTTGGGTGGTCTGTGGGGGAAGATGGGGACGGCTGAGAGAGAAGGAAAAGCTTCCTTGGGCGGTGGCTCTTTTTTTTTTAAGGAGGGTGTGCAGCCGGTTCTAAAAAGGATAGTTTTAGGGTTTTGTGGAAGCCCTAATTTTTTTTGTCTTAAAATTGCTCTCTTTTTTTTGTAAATTTTTCTGTCCCTTTTGCATATGATTGAAGGTTCACTTATATAGAAAATCTCTACACGTGTTATTTAAGGAAATATTGCAATAATTATTGCAGGGATTGTCTTTTATAACCAGCACCAACAAATCCTATATTTATGGTATCTTATATTGCAGTGATTATTTTCCATAACCAGCACAAATCAAATCATATATATATATATATGGTATTTTATATTGCAGTAATTATATATGATTCAATAATTATCTCTTTGACACATTGCTTTCTTAATATTAGCTCTGATGCTTTATGTTATCGCCACACGTAAACCCTTATTATTTTTTATTTTTGAAAACTTTATCAAAATATGGGTCAAAAATTGGGTAGCAACAACATGATTATTACTAGTGATGACATTCATGGTATTTCAGTCTTAAAGACAGAGTTGGCTAGACGACTTGAAATAAAGGATTTGGGTTATCTTCAATATTTCCTAGATATTGAGGTAGCATACTCACCTAGAGATTACCTTCTTTCTTAGTCGAAATATGTTGCAGATATTCTTGAGCGGGCTAGACTTACTGATAACAAGATTATAGATATTCCTATTGAGGTTAACGCGAGGTACTCTTCTTCTGATGGTTTATCTTTGATAGATCCTACTTTATACCGCACTATTGTTGGGAGTTTGGTATATCTCACCATTACTCGTCCAGATATTGCATATGCAGTTCATGTTGTTAGTCAATTTGTTGCTTCTCTTCCTACTGTTCACTAGGTAGCTATTCTTCGTATTTTGCGATATCTTTAGGGTACAGTTTTTCAAAGTCTTTTACTTTCATCCACCTCTTCCTTGTAGTTGCGTGCATACTCTGATGCTGATCATAGTAGTGATCTCACAGATCGCAAGTCTGTTATGGGGTTCTGTATCTTTTTAAGTGATTCTCTTATTTCTTGGAAGAGCAAGGAAAAATTTATTATTTCTCAATCATCCACCAAAGCAAAATATCATGTTATGGCATCTACTACCAAAGAGATTGTTTGGTTACTTGGTTACTTGCTGATATGAGAGTTTTCTTTTCTCATCCTACTCCTATGTATTGTGACAACCAGAGTTCTATTCAGATTGCTCACAACTTGGTTTTTCATAAGCGAACTAAGCACATTGAGATCGATTTTCATCTTACTCGTCATCATCTCAAGCATGGCACCATAGCTTTACCTTTTGTTCCTTCTTCCTTGCAGATTGCAGATTTCTTTACCAAGGTCCATTCCATCTCTCGTTTTTGTTTTCTGGTTGGCAAACTCTCGATGCTTGTAGTTGCCGCATCGTGAGTTTGAGGGGAGATGTTAAATAATATTTATGTAGTCTTATTTATTAAGGGTAGAATAGTACTTTTAGTTTAACCTATATATACTTTATTTGTATTTAGGTTAAGATTAAGCACTCATAATATACAGATTATTTAGAATTCTATCATTCCTTTTATGTTTGATCTTAATTATTTTAACAAGGTGGTATTACCATGTATTTATTTGTATGTTTTATTGTATGATATAATAGATATGAATTTTTGGACTTTAAAAGAAGAAGCATTATAGAAGGAAAAAATGAAATTTAATTCAAGGGTATTTTGATCTTTTTTCCTAACAAGTGGCATTTAGGTAATTTCAGGCACTTCTAAGGATATTTTTTAATTAGTTTTTTACATCTATATGTATTTTATTTTTTGTATTTTATAAAATACGTGAAAGTGATAAGAACAATGACGATACAGGTCCAATGCCTAAAATTTTTCTGTCATCCCACGTAAGTCGTCCAACACCCTTTTTTTGTATTTAATTTAATAAAATTAAAGAAAAATATAAAAAAGCAAAGAAAATAAAAAAAATAATATAGCAAAAAATATAGAAATCAATTTATCTTTCACATTAAGGAAAAATAGGACAATTTTTTTTTTTTGTGTCACAGCTTTTGTAGAATTCTCTGAAATTTCTAATGAAATTTCAGCAAAGTTTTTTTCATATTAGTAACTCCCAAGTTATCAATTATTTAAATACTTCACTAGCCCCAACGCATTCAACTTTGGAGTTTTAATAGGGTTCGGTTTTTTAGACTAGGTACACTGACTGTGCATTTATACTTGGTCATATTGGCCAAATGAAAAGTCATCTATTTAAAAGCTTATTTAAAATAAAGATTTTTAAAAAATTGTGTTCTTTTATGACTGCTTATTTAAAATATTACATCTAATTTGTCTGTATATATAGACAATTCTGACAAGGTTTTATATACTTAAAACAGTTATATCCTTTCCAAAACTATTTTTTTATCTTTTTCATGTCAAAAAATTTATGTTACTTCTAACAGAGACCAACGCTTACAAAATTGTTGTTTATTCTCCCTTGTATTATTAAGAATAAAAGATTGAAAAATTAGTTTGATTCTGCCATGCAGTAATTGTTGCTTCTATGCATTAATTGTTGTGTATAACTGTAGTTGCAATTAATTGCCACGTGAAAATAAATAAATAGTTGTAAAGTATTCACTTACTATTTGACTATTACATGTTTTTTAATGTATTTATACGTACATTAGCAATGTATAGATAGATCATAAAAAGGAGTGTTTATTTCATTATTAAACATATTTATTAAATTATATTTTGCGCAATTTGTTTGTTCTTAATTTTTTTTATTTGATTTAATTAATATTTTTTTTATTATATATATATAAAGTTCATTTTATTATTACGATGATAATAGATAATTGAGATAAATAACCTTGCTTAGTCTTCATTATTTACCACAACAAAATGATATTATTAAATATAAGAAAAAAACATTGAAAAAATGATGGATCCTATATTAATAAGTTTTGAATTATCACAAAACATAGAAAAGATGATGGATAGATCTTATTAGCAAATTATATTCCAAATAGAATATCTCACAAAAAATGAACAAGATGCATAGCTAAGGTTGTGGTTCATCTACCAAAAGAAGCCTAGAAGAAGTACGACAACTAAAATATCTAAAACTGAAATTTTAACTGATGAGTTTGGAATTTATTTATCTATTTAGTGGTTTTTACTAACTATAAGTTTGGCTTCGAAATATGGATGTAAAATAAAATAATATATTTAACAAACAACTTAAGCAATATAAGCAATTGTATAGACTCTCCAATACTACGATCGATAACTTGTAAGCGGCCTGTAGTGTCTTAATTATTAGGAGCTCCCAATCAGTATCGAGCACCCAGTCTAAGGAGATCGTAGCCTTTAAACAACACACGGCTGATCTCACCTAGCAATATAAGCAACTCTCGGTGAATTATGAACAACTCTGCCAGATCATCATGGACATAAGATCACATATGAGTGGTACGTGTGCGCTCTATTTTTGACCGTATGGTCCCGAGAACGACTAGCCTCCTTCTCCTCCTCATTCGGCTCCGTCATTGTTCTAGTTCAATTTTTTTTTTTGGAAACACTCTAAAACTATAATGAATATTTGGATGAATATTATTTAATTTTTATTTTTAATATTTTATACAATTTTATTTGCTTAATTGATTTTTTTACTATTATTATATCCAATTTTATATAATTTATTCTACATAATTTTTTTTAAAATATTTTAAAAATAGCACTGATGGATTTACAGACGGAATAATATCATCGGTATTTTATAGAGAGTTGCAAAATATTTACTGCATATGCCACAATTACCGATGTCATTATTTCATCGGTAAATCACAAACAAAATAAATTCGTTATTTTATAGTATTACTATGTATTTGTTTATATGTTCTATGTATAAAATTATTGATATGAAATTTATAAGTCAAATAAATTATTTGTGGAATATTTCTTCATATGTTAACATTTTGCAATTATAAATATAAACACAAGAAATTGTAGGTAAAATAAATCATCATCTATCAATAGCAATTTACAAATTATAATTAGGATATCTATTCACCATAATTTTAATTTGCTTTCAAGTATAAATTTCGAAGATAAAGTTTACAAGAAATTGTAACCCCAATATTATTAATTATCGTTATTCAATAGCAATTAAAAGTGAGCACAAGAAAATTGTACATATAGCTAAAAAAATTGAAACATGTCAGTGTTCCCTTTTTCAGTTGACTTCATATGTGAGGCCAGAAACAAAATGAAGGACTCAAGGTTTAAACCAAAAGGGCGCAATGCGTGATTGATAATAAAGCAACTCGTTGACTTCATATGTTTTTTTTTCTTTTCATTTGTGCACTAGTAAAATGTGGTAGAATGATAGTAATTACCATAAAAATTCAAGGGTATTTTGAATTTTTTTTTTCTAACCAATGGCATTTAGGTAATTTCAGGCACTTCTAGGGATTTTTTTAATTATTTTTTTACATGTATATGTATTTTACTTTTTATATTTTGCAAAATACCTAAAAGTGATAAAAACAAATGACGATACAAATCCAGCGTCTGAAATTTTCTGATCATCGCACTCATGTCCAACACCCTCCTTTTGTATTTAATTTAATAAACTTAAAGAAAAATGTAAAAAAGAAAAGAGAATAAAAAAGTATAGAAATCAATCTATCTTCACATAAAAAAAATAAGAGAATTTTTTTTGTGTCGGAACTTTTGTAAAAATCTCTAAATTTTTTAATGAAATTCCAGCAGAATTTCCCCCTAATTTCAAATTATTATTTATTTTAATAGTACGCCATCCCAAACACATTGAACTTTGGAGTTTTAATAGGGTTCGGTTTTTTAGACTAGGTACACCTTTCATCAATTACTGCGCATTTATACTTGGTCATATTGGCCAAATGAAAAGTCATCTATTTAAAAGCTTATTTAAAATAAGATTTTAAAAAAATTGTGTTCTTTTATGACTGCTTATTTAAAATATTACATCAAATTTGTCTGTATATATAGACAATTTTGACAAGATTTTATATACTTAAAACAATTATATCCTTTCCAAAACTATTTTTTATCTTTTTCATGTCAAAAAATTTATGTTACTTCTAACAGAGACCAACGCTTACAAAATTGTTGTTTATTCTCCCTTGTATTATTAAGAATAAAAGATTGAATATACATGAAAGTAACTGTTGTTATGCATTTGATTTTCAATGCACTTGAGATAAAAAAACAACTCTTTTGTTCGTGTCAATGTGATTGGGCTTGTTAATCTAAAAGCCAACAATGGGCATAGATTCATCCTCATAGCTGTTGACCACTTCACAAAATAGGTAGAAGCAAGTTCATACACCTATGTAACACAAAAGTTGGTGAAGAGGTTAATAAAAAGAGACTTGATTTGTCGATATGGTCCACCAGAAAAGATAGTGACCGATAATGCACAAAATTTCAATGGAAAAATGATAGTGGAGCTCTATACCAAATGAAAAATCAAGCATTCAAATTCCTCACCATACATGCCGAAGATGAATGGTGTCGTGGAAGCCGCTAATAAGAACATCAAGAAAATTATTTAGAAAATGATAGTCATTTACAAAGATTGGCATGTGAAGTTGTCATTCGCTCTCCATACATATCGCACTGCAGTAAGAACCTCGACAGGAACTACTCTGTATTCTCTGGTGTATGGTATGGAGGCGGTGATGCCTTTGGAAGTAGAAATTGACACGACCAAAAGATTGATGTCTTCTCCCAAGTGCAGGAGTGTCGAAGTAATAAATAACCCAGCAAGACT
>Ga0325411_1002195_pt1 | contig 21965 bp, 13 predicted proteins | sample PopdelMetagenome_13_FD_206181 | JGI IMG/M metagenome (GOLD analysis project Ga0325411, IMG submission 206181) | Populus deltoides microbial communities from Bellville, Georgia, United States - Xylem-PdIQD-R4 | ecosystem: Host-associated > Plants > Phyllosphere > Stem > Wood/Secondary xylem... | reverse complement strand
CTTCCCCACCGCCCCCCCCCCCCCCCCCCCCCCCCCCCCCCCGGATTTTTGTATTAGCATATGGAAAGGAGTCTTCTTCTTTACTTCCTAGTTTTTCAAAATAATCACATTTTATTCCTTTCTTTGTGTTTCAAAATATATTAACTCTTGTTTATATTTTGTGAAAACATTTGCTGGATTTCTTTCAAATTGGATTAATTTTTAATGTGTGTTCGGTAGCTTTTATAAAAGTGTTTTTTAATTGAAAAAACATTAGATTAATATGTTTTTTAGATTTTTTTATTTTTAACATTAGTATATAAAATCATAAAAATACTAAAAATAAATCAATTTAATATCTTATTAGGCAAAGAAAAAAAAACCAGTTTTAAAAAAATTTTAAAATATGATAATTAAAACTTTCTGGTAGGACAATTAACGTTTAACAAAAAACAAGTGACCACGGTATAGAACCTGTTTGTTTTTTTTTATTTCAAAAATATTTTTAAAAAAATTAAAAATTCTACTATTTTTTTATTTTAATTTTTTTATTTTCATACTATTTTAATATACTGATGTTAAAAATAAAAAAATAATTTTAAAATATTTTAAAATAAAAAATATTTTAATAAATAACCACCTTCACACTATAAAACGGGATCTAAGCCACCAAACATGAAGAGCTAGGTTGTCATTTCCTTCAAAATTAAGATACTAAATAACTCGCACTTGAGGGTCTAGCTGTTGTGGTCAATCGTGTGACTTGTTCCGCCCCCGTCCCGGGTTCGACCCTCTATGTGCACGTCTGTCACCCCCGCGGTGCCTTACCTGCTCCTGGGCTTGCAGGATGTCCAGTGGGCCGTGGGGAATAGTCGTGGTGCGCGTAAGCTAGCCCGGACACCCCACGTAAATCAAAAAAAAAAAAAGAAGATACTAAATAACTCTACTTTTGGACATTTAAAACCTTGGAGGTGCCACCGGAAACACAGACGCACAAAAGGTATTAATTAGTCTGTGGATCCAAATTATTATAACGTTTTGATTCCTTAACTCATTTTGCGCTGTAAAGTTCTATTTTCTGAAACAAATGATTTTTTCTTTTTAAAATTAAAGTGGTTGGAATTTCTGTTTTTAACATTAATCACCTTCTTAGTATCCTATTATCTGTCATTCATTTTTTTTCCCAACAAAAATAAAAATCTCTCTTGGTTTTCAAAATTTCCTGATAATTAGATTAATCACTTGCTTAGTTAGCGGTTTAACTTATTGCAAGTGATTTATGAAATGTTATAGAGATTATAATTAATTATTTTATTGTTTTGGTTCTAAAAATTACAACATTTGTGTATGGAAACTAAACATGCTTTTTCCATCCAGTCTTGGAGAAGCCATATATGCATGAAATTCTAGCTTCATAATATTTTTTTAATATATTTTTAAATTTAAATCAAATATGATAACCTAGGGATTAAATTCCTTTATCACCTGTACCTAAGAGATAAAATATATTGATCTTTTCATAGTTTATTTATTTTTGCTATAATTTTCATATTAAGAAAACTAAAAGCATAAAACTATGGGATTCAATAAGGGTTAATTTGATGTTCTGGTTGAATCGTTATTTTGTTATTTTAAATTATTATTTTTTAATATTTTTAAATTATTTTAATGGTTTGATATTAAAAATAATTTTTTTTTAAAAAATATTATTTTAATTCATTTCCATGTAATTAATAAAAAAACATTATAAAAGCACCTTATACCACACTTTAAAACACAACATCTACAAAACTTCCAAATAGATACTGCATACAAGAAAACATTACAAAAATACCTTATACCAAACTACCTCTATTTTTATCAAGAATACCCCTTCAGGATTTAATTTTACTTTCTATTTATACATTACATATTTTAACATTGTGCTTTTAGTATCAATAAATAAATTCTTATAGAAAAAATTCTCTAAATAATCAATTACATCAATATTTAAATGAATTGTTCTAAAAGAAGAATCCACTACCTACCACAAGATAATTTTTACATACGTAAATACTTCGAAAAATTATAAAATATTCATACATATATATAGAGTCTAATGTTGTTCTGATTTAATTTAAAATTAATATCAAATAAATCATCAAATATTTATTTTATCAAATAATAAAATTTTAGTTGAATAATATTAAAATGATAGTATCAAATTATTTAAAATAGTAATTGTATAAACAAGAACTAATTCCAACTCACTAAAAGTATTTATGATATAATTAGGGACACTTTGGGTATAAAGGCTATTAATGTATTCTTTTCTTAAAAGAAAAAGATTTATATCAAATCAAATCACCAAATTTTTAAGAATGACTTATAATTTTATAATGTTTCATAAGAAAAATTTTTTTTTTCAGAGATGTTTTAAAAATAACAAGCTAAGAGTTGACATCATTCCATTTTAAATCGTTATATGTTAAAAGTGATGTTTTAGAAATTAAGATTTGGAATGCATTGAATGATACACACACACAAATACACTTGAGTTATACAATCGTTGTAGGTTAAAAAATCTTGAATGGTTTACCTATGGTTTTTAAAATAAGTGTGAAGTTCATATAGAATTAAAATTCACATAAACTTCTTTTCAAACAATTAAAAGAAGCAATGAATTTCTAGACTTAATTCACTTTAACATTAGTAATTTAAAATTTATACAAACTAAAGATGAGAAAAGGTATTAATCTATTTTATAGATGTTTGCATAACATATAATGTTACTTATTTGTGAAAAACCCAATATGAGGCACTTATTGAGACTAGAACATTTAAATATTATAAAAATAAAGTTAACAATCAACTTAATATAAAGATAAAAGTAATAAAAAAAACAATAAATGTGGAGAATATAAGGCACCTTTTGGTGGATTTTGTTTAAAAAATTATGTTATTCACCAAACTACCACTCTTCAATCACTTCAACAAAATGACATTGTTGAATGTAAAAACCAACTTTAAAAGAAATTATGAATGTCATATTGCTAAGTTTAGGAGCACCTAAAAACTTACGAGAGGAGATAATTTTAACTACTAATTATATAATTAAAAAAAACCCTCACAAGAAGTTGAAAACGACACCATGTGAGTTATGAAAATGAAAGAGACCTTTTCTACAAATACCTTTAAGTGTAGGGATGTCTTGCAAAAGTGGTGATATTTGATCCCTAAAAAGGAGATATGATCTAAAATTATGGATTATATATGTTTATAATAGTAATGCATATTGGTTTCTTGTACATAAATCAAGTATTAAGGATATTAATCCTAATACAATAGTAGAATTAATAAATGTTGTCATTGAAAATTAGTTTTCTTTTAAGAACACATAAGAAATTTATTCACTTAAAAGAACGAATAAAAAAAGCTTAAATAGTCATCATCAAATAAAAAATGATGAAATTGAGAATAGAATGGGCAAGAGGGAAAAAATTGAAAAAACAATTAAGTTATAATTTTCTAACTTGTTAGAAAATAAGCCTTAAAGCTATTTTGAGAAAATTTCTTGCCTTGGAGCTTGTTATTGGAAGAGACAGTTAATAGCCATCATGATACGATCAAGACTACATCAAAAGATTCATTGCAAGTTTTAATTGGACCAATTATAATATCAAGAGCAAAGATGCATTCAATGAGCTTATTTAGATTATTTGGATTAAAATGAACTTCAAGGAGGTTACATTTTCATTAAGTAATAATCAGACCTTATTCAACTTAATCTATGCATAAGAGGGGCTTGATCCATCCACTTCATGGACTAATTAATTTTGGCAATTAGAGGCTCATTTTTTTTTTCTAATGCACTATTTTACTATAACAAGAATAATTTTTTATATTGTCACTGAATCAGACTGAAATTTTACCAAAAGATTTCATAGGTCTTGTTTTATATTATTCTAAAATTTCAGGTTAATCGGACATCAAGAAGACCTTATGATAAGGTTCAGAAGCTACTACACAAGAATTGTATTAGTTTCCTAGTTAATTTTGGATTATTTTTATTATTTTATTTAGAACTCTATTGTTATTTTTTCAGCATTATTTAGGAAGTTTTTACCTAGTATAAATAGGGTATTTAGCTTGTAATTAGTTTTTTTTTTTACAAATTTTGATTTTAACAATTGTTATAGTTTCGGTGTTTCGATATAGATTATAGTTGTGTCAAGCTAAATCACAAGCATGAATTTAGTTTTCTTGAGGAGGGTCAATTTAATTGAGGGTTTCAACAATTTTTATAGTTTTGGTGTCTCAATATAGATTATAGTTGTGTCAAGTTCAATCACAAGCATGAATTTAGTTTTCTTGAGAAGGGTCAATTTAATTGTGGGTTTCTAGATATTTATATCCACGGTGTTTACATTACTTGGTATCAAAACAAGGCTCTAAATCAGGTTATATCCCTTTTATTTTCAAGTTTTCGCATGCTATATTGTTGTCGAGTTCTTTATCTTCTCTAAAAACTAGTTGCAACATCAAGTTCTTTTTTAAAAGAAATTATTTGCAATATTGATTAAATAAAGTTTTTTAAAAAAAATAACAAAGAAAATCACAAGAAAAGAAAATTTTAGGGTTTGCCGCAAATCTTAATTCAAGAAACATCGAATTCAAACACTTTTTCTTTAAATATAAAAAATCTTGATTCTTGAGGTATCTTGGAGTTTAATCTTGATTTGAGATATTTTAGATTTACTTGGGTAGGTTTTCTTGAGATTCACAAAAAAAAAAAGATAGTTTTTTTGCGTCATTGTCTTTTTTTCTAGTTTTGACCCCCCCACACACACACATAAATGAAAGTGCTTTTGTTATTTGAGTCTTTAAATCTTATTCCATTAGTTTCTAAATTTTCATAGTTTTTTTTTCCGTATTTTCATATTGTTCATATTTCAAATGAATTTGTATAGATATTCATATTTTTATATTTGTAGTTTTGTATTGATAGTTTTTTATCTTTATTTTTTCTCGAGTCTTTACATTATTTGATCACACCATTAAATATATTAATATTTGATTTGTTGTGAACTAGTTCCTTAAAGAATTGAAATCTTGAGAATTAAGTGGTAAAAGATGAAGGTTAGCATATCATAGTGAAAATAAAAAAAAATACTTAAAACTTGAGGAGTAACATCTATTGAGTGTAAACATTTGAGAGAGTGTGTGTGATTATTATATAATACATATATGTAAAAAAAAACTAAATTTTCAACTCTTGACGATGTTAATTAAGAGTGCATCATCACCACCAAAAAATATGAATAATCTTGAATGGAGGTATTTAGCCATACAATAATAGTTGGAGTTTATGAATACAAGATTTGTCGAAATAATGAGGGGATGACTGATTTGAGAACCAAAGCGGCTAGTTTTCGAGATGGGTTAGACTGTAGAGGTTTTGAAGGAAAAAGGTATCTGAGATGAGCTAATTAACTTTTAAAAGAATCTATAGCCAAGAATATAGATGAGGAGGCCAGGGATTTTGATGATAACCATGATAGTAGGTTTTAGTCATATAGAAACCAAAAACCTAGGGGAGTTTGACCACTTGAGCAATTCAATTATAGGAGAGTAGATAGGGAGAATGGACTTCGAGATGGTTTAGATAAAGATTTGTACATTGTTAAGATGAAGATTCAGGCTTTTCAAGGTAAAAACAATCTAGAAGCTTAAATAAAGTGGGAAAAGAAAATGGAGTTATTGATTTATTATCAACATTACTTTAAGGTAAAGAAAGTAAAGCATTTTGTTATTAAGTTTATTGACTATGATATTATTTGGTAGGATCAACTTGTCTTAGGTAAGAGGAGGAATGAAGAGAGATCCATAAAGACTTGGGATGAGATGAAATTAGTCATGAGAAAAATATTTGTTCATGGAAATTATTATAAGGAACTATATTAAATATTGTAGAGTTTGTCTTAAGATTTTAGGAATATTGAGGATTACCACAAGGAGATAGAGATTTCCATGATTAAAGCTAATGTTACGGAGGATAGAGAAGCTATAATGACACGGTTCTTGGATGGATTGAATAGAGAGATAAATAATGTGATTTAGTTACAACACTATGTTAAGCTTAAAGATATGGTTCATATAGTTACCAAGGTAGAAAGGCATTTGAAAAGAAAGGGCAGTATACATCAATGAGGTAATTCGAGATTCTTTTCAGCATAGAGGCAAATTATAGGAGAGAGGGGGCTGTCACATCAAAGCCAAATATTATGGGCAATAAAATCAAACCATCTAAGGCTTGGAGGAAAGATTAGACCACTAAAACAAAAGGTAAACTCGAGATCCCATCTAATCGTAATCATGATATTAAGTATTTTAGGTGTTTAAAGAGTGAACATATAGCTTCACAATATCTAAACAAAAAGATTATGGTTATAAGGGAGTATAAAGATATTAAATCCAAAAGTAACAAATATGAAGAGGATGAAATGCCACCACTTGAGGCCTATAGTGATATTGAGTATTCAATTAATGAAGAGACTTTGGTGATTAGGAGATCACTTAATGTTTAGATTAAGAAGGATGACGTAGAGTAACACTTGAAGGATATCTTTCATACTAGATGCCAGATAAATAATTACGTATGTTGTGTGATTATTGATAATGAGAGTTGTGTTAATATTGCTAGTACTATACTTGTTAAACATTTGAATATGAACATTATTAAACATGAAAAACCTTGTAAACCTCAATGGTTTGATGACTGTAGAGAACTAAAAGTTATTAATCAGGTTTTGGTTTTTTTTTTATTGGAAAATATAAGGATGAGATTTTATGTGATGTTATGCGCATGCTACTCATTTATTGTTGGGGAGACTTTGGTAATTTGATAAAAAAGAAAGCCAAGTATGATGAGTTAAAGAACATGTATTCTCTTGAGAATGATGGAAAGATATTCATACTTGTATCCTTATCCATTAAACAAGTGTATGAAGACCACTTGAAATTGAAAGAAAAAAGCGAAGTTGAAGAAAAATATCAACCATGTAAGATCCCACATCGGAAGCGAGCGTCCAGAGCCAAGGCATTATAAGTGCATGCTCACCTTGACTAGTAAGACGCGTTTTGGGGTCATGCGTTGCTGCCAAGAACAAATCCGTGAGGGGGACCTGGGTGGAAGCCCTGGATTTGGGTGGACTGGGAGGCCCAAAGCAGACAATATCTTGTTAGTGGGGTGGGGTGTTACATTTGGTATCAGAGCCGAGGACGGCTAGTCTTAAGGTGGGGGGATTGTAAGATCCCACATCGGAAGCAAGCATCCAGAGCCAGGGCCTTATAAGTGCATGCTCACCTCGACTAGTAAGATGCGTTTTGAGGTCATACGTGGCTGCCAAGAACAAATCCGTGAGGGGGACCTGGGTGGAAGCCCTGGATTTGGGTGGACTGGGAGGCCCAAAGCGGAGAATATCTTGTTAGTGGGGTGGGGTGTTACAAACCATGTGAGGATAAAAGGAAAAGTGAAAATAAAATGATCAAAAAGAGGTAAAAAATTTAGATTCAGCCAAAATAAGAATTAATGGGAGTTCGACCGAGAGAGGAGAGAGGAAAAGAAGGTTGAGAAGAAAAAAAGTGTGGCAAAATTAAAGAAACATGTTAATTTTTATACAAAGAGGAGTGAGATTAAGAATAATTTTTTTTTACGTGCCTTTTAGACTTACCAATGCACTTACTATTTTCATAAGATTAATGAACCATGTTTAGCTCAATTTTATAGTTAAGTTTGTTGTGGTTTATTTTAATGATATTTTGATTTATAGTAAGAGTTTATATGAGCATGTTGAACATTTAAGAAATGTATTCTTTGTTTTGTGAAAGAATATTTATAGGCTAATATGAAAAAAGTGTGACTTTTACATGGAAAAGATCGTATTTCCTGGATATATTGTTAGTACAAAAGGTATTAAGTCAGATGAGGAAAAGGTTAGGGCTATCCAATAATGACCTCCATCTAAATCAATCACTGACGTAACAAGTTTTTATAGGAAATTTATTAAAAATTTTAGTACTTTAACCGTATCTTTAATTGAGATAGTTAAGAAATATATGGGTTTTAAATGGGGTATAGAACAAGAGCATGCTTTTAATTTATTAAGAAAAATTAATTTCGGCTCCATTGTTATCATTGCCTAATTTTACAAAAACTTTAAAGATTGAATGTGATGCCTTAGAAATAGGTAATAGAGCTATTTTAATGTAGGAAAAAAAACCAATAGCTTGTTTTAATGAAAAGCTCAATGATGCTATGTTGAGTTATCTTACTTATGATAAAGAGCTTTACGCATGAGGACTTAAAAAACTTGGCAACATTATTTGTGATCTAAGGAGTTCATAATCCATATTGATCGTAAGTCATTGAAACATCTTAAGGACCAAGGAAAGCTGAATTGCCAGCATACCAAGTGGGTAGAGTTCACTGAAACATTCTCGTATATGATTAATTGCAAGCAAAGTGAGGAAAACATAGTGACTGATGTACTATTACAAAGGCATTTACTTCTTTCAACTATAAACACTAAACTATTAGGATTTGAGTATGTGAAAGATTTATATATTGAGGATTTTGATTTCGGCCAAGTATATATTGTATGTGAACATTCAACCTTTGATAAGTTTTATAGATTTGATGAATATTTATTTAAAGAAAAGAGTTGTGTGTGTTTAATTGTTCTATGCATGAATTGTTAGTTCATGAAGCTCATGAGGCCGATTAATAGGATATTTTGAGGTTTTTTAAGACTTCAGATGTTTTGCATAAGATGAAAAGAGATGTGTAAAGAATTTGTGATAAATGTATAGCATATAAATAAATCAAGTCTAAAGTTTTACCTCATAATTTATATACTCCTTTACCAGTGCCTCAAAAACTTTGGGTTGATATATCTATGGATTTTGTGCTGGGTTTGCCTAGGTCAAAAAGGGTTAGGGATTCTATTTTTGTAGTTGTGGATAAATTTTCTAATATGACATATGTCATATCTTTTCATAAAACCAATGATGCAACTAAAATAGCAAACTTATTCTTTAAAGAGATGGTTCAACTCTATGGGGTACCTAAGAGCATTGTGTCTAACTGTGATGTAAATTTCTTAGCTACTTTTAAAAGGTTTTATGAGGGAAATTAGAAACAAAATTCTTATTTTTAATATTTGCCATCCATAAATAGATGGTTAAACTAAAGTAGCTAACAAGACTTGAACTACATTGTTAAGAACTATCATTTAAAGAAATTTGAAAAATTAAAAAGATTGCTTGCTATTTATTGAATTTGCTTATAATAGAAGTATACATTCTATTATTCTCCTTTTGAAATTATGTATGGCTTTAATTCTTTGACTCCTTTGGATTTGATTCTTTTACCTATTGATAAAAGAGGTAGTCTTGATGATAATATAAAAGCACATATAGTAAAGGATCTTCACGAGAACATAAAGCAGTAGATAAAAAAAAGGAGCAACATGCATAAAAAAGTTATTTTTTAACTAGATGATTGTGTTTGAGTGTATATATGAAAAAAAAAAGACTTCCTTAACAAAAGAGATCTGAGTTGATGCGAAAGTAGATTGGCCATTCAAAATCCTTGAAAGAATGAATGATAATGCCTATAAAGTGGATCTACCACGTGAGTATGATGTTAATGCTACTTTAAATGTTTATAATCTCTCTCTATTTGATGCAGATGAATCTTTTTGAGGAAAGAGGGGTGATATGATCAAGACTACAACAGAAGATCCATTGCAAGTTTCAATTGGGTCAATTATAAGATTAAGGGAAAAGAAACTCAAATATGCATTCAATGAGATTATTCAAAGTATTTGGAGCAAGATGAATTTCAAAGAGGCTATATCTTCAATAAGTGATGATTAGACCTTAGTCAACTTAATCTATATACAAGAGGGGCTTGATCCATATACTTTATAGATTAATTAATTTTGGCAGTTACAGGCGTATTTCTTCAAATACATAGTTCTACTCTAATAAATATAATTTTTTATTTAACTGTTGGATCATAATAAAATTTTACTAGCATATTCCAGATGCTTTTTTTATATTATGTTAAAATTACAGGTCAATTAGAAATTAGGAAGGCCTTGCGATAAGGTCCGGAAGATACTATGTAAGAATTGTATTCGTTTTCTAGTTAATTAAGGATTTTTTTTCTATTTTATTTAGAATTTTTTTGTTATTTTTCCAGTATTGTTTAGGAAGTTTTTACCTAGTATTAGGTTTTTTTACAAACTCTGATTTCAATAATTATTATTGTGTGTTGTGAGAGATTTCTCTGGTTAGTAAGGGTCAATTTGATTGTTGATTTTTGGATATTTATATCCTCGTGGTTTATATCACATCATAATTACAAACAACATTTATAAATGATAACTTTGATAAAGAGTTCTATGTAGAACAAATTAAGGGGCTTGTCATTAAAATGAAAGAAATGAAATTTTGTGAACCTATCAAGTCTTTAAATGGTTTGAAACAAGCTCTTAAACAAAGTCATGGAAGATTTAACAAGGTTATGTTGTCAAATAAGTTTAAAACAAATGAAGTTGATAAATATTATGTAAAAAATACAAATAAATATTATATCATTAAATATCTCTTTGTAGATGACATGTTAATTTTAGGCAACAATAAACAAATGATCAAATCTATTAAGAAAATGTCAACAAGTGAATTTAACATGAAAATCTTAGGTGTTGTAGATGTTACAAAGAAAATAAAATATCTAGAACATATAATGGATTGATATTGTCTCGAAGAAAGTTCTCATTTTTCTTTAAATGTGATAATAACATTATCAAACACCAACAAAGATAAGTGCACATCTATCTAAAGATAAAAAGGTGAAGGAATACATCAATTAGAACTTTCTTGAATAATTATAAGTTTGATGTATGTTATTAATTGCACAAAACCAAATATTGCATGCTTGATTAGCAATCTATATAGATTTACCAATAATTTAAGTGTGGATTATTGAAAAGAAATATATAAAATATTTAAGCTACATCTTACACCATGAACTACACTATATTGAGTGCCCATGAATAGTTGAGGGTTATAGTGATGCAAATTGGATATTCAATATTAAGGATTTAAAATCCATTAGTGAATATCTTTTCATGCTCGAAGAAACAACTATTTTGGAAATCCTCTAAACAAACATGCATCATAAGATCCATGATGAAATCAAAGTCTATTACTTTAGATAAAGTTAAAGAGAAAGTCGAGTGACATTGAGTTTCTTAGAGAATATTATTCCATGTTGGTGAAAGCCAGTTTATCAATCTATGTCCATTGCGACAATTAGTTAGTAATTAGAAGGGCATAAAGTAGTATGTGTAATAATAAGTCTATATATATGCATCATAGATGTGATATATTAACTATGTAATGACAAAATAAAATATTATTAATTTACTTATTAAAGGCTTAACAAGAGAGCTTGTGTGTATTTTCAACGAGGAGTGGGCTCAAAGTCTTTAAAAATAAAAAAAACAATTATTATGATGATAATCCTACCTAGTTGTCTGAAGATCCTAAGTTTAGGTTTAAAGAGGAAAACAAGTCATATGACACTCTTAGTAGCACTTGAAAATAATACTTTCTTGTTATTTCTATGATGAAAAAAAGGTGTTAGTTACAACATGACAAGAGTGAGTTATGCTTTTAATGATTCTCATATCTTGGGTTACCTAGTAGAGTACTGCATAATACTTTTAATGAGATATCAACTATATGAATGAGAAATGTGATATTTTCTTCGAGAAATTCAAATGGCTAAATTTTCTAAAACACTTATGAATTAAAGTGTTGTTTAGAGCCAAAATAAACACAACAATAACTAAAACAATCTTTAGAAAAAGAACTATGTGAGTGTCATAACCCATTTTTAGGTTATTTCTCAAATTCACTTCTTTTTCTTCCAAAATAAAAATAAAAAATAAAATAAAAGCTGGTAACATGGAGAAACAGGCCATGAAGGATTTCAAACATATAGGAAAATCAAGCTGCAATTTTGAAGGAAATTTGAAGCCTAATTATACCCCATTATATCCAAGACTGAAGAAATAATGCATATTCAATGTCAAATTAAATGATTATTGAATGAATTTACATAAAAATTAAGTCCAATGACATAATTAGATTTTTAAGAGGCCAATTTGATTTAATTATGGGCCAATTAAAGTTTAATTATGTTGAAGAATTAATTTGGGTTCAATGGAAGGATTCAATTAAGTGCAATGACTTAATTATACTTTAAATGGGTCAAATAAATTTTATTAGGGGCTTAATTGGTGAAACATTAAGTTTAGAAGCCCAATTTGGGTTTAATTAAGAAGATTGAAATTTTAGGAAGATCAAATTTAATTTTTACCATGTCAATTGATTGAAATCAAGAGCAAAATCATTAAAAAAAAGTTTTGGGGTCAATTAGGGGTTAAATTGAAGAAATTCACAGCCAAGGACCAATATGCAAAAGGAGTTGAAATATATGGACCCAATTAATTGAGATCAGAGGTGAAATTGAAGAAAATTGAAAGTTTAATGGTTAATTTGGGTCAAATTGCATAAATCCAAAACCAAGAATCAATGTGAAAAATGCGCTAAAATCCAGGGTTGAAATAGAAGTTTGTCAGGGGTAAAATTGCATAAAATTAAAAGTGTTTAGCCAATCAGGGGTGTGATTGAGAGAATTATAAATTGAAGGACTAAAATGAACTTTACCAAAACAATGTTGTTTTGGTTATTATCCATTTTCTTTTTCAATTTTTCTCTGAAATGACTGCTTAGAGAGGCTCCTTAGTAGGTGCATTTAATGCCTCTACCCTTCATATTTGCACGAAAATGATCACCTGACATCTAACTTCACCCCGGTGTGGTCTTTTCTAGCTGATTGACAACACATCAGCCATGAAGACCAACACAGGTAGTCTGCAACTGGCAGATATGACAGTTTATGGTGCTTACTTTGAATCAACGGTTGAGATTTTTCCTAACTGAACCAAGGGCTAAGATTTGGTACCATTAAAGACAAAACATCCATCTTCTACCCCCTATAAATAAAGGTAGATTTCATGCTTGATCATGAAGAAAATCAAGTCCAATATTGATAAAAAGCAACCTCCCCCACTAGTTTTTCTTCCTTGCCGACACTTCTCTTTGTTCTTTCTCTCTCATCGCTGCCTTTTTAGCCACCAACTGCCTCTCCACTAGTTTGTTTGCCACCAGCTCCACCATGCATAACTAGCGTGACCACCAGTCAGCCACCCCCACGTCTGGAATAGCCACTGTGAATGTCTCTCTTTCTCTCTCTCCTCTGCAAAACTCTTTTTCTTCCCCCTATGACCAATGCCAACCACCATTCCTCTGCAACTTATCTTAGGTAGAATGCACTAGAGGTGATGCATCTTTTCCTTGCACAACTAATCCCTTACCGAGACTCTCACAGACCATATAATTCCTAGTAACCATAATACTAGGTGGTGACTCCTAAACTTTAATCATAGCTTTATGATTAAATCTAAAACCCTTTCCTTCTCAACAACAATACCTCTCAAGAGGCACGATAGCGCGCCAGTGCCCGATATCGCCCCTGCGACAAGATGACGCCTCCACTAGGGAACACCTTTTTTGGTCGGACTAAGCTTTGCTTGTTTGATTGTTTGCCTAATTGTTTTCGTCTGTTTAATTTTAGCTCATATTTTCACTACTTTAGCATTTTTATTTTATGTTCATGCATAAGTACATCGGGTATGGATTAATGCCCTCATGCATTTTAATTTCGTAAGTAGACTCAATTCTATGTTAGGTGGGGAGTAGCGGTTTGCCTCATAACTTTTAGTCGGGGTTCAGATTTGTGAAACATTCAACTATAAACTGAGTGTTTACTAGGTAACAGCAGTCACACTATGCCCTAACCATTCCTTGTAAACCCCTATACTGCCTTCATGTAAGGTAGTCACTGGGTAGTTCATAAACCTTTTTGAGACCAGGTAGAAAGCCTATCATCATATAATGGCCTAAAACCTTTCCTTAGAGTATGGACTCCATAAATATTCATTTTGCATGGGTTTTCACCATCCATACCCAATATGCATATACATACATTTGCATTTATACACATACATCCATCCATTGTAAATAACATACACACATGTATCAAGATGAAACATAGGTCCCTAAAGAGTCTATAACACCCGACTCCGAGCGAGAAACATGAAAGATGAAGAGCGTGCTCATCGTGATGCTCATTTCCAAGAAGAGTTGGAGTCTCTGAAGGCAAGCATGGCTCGCCTCACTGGCTTACTCGAGCAAAAACTTAGAAATTCCTCTGGAGAAGGTCCTTCCAACTGATCTGTTATCTTTGTTCAAACCTAGACAACAACTCAGCTTGAAGAAAGAATGAGCAAACATGGTCAAGAGCCTCAATATAATCTAGCATTTGTACAATCAGCAGCACCAACACTAGCCCTTGTTATTGATGCATTCGCCAATGAGTCCCATAAGACCAAGTCATCTGATGGCATTGATCAAGATAAAATGGCAGCACTTGAAGCCAGAATTAGGGCTATTGAAGGGTAAACTTATATGACCTAGTACAGGTTGCGAAAATGTGTCTCGTCCCGAATATGGTTGTATCAAAGAAGTTCTGTGTTCCTGAGTTTATCAAATACACTAGAACTCAATGCCCCATAAATCATCTCAAGTCCTATTGCAATAAAATGATAGAAGTAGCACACGATGAGAAACTACTTGTGCACTTTTCAGGATAGCTTAAGTAGGGCAGCATTGAGTTGGTACATAAGATTTGACAACATAAAGATCAACAAATGAAGAGACTTGGTGGATGTTTTTGTCAAGCAATACAAGTATAACATGGACATTGCTCCTGATAGAACCAGCTAATTCAATCTGGAGAAAAGGGATAAAGAAAGCATAAGGAAATACACTCAAAGATGGAGAGATCTAGTTGCACAGGTGCACCCCTTTCTTTTGGACAAAGAAATGGTTACTCTATTTGCCAACACGCTCAAGGCACCGTACTACGAGCATGTGATTGTTAGTTTGCCATAGCAATTTACTAACATTGTGGCAATAGCTGAGTGTATAGAGTAAGGAATTAGGAGTGGTAGAATTTCCATGCCTACCAAGAAAAAAGGCTTCAAAGGGAAAAGGAGGGAGATCGACCATCTTGAAGGTGGCTACAGGGGTAGAAAAACCAAAACTATCACACTCTATCCCAAATTGCCAACATCAATCTCAACTCTCCATTTCCTACCAAAAAACCTAAGCCCCGAAGAAGAATTACCAAAGGGTTCATGAACAATTACCTTTATTATCGTTGTCTTTAAATGAGATGTACCAGAAGCTACTAAGCATCAGACAAGTAACTCCAGAACCACTTACGCCTCTATAGTCGCCTTACCCCAACTGGTACAAACCCAACCTCACGTGCGAGTACTATGTTGGTGCTGTAGGACACAACATTCATACCAGCAGTGCCTTCAAGAAGAAGCTCATGCAATTAATTAAAGCTAAGTGGATAGTGTTTGAAGAAACTCCAAACATGAATATGAACCCTCTACCCAATCATGTTTTAGGTAGTGGATCAGTAAATGCACTAGAGGAAGAAGTAGTGGATCAGTAAATGCACTAGAGGAAGAATGCCCGGGAAACCTAAAAGCACCGATGAAAATAACAGGGTACAGAGAAGGCAACGTGTATTCTTGAGGATGTCCATGATAGAGGATGAAGTTCTGCCATAAAAAGAAAGTATACATGAATAGGAGGATGGAGTTTGACCTATTATTGCCTTTTGTTTGATCATGTCTGTTTCAACCTGTTTTAGTCTTGTTGGTAATTTGGCTCATATTGTCAAAAGACTTTCTTTGTCAAATGAGTCTTTCTTGTTAATAAATTCATGTGTTTTCTTGTGTTCATGATATAACTTCATTTTTGTTGTCGTTTCATGCAAATAACACACCTACACAAGTACACCCTTTACTCACAAAACCATTGTACCAAGAATTCTTTGGCATGTTCCTCTTTTCTTCAAAAATTATGTGTAATCCTGTGTTTTCAAAAGAATTTTTGGGAAATCAAAGTTTAGTATAAAATAGAAATCAAATTGGTGTACAAGTTATGGAAATTCAAGTGATATCCTAGAATGGTAACCATACACCTAGAAAACCCGAAGAACAACCCGAACATCATGAGATGACTTCAAAAATTAAGTTTTAGCTGCATGGATAATGAGAAACCATTTTGCATATTCGCATGAAAAAAAGCAAGGCTTACTGATCCTAAGTGCATGCGTTTGAAATGAGAAAAGATCATATTTGATAATCCTTTCACAAGACTTATTACATGTTTTTCTTTGAAAATCCTTTGCAGTCCCCTTTTGAGCCTAATATGTTTTTCTTGAGAAAAATAACCTTAGCTAGGATTACACCCCACACTAGAGGGCAACTGAGAGAAAAAAAAAACCTCAATGATTAAAGGTGCCCAAACAAAGCTGAGGGGCATGAAAGAGTCCAAAGAATAAAAAAGATATGAGCATATCACAAAAATAACTAATATGATGATGCTCAAAATCAAAAGAAGAAAAAGCCCAAACCCTACACTAGAGGGCACCATGGACCACTTTGCAAATCAATTCCAAGGTTCAGAAAATCCATGAACCAAAAACATTGTCGGGAAACAAGCACTAGTGATCCTTAGTCTTGAAATCCCTTAAACACCTTTTAAGCCTATAAATATCCTTTTTCTTTAAGAACCCAAGCCTACGTTGCAAGCCCAATCAAGCCCTTTCTGATTAAAGGCGAGCAATATAGATCGGTAACCCGGTCATCCATCTCTGATGCCATTAGCCGAAGCTAATCATCAAGCACAACCCGGTCATCCATCCGGATGCCATTAGCCGAAGCTAATCAACAATCATAACCCAATCATTCATTTTGAATGCCATTAGCCAAAGTTAATCAACAATCACAATCAACATTCCATAATTGGTTTGACATTCGTTAACAGCCCAATTTCATAACAGCTTAATTAACATCTCACAGTCGGTTTGTTATTCATCGCAACACAATAATATATCCTCCTCAATAAGTCATTTCTGAACATTAGCATTTTCATCATCGTTTCAACATTCATCAAGAACTCAATCAACATTTCATAGTCATTACAACATTCGTCAAGAATTCAATCAAACATTTCATCATTGTTTCATCATTTATCAAGGATTCAATAATATATTGTTCATAAGTAAATCATTTCAAAGCATTAACATCATACGAGAAAAAGGTGGAAACCACCTACCTGCTCCACCTATGGGTTGTCCTTGTCCTGACAATGGTCTGATCCGGGCCGCAACACCTAAGACATCAATAGCCACAAATCAGTACATTTGCATCCTTGAATCACATTCATCACTATACTTATTTCAAGAGTCCATATGTTCACATTCAAGTGTTCCACATTTTACACCATCATACAATGAAGTTGTTACAAGCATTTAAGTCATTTCTGCTCAGGGGGTCTATTGTAGAAAAACAGCAGCCAAACTGATTCGCTGTTGGTCACACAATTTGGCAGCGAAAACTCATTTACTGAAGGCCGTACAATTCGACAGTGAAAACTGGTTCATTGCCGACCCCATAATTCAGCAATGAAAATTGTTTCGTTGCAGGCGCCTTAATTTCGATAGCAAATGCTACTTCGCTACAGCCAACACGCTTTCGACAGCGAATGTTAATTCGCTAGAGGTAACTCAATTTTGATAGTGAATCACACTTTCGCTGCAAGACAACACAACTTCGGTAGCGACTGCTAATTCGTTGCAGCCAACAAACTTTCAGCAACAAATGTTAATTCGCTGTAGACAACTCAATTTCAACAGCGAATCACAAATTCATTGCAGAACACACTTCTTCGGCAACAAACACTGATTCGCTGCAGACAACACAATTTTGATAGCATAAACCTGATTCGTTGCGGACAACAGAATTTGACAGCGAACACCTGATTCATTGCGGACAACACAATTCGACAGATCGATTCCCTATGGACAACACAAATTTAGCAGCGAACACTTGATTCGCTGCGGACATCACAATTTGGCACCGAAAACCTAATTCGCTGTAGACAACATAATTCAGCGGTGAAAACTTGATTCACTGCGGACAACACAAATTGGGCAGCGAATCACAAATTCACTGCAGACAACAAACTTTCAGCAGCGAATGCTGATTTGTTGTAAACAACACAATTTCAGCAGCGAATGCTAATTAGCTGCAGGCAATACAATTTCAGAAGCGAAAACCTGATTCGCCATGGACAACATAAATTTGGTAACGAACGTTAATTCGCTACCGACAACACACTTCGACAAGAAACATCTGCATACATTTTGGTTCCAGCACACAATTTGTCATAAATGTCCAGCAGAATCACATATTTTCAAGCATGAACAACTACATGCAATTCAGTTCCAGCTCACAGTTTGTTATAAAAATCCGGCAGAATCATATATTTTCAAGCATGAACAACTACATGCAATTCAGTTCCAACTCACAGTTTGTTATAAAAATCTGGCAGAATCATATATTTTCAAGCATGAACAACTACATGCAATTTATCACACAATGTACTTTGGCCATCCTTCAGCTATGGCCGACCCTCTTTCATGGTTTGTTCATTCCATTTATTCATTTTTCTTTGTTAAGTGTTCTGAAATTTTGTCCCTATTTTCTTGTTCTTCTAGTTGATTTTGGTTTCCTTCACAGCTGGCATAAAAATCCTAGGTCAATTTTCTTAGGGTCTTTTTCTTTATTTTTGTTTTTGGGGTCTCAAGAACAAAAGGAAAGAAGTCATATGACCCATACCTTTCGAATCTAAGTAGGTTTGGGGAAGTTTGATAGTATTCCTTCTCTTCTTCTTCCTTTCTCAGTTTTAGCCCCTTTTTCCTTCCCTCTGGACAGTTGTCCGATCTCCTTCTCAAGTTCTTAACTCTCTCTCTCTCTCTCTCTCTATCTCTCTCTCATACACACACACACACACATTGAAAGAAGTCACATGACTCATACCTTTCGAATCTAAGTAGGTTTGGGGAAGTTTGATAGTATTCCTTCTCTTCTTCTTCCTTTCTCAGTTTTAGCTGTTTTTTCCTTCCCTTTAGGTAGTTGTCTGATCTCTTTCTCAAGTTTTCAACTCTCACTCTCTCTCTTTCACACACACACACACACACGTTCAAAGAGGCACTTTTTGCTGGTTTGGTTTAGATTTTTGTTGGGAAGAAGTAAGAGAAGAGAAGCATGCAGCTACTGCAGACAAATTTTAGGAAGAGGAAGGGTCACCTTCTCTCTCTCCTTGCATTTATACTCCCCATTAAATAAGGTGGGGGTGTTTGGGGTTGGTTTAAATGTGTTCTTATCCTTATTTTTTTCTCTCCAAAACCAGTTTTCCCCCTCCCTCCTAGCTCTTTAAGACAGTTTGATTTGTTTCCCTAAACTTTCAATTAGATTGCGTTGTTACCGATTCAGAAATTGACAACGACGATGGGGTCGTTTTTTACTTTTATTTTTTTAGGGTGTTTACATTAGCAGCAAAGAACTATGACGTTGTCGATTCAGAAGTCAGCAGCCAAGAACTGTACTGCAGATAAATTTTAGGAAGAGGAAGGGTCACCTTCTCTTTCTCCTTGTATTTATACTCTCCATTAAATGAGGTGGGGTGTTTGAGATTGGTTTAAATGTGTTCTTATCCTTATTTTGGTCTCTCCAAAACCAGTTTTTGCCCTCCCTCCTAGCTCTTTAAGACAGTTTGATTTGTTTCCCTAAACTTTTAGTTAGATTGCGTTGTTGCCGATTCAGAAATCGGCAATGACAATGGGGTCGTTTTTTACTTTTATTTTTTTAGGGTGTTTACATTAGCAGCAAAGAACTATGATATTGTTGATTCAGAAGTCAGCAGCTAAGAACAGTATTGCTGCCGATTTAGAAATCCACAACGATGGTGGAGTCATTTCCAGCTTTAATTTTCTTCTTCTTTTTTCTTGGGTGTTTACAATATATATCATTTATATGTTGTTGGTTGGTTTTATTTGCATATGATTGAAGTATTTGGTCACGCTAGTTTAAACGTCTCAAGGTTGGAGATCATGAGGAACCTTCATAGAGAAATAAGATGATGTCAATGTCTTGTTATGAGGTTAGAAGGATAGGATATGTGTTATTTATATTATATGATACATAATGATTGGGTCTTGATATGAATTTTATCATTGATTTATGTGATATATAGTATGTTTGCTGGTTGTTGGTTTGTGAAATTGTGTTTATATTAAGTGTTGTGATGTTACTATTGGCTTTGAAATTATGAGCTAGTTTGTGGTTGTGTCATTTCTTAATTGTATATGAAAATCATTTTTACCTTATTTCTTCTTAAATTAAGTATGTTATGGTGTTGTTCTTTTTTGCTTATTGCATGTTTTTTTTTAATGCTAGTGTTTTTTTTGTTATATTGAATATATGTTAGAAGTGAGTTTTTACATCAAGTTAATTGAAATCGAAGTTGTGAGTATGTGTATTGTTGTGCGAATTTAGGTTTTCATGTGAAGTCAACATTATTAGTTTCTAAATTCTAATTCAAACTCGTGTGTGTGTGTGGTATGGTATCTAGCTTAAATTTTTCATAGAAAAATTATATTTTTGAGTTGAGGGTTCAAATTTGAAATTGAGTTTGTTTTTGCGTTTCAAAAGAGCTTTTGAATTTTTATTTTATTTTTTTCTTTGCTTCAAATTAATATTTTTTTAGTGTTTTCAAATCATTTTGATGTGCTAATGTTAAAAATAATTTTAATAAAAAAAACTTTATTTTGATGTATTTCCAAGCGAGAAGCACTTTGAAAAGCAACCGCTACCATACTCTCAAACACCTTGTCACTTTGTTTTCAACATTCATGAAAATTGATTTTTGTGCATGAGTTTTGAATTTAAAATCACTTATGTTGATTATTCTGTCATTAATCATGATTAAAAATTGATCTATCCTGAATATTCCATTGTCATATCTTTGATTAGAAACTCAAAAACTTAGTTTGCATATGATTTCTATTTTAATTTCCACATTTGGGTCAATTTAATTTTCTTTTTGGTAGCAATTTTCCTTCTCAAGTTCTTTCTTTGAATTTCTTTGTGTTTGTTGTGGTTTACACTTGCTTGTTGATTTTCTACCAATATATATATATATATATGATGCAACCATATTATTCAATAGTTTCACCCACATTTAACTAGTGTTTTGCCTATGTTTTATATATAAAATGCCTTGATATTCTTTGTTTTATGTTTTGAAGGCACTTTTGGATGAAAGATGCAAAAAGGAGTAAATTTGAGATAATTGGCAGATTTGACCTTCAGTTGATGTTTTGTGCAGAGCGTGAGCTCTGGAGGTTGAAATGAAGTGATTCCAGTGGCATTAAAAAGCTAACATCCATACCTTTCTGGACATCTAAGGCAAGAAAATAAAATAAGGAAGAGCATGGAAATCGCAGCCTTCAAAGTCAAATCTCGCAATCTGGCAGTGTTGACCTTCGGTCATTCTAACTTGAATATCTGGAGCTATAGAAGTCCAATTGATGCAAACTCAATGTTTTTGGATTCATGACTCAAAGGTCTATAAACGCTCCAAATGTCAGCCAAAACCGATGTTATATGAGGGCGATATGATTTTTCAAAGATGACATCTGAATTCTGCCAGCAAACAGGTTTCGTGAAGAAACAAGTCCAAATTACGTTCTGAAGCATCTAAATCGATATCCAAGTTTTTATTTCAGCAATTTAGCTCCTCTAAGTCAAAGCTTGAAGATTTCATGCAAGGCTATTTCTCCTTTTTTAGGAAAATAGTTATTGAAGTACTTAAATGTA
>Ga0325411_1002194_pt1 | contig 21966 bp, 5 predicted proteins | sample PopdelMetagenome_13_FD_206181 | JGI IMG/M metagenome (GOLD analysis project Ga0325411, IMG submission 206181) | Populus deltoides microbial communities from Bellville, Georgia, United States - Xylem-PdIQD-R4 | ecosystem: Host-associated > Plants > Phyllosphere > Stem > Wood/Secondary xylem... | reverse complement strand
GCTAATCTCTCCAAAGAAAGATACGAAAAAGAACTCACTCAGAGTCAAGATTGAGGATAAACACAGAAAAGACTCTATGACATGTTGGAAACAATCATTAGGAGATCAGTGATCTTGTGTCTGTTCACAAACCATGGGTAATCTTATTAATAAAGTCTAGGTTAGAGCAAAGTACCTGGTGATTTTGCAGGTTTTGTTGCTGCATTTAAGACTTTTAGGCCTCTTGGAAATGTGCTTGAGGATAATCTCCCCCTCAAAGATCCATTTGATCTGATAGTGAAGAAGGGTGAGCAATGGTCCTGTGTAGTCTTTGAAGAGAAAATTAGTGGTGATGATTGATAATTAGGATACAAAGAAGAAGAAGATGAGTGTGAGCTGATTGAAGGAAGTGCAGCCATTTGGCAGGACTTTTAAGTCAGAAATTTGGCTGTAGTTGCTCGACGAACGAGCAGGAGTTGCTTGATTTGCTTTCTTCTCCTTGGGAGGCGGTTGAATGCTAGGAAATACGTAAATGGGCCATAGGCGTTGTGGATTTTTTTGACATTATCTCTCCCAGAAATCTGAACCTGTGGCTCTTGTTCGAGAGCCTTTGCCATGTGGATTATACGGAATCCTTTTGTTTTGTTCCTTCCCTTTTCTCACAAATTTAGTGATATCTTTCTAATGCAAAACTATTTTCCGATTAAGCACCCAAAGCATGCTACAAAAAGCTTGTAGAAGTACACATTCTCCAGGAATAACGATTAAGGAGGAGAACTTAAACGGATAAGGGGTATTAATTAAAAAATATATTTAAAATTATTTTAAAAAATATTAATTACAAAAAAAATATATATATTAAAAAAAAAAAGCGAAGTGCGTGGACCTTCAAGCTAAAGCCCACCTTCCTGGACTTGATAATTTTTTTTATTCAAAGAGGCTCGCCCATTTTTATTTTATTTTTTTAAAAAGAATAGACAAACGACACGTCATCCACTATGGTATACAATGTGTTGTGGTTGCGGAAAATTAAGGCTCTGGGTTTTATATCCAATAAAACTCATTGTTCAATTCATTTCAACCATTAAACACCTTATAACCACCCCTGGAACACCAAAAAACCAACATATGAACCTAATAAACAAATTTTTTTTTTTTTGCCAAAACCACAAAATCAAATCAAAGAAAATATTTCATCCTCGACCTAAATCTAGTTTTTAAGGATACATTGAAACTTAAAACAACCACTATAAAACTATCTTTGCCTGATGGAACTTGTTGACATCGATTTTAACATGTTTTGTGGTAAAAAAGTGTGTCAATGACGAGTTTTCTCTCTCTACACTGAAATCTAGTGGGCTCTCTTTCTCCTCTCATAAAAAAAGAATCGAAAAATAAGAAAAATAAAGTTTGGTACTAAAATTAAATTTTTAAAAATTAAAGGGACCAGTTACCTAATAGTTAAAAAAGATGAGGCACCAAATGAACTTTTCAAATAAATTTTAAAGTTGCTACCTATTTTACCCATGTTTTTCACTTCAATCTTCTTTCTTTCAATTCAACCCTCCCTAATAAAACACAATTGGATACTAATTTGGGCTCAAATATGCAAAATAAAAGTTCAATGACGAAATTAAAAATATAAAAAAAAAATTATTGTTCCAATTCATAGTGATATGTGAGATGGTGTGCAGTAATTAATGATCAGTGAAAATTGAAACATTAAAATTGTTAATGTGTTTGATATAAAGTTAAAAATTTGAAAAATGGAAACATTAAAATTGTTAATGTGTTTGATATAAAGTTAAAAATTTGAAGGAAAATGTTGAAGTGATAAAATCAATGATGAAGTGTAAAGAAGTAAAAGGTGTTAAAAAGATGAAGTGTTTAAAAATGCTTGATAAGAATTGAAAAGAATTTGGGTAATAATGAGATCTATTATAAATTAGATTTATAAATAATATTAATGAATGCCATACAATATAAATCGGATAGATTAAGAATTTAAATATAATAAACGATGTAAGATGGGATACATCCATAAATAAGCAATAAATTAAATAGATAATTAAATATGAAGGGAGACTCATTGCTTCATTTTAAAGAAAGGTAAGGTTAACCCTTCATGCTTGAAGAGTAACATTTGACCCCATTTCTATGGTTGAGATTTTTACATCCTTAATTTTTTTTTTCTCTCTCAATCACTATGTATCGAACATGAAGGAAAGAAGAGGGTGAAAAATTAATAGATAAAAATGGTGAAATTTTAGCTTTCCCATGATCAAACACAACCTAAAAACAAGTTATGGAAAGGAATATTTTTACATGAAAACAACAATCTTGATGTATAATGTTTGGTTATTGTTTGAAGACAAAAGAGATGAAGATATTAAGAATAGAGAGGACATATATATTTTCTTTTATTTGATGTTTTAAAAGTATAAAAAGAATTTTAAAATTGTTTTAAAGATAAATTTATTTTATTTCTTTATCTTTGTTTTTTTAATCAAATACATTTTTATCTTTTTTTGTATCTATTATTTTTGTCCTGAGACATTGACCAAACACAACCTAATAATTAACTTAAAATTTTTCATTGAACTAACTTGGTCCCCATTGTATTCTTGGCTTGTGTTAAGCTGCAAGTCAGATTATTTTTTCTAATCTTAATTTTTTTATAAAGATGTTAAAAAATAAAAATGGATGAAATACATTTAAAATATTGAGATGGTAACATACTAAATGATATGGGTGAATGTCCTAAACTCGAGTAAATCTCCCAAACTTGTAACCTGTAAAATCATAGAATGTGGCTCAATAAAAAAACTTAATTGAATGTTGAATGATCAAATCAGAAAAAAAACATATCAATTTAAAAAATTTATCAAAGTAAAAAAAAATTAAAATAAAAAATGAAGAATGAAATCAAAAAAAAAAATTAATTCTAAAATTAATCTCAAATAAAATAAATTAAAAATCAAAAGAATAGATATCAAATCTGACATATTAAAAAAATTAAAGGATGATGAGATTGAAAACAAATTTTAATTATATATATACTTGCAACCTGACATATTAACTTACAACCTGTTTGGAAAAAAAAAAAGAAAAGAGGAGAAGTTGATCAGTGCCTGGCATTTGACAAATTGATGCATGTCCAAGCATGCCAAACAAAACTCTTCATATTTTATGATAAGAAAAGGAATATCAAGAACAACCAGCACTGTTCGAAATTGGTTCATTACAATTCTTGTCAACTCTGTTCTAAGATCTAGCAGTAAAGTTTGCCCATGAATCAAAGCTATTAAACCCAGTGCATCTTAAAATTCAGATTACAAGTCAGGCAGATTAACATAATTAATTTAAAGTAGTATTGTTTCAAAATAAAATTAAAAAAAAATTCAAACAATATTATTTAAAAAAGAATAAAAAAACAAAATTCAAATAAAATCTTGACCTGAATCAACTCTCTCGTCTAATTTAATTAATTCAACCTTCAGTTCCATATTCAGCACCACTTGTCGGACCATACATCCAAGTTCCGATAACTTGGAGGTCGAGGACAGACCAAATGAAGACTGGTTTCCCTGTTGATGGTGACAAAGAAAGGTCTTTTAGGACTGCCAATCCAACAGTAACTTGGGAATCTTAAGTGCAAGAACCTTGAAATAAGTATGAACTTTGTTTTCCTGAGAAGTTCCATTTGTCAATGAATTGTTTTTGCAATGTTCTTGATGCGTAATATCTGCAGTTGCCTGAATTCTCGACCTGAAATGCCCAATGCATTACTATTTTTAAACTATAAAATGCTTCTCTTTCTAGAAACATATAAATTGTTTAACCCTTCAAGTAGGCATGCAGTCCTTTGTTCCTTTTAATAATAACAGCAATAATTTATCAATACATGCGAAGGAAGATCAAATCAGTATTGAGATGATAAGCCAACTAGGCACAGAGGGGTAGATGTCCCCAGGAACACTTCTCATCAGACAAAAATGTCAATTTTGGAAATTTATATTGCCGTGCTTCCAACTTGTATAGTCAACTAAGGGACCTACTTAATTGTATGAAAATATTTGCCACTGAATAATTCAACCTTCAGTTTCATATACAACATATCCTGAACATTGGTTTTTCCTTGTTGATGGTCAAAGCAAGCTTCGCAGAAATTTCATTGCTAAATATAGTACAGAAAAACATCTCTGAACATTCAAATTAAGCTGTTAGTGCTCAAGAAACTTCATTTCATACACAATATATTTATATACAAAGACTTCGGGGTCGGGAAAAAGGACAGGCCAAGTTGTTCTTGCTCAATCAAGATTGGTTCTTGTTTACTACAGAAATTTAGTGTTATCTTACTTCATGCAAAACTATTTTCCAATTAAGCACGCAAAGCATGATTAAAAAAGCTTTTTGTATAATCTTGAGGGATACAGCTCAATTGGTCAGGCCTTGAGTTTTCTCTCTAGAAATCATCAGTTCGAGTCTCACAAATCTCAGAGCTACTGGAGGCTTACATGATCATTAACTTCAGAGCTTGTGAGATTAGTCGAGCTGCGCGCAAGCTGATTCGGACATCCACATTAATTAAAAAAAAAACTTTTTGTACCCAACTCTTGAGCCTAAATTATGAGTTTAAGGTTTGTCTCGTATTCCATGTCGTCGTAACATCACGTTTCATATCAGGTTAAAAATTTGAAGGAAAATGTTGAGGTGATAAAATTAAAGATGAAGTGTAAAGAAGTAAAAAAGGGTTAAAAAGGTGAAGTGCTTAAAGAAGTTTGAAATGAATTTAGATAATAATTGGACTCATAATAAATTAAATTTATAAATAATACTTATGGATACCGCACACTTTAAATTGAATATATTAAGAATTTAAGTATAATAAATGATGTAAGATGGGGTACAAAAAGAAATAAGTGATAAAATAAATAATTAATTAAATAAGAAAGAAGAGGGTGAAAATTACAAAACATGAGTCCGAAAAACCTATCTTAAGAAAAAAAAAAAACAACAACAATGAAGCCAGACCGCAGCGCCTCGTGTACTTGACTTGCACCTGGTGAAGTAAGGCTTATTTTTTGGGGGGTTTTTCACAGGTTCATATTCTTTATGAAAAAAGAAAAAGAAAAGGAGAAGTTGATCAGTACTGGGCAGTGGACTAGTTGATGGATTTGTTTTTTTGGTAACTATAGTTATTCTGGTAATTATATGTATTTTAACTAATTTTTCAAGACTTTAAAATTAATAACTAGATAAGTTTTAATAACCCTCAGATTTATAACTCTTAAATAATAATTTCTAAAAAACAAACTAAAAAATTAATGCATTGATCTATACCCCTGAAAATTAATGAATATTTTTGTTCTTGGTTGTAGATGGAAACAATGCATTGCCCACCATTGCCATGTGTAAGCATGACGAACAAAACTCTTCGTATTTTATTATAAGAATAAGAATATCAAGAACAACCGGCACTTCTCGAAATTGGTTCCTTACTATTCTCAAGATTCTTGTGAACTCTGTTCAACGTCTAGCAGTAAAGTTTGCCCATGAATCAAAATTATTAAACCCTGGATGGGTTATCCCGTCAATTTAAAACTCCATCTTTTTGAAGGTTTTTTATTTTAAGAATTTAAATGATATCAATTTAAAAATAAATAAATGAGATTTTAACCAAATTAAAAAGGTTAATTTTTATCTAATTTAATTTAAAACCTAACCTGTAAGGAAAGGAAGTTCTAGTTAAAGCACAACTTGTATCTATTTGCCCATAGACGTTTTACAAATCTAAGGATTAAAAAATAACTAAACGGAATTAGGGTTTGATTGTGGACGCAACAAAGTTATGAAACCTAGCCTAGTTTAATAGGTTGACTCAGAACTTGGGGCTTTGGTTGGGTTTTAAAAGGGCAAAACCCGAGCTTGTAATTGGCCCAGTCAAACCAAGGCAACCCATCAGGTCAACCAGAAACTTGGGTGAGACTTGATTTTTTTCATTTTTTTACATATTTTTAATATACTAAAAAAATATAAAATTATTTTATGAATACTTAGTCTCATATATTTCATATTTTTTAACTTTTTGATGTGAGATAACTACATGTAATCTCCATCCACATAGAATGTTTCTTAATTTTTCGATGTGCGATAACTATATATAACTTACATCCACATAGATTATTTCTTAATTTTTCAACGAGGGATAACTATATATGACTAAATCCACATGAATTGTTTCTTAAATTTTGTATGTGGGATAAGTATACTACATTTCACATTTCTTTTTTATAATTTACATTCAAATGGATTATTTCTTGACTTTTTCATATGAGATAATTATATTATACTTCATGTCTCATATTTTTTTTAGCCTACATTCGCATGCGTTGTTTCAAAACTTTTTCATATGGAATATTAAAACCTCAAATATATTTTTTTAAAATTTTTTCAGGTGAACTCGGGGCAAGGCCCCTTGGTCGGGTCAACCCTCGAGTCAAGTCTAATAACTATGGTACACATACTCATTACATTGTGGATTAAAATGGTGTAATGATGAATTTTCCCTTCCAAAACAAAAATCATTAAACTAATAATTGGGGGTTATACTGTCTTTTCAGAAGGTCCATTAGTAATTATTATATTGATAGGAGACAACTCAGTCTTTTAACATTTGTGAAGGATAGTGTAATGACTAAATTCCTCTTAAAAGAAAAAAAATTTAAGCTAGGTCCTGAGGTTTTTTCATATTTTAATCTAAGTTTTTTAGTTATAATCAAGTTGAATTAGAGATAATTTAGTATTTTAATAAATATAAAATAGAATTAAAAATCAAAATTGGATGGAGCGTGTGTTGCATGCACCAACGTGTGAAGAGCCTCCATCATCTTTGAATAGCGCTTGAGGCATCATACGATGGTGAAACGCCGCCTTTCGAGACAATGTTGGAAGTGTCCCAATGTAATCTTCCCGGTGGTCAAGAGCGTGTACACGGTAGCGCAGTGGTTGGGCTTCAATGAAATCTTTTTCTTCTCCTCCATACTTTCTCTCGCCTCCTCGGGTTTTGCGTTGGCCTGCCAAAATATAAAGGCATCCTATCATTTGTTTTTTGTATTCAATTTAGTCCTTATTTTTTTTATTGCTATTTATTTTGTTATTTTGTCTTTTTTATTGATTTTTTTCTTCAATTTCATCCAACATCATTTGTTTTTATTTAATTTTTATATCAAATTTGGATATTATTCTTTTAGGCCATGTTTGTTTCCCGGAAAGTAGTTTCCGGGAAACCACTTTCCAAACTTTCATGTGTTTGTTTGCCATTAGAAAAAGGTGGTCAACGAAAAACATTTTCCGGTCAACGAAAAACACTTTCCAGTCAACGAAAACACTTTTTGGTCAACGGAAAACACTTTCCAGTCAAAAGAAAATTTTGGTTTGGTTTCCAAGGAAGTGTTTTCCCTTTTGGCTGTGTTTGTTTTCCGGAAAGCGGTTTCCGGGAAATTACTTTCCAAACTTTCCTGTGTTTGTTTGCCATTAGAAAAGTTGATTAACGGAAAACACTTTCTAGTCAAAGGAAAATTTGGCTTGGTTTTCAGGAAAGTGTTTTCCTGGAAAATTTGGGTGGAAAACACTTTCCGGAAGTTGTGAAAAATTTAGAAATGTCAATTTTTGCTGATTATATCAAATTTGATCCTCAAACTTTTGACTGCTATATATAATTTGTTTTGAATATTTATTTTTCAATTTCATCTCTTAAAATTTAATTTTTATATTAACTTTGGTCCTTATTTTTATAATTGCTATTTGTCTTTTCCTTATCATTTTTTTATTGAAATTTTTTATCTATCAAATTTGGTTCTCATTCTTTTGATTGTTACTTATTTTATTTGAAATAATTTATGAAATGTTAATTATTATTATTTTAATTTCTTCATCTTTCATTTTTTTTTAATTTTTTAGATTTGATCTCTATTATTTTGATTATTATTTATTTTATTTGAGATAATTTATGAAATTATATATTTTTTTCAATTTCATTCTCATTCAACTTTTTAATTTGTAAGATTTGTTCATTATTATTTTAATAAACTTGAGAAAAATAAAATATTAATAAGTTATTTTCCAGCTCATTTTCCATGACATAACCAAACACTGGAAAGTGTTTTCCAACTTATTTTCCATTACACTAACAAACATCAAAAAATACTTTCCTGGAATTCACTTTCCAAAAAGAAACTACTTTCCAGCAAACAAACGGGGCCTTAATTGTTGTTGTTTTTTAATCATTTTCTTAATTGAATTTTTTTTAATTTAATCTCTCAACATTTGATTTCAATTTATTTTTTGTGTCAAATTTGGTCTCCATTCTTTTTATTGGTATTTATTTTTTTGGATCATTTTTTTATTTTTTTTTTCAATTTCATCCTTCAATATTTTATTGATTAAGAATTTTGCTTTACTATAGGGTTTGCCTTCTATGGGGTTAGTCTTAGGGTCATGACCATGGTCATGGGTTTCGAAGGTTAACATGAGTTGATTTTAATTTTTAGATCATTTTTTTAAAAGTTATTTTTTTAAAAAAAATTTCATCATTCAACATTGATTTATTGCGAATTGATCTTTGTATTTTTTTTTTCACTTTCCTTCCTATTGGATCATCCCAATTCTGTGCCCATGGTAGTAGGGTTAGTAGGTAGCCCGAGTTGACTAGAGTTTTTTTTAAAAAAAATTATATTTTTTTCCAATTGCGTCCTTCAACATTGAATTATTTTATGATTAAGCTTCATAGTTTTATTCAATTTTTTTTCAACAAGATTACTTTGATATCACGACCAATTTCCAGATTTTGCATGCTGACTCGAGTGGGCTTGGGTTAGGTTTTTTTTTTTACTTTTTTGAATTATATTGTTTCTTTAATTTGGTCTTTCAACATTTTATTTGCTATAAATTGAGCTTCAAACTTTTTTTTCATTTTTGTTTTCAAAGGGTTATCACGTTCTCATTTAATATTTGTTTCGTTATCAAGTAAGATCCTTCAACATTTGATTTTTTAAAATAATGTTTTTTCAATTTTATCCTTCAGCATTTGATTAATTAAGAATTGGTCTTCATGCTTTTTTTTCACTTTCTTTTATATGGGGTTATCCTAATCTTATACCCATGATTACAGGATTAGTAGGTTAACCAGTTTGACTCAGATTTGTTTTTTGTTTTTTTTTGTTTTGCTCTTCAACATTGCATTATTTGATAATTAAGTTTTATAATTTTATTTAGTTTGATTTCAACAAAGTTACCCTAGTAACTCGACTAAGTTACAAATTTGACAAGCCAACTCAAATGGGCTTTGGTCGGTTTTTTTTTTTGTCTTTTTTGATTTATTATTTTTTTTTGTTAGTTTATTTATTGGCGTAATATTTTTTTATTTGTATTATTAAATTATTAAACTTATTAAATTTAATCTAGTGAATTACTCGAGTCTTGAATTATTTTTGTTAGGAATGCTTTTATCAACTTAACATTTTTTTTTTATTGAAATAAATGTAGGACAACTTACAGCGTAGTGCACCTATATAGTATTATCTACTGTTAAAAAAATGTCAATTCTGGAAATTAATTTTGCCGTGTTTCCAACACTCTCGTATGGTCAACAAAGGGACCCACTCGTATGGAAATATTTGCAATTGAATAATTCAACCAAAAGTTTCACACACACACACACACACACACACACACACATATATATATATATATTGAACATTCGTTTTCCTTGTGGATGATCAAAGCAAGAACTGCTCTTTCATGCCTGATATATTCCATGTTTCTGCCCAAGTGTTCATCATATAGTCTCACCTGCTTCCATAGATTCTTACTCTGCGTAAAAGTTATACCGTCTTAATCAAATTTATGATACGTGAGATATATATTACCTCCTTAATTTTCTAACAAATAGGCAATAACGCTAATTAATATCATGAGTTGAGCTCCAATTACTGTATTTATCTGGTAAAATGACCTTGATTAGTATGCCGAAGCAGTATACTTTGCCGTCCAAGCTATAGACTAATTAATAGACATTTAGCCCATTGGTGCTCGCTCATATATATATTAAGCTCCATTACTGATACCCTCGTTAGATTATTGTCTGATTGCGGATTTAAAAAATCAAACTCCGTACCATGTTCATATTAAGAAAATAATGCTGTGCTTTCTGCTAAATTTCCTGAGAATCTGAAGATGACTTTGAATGATGGAAACATCAACAGGAAAGTTTAACTGTTCATTAATTTATGGCAACCATTATGGAGAAGATAAGATTCTTAATTCATAAATTAATGGGTTTTATTGAAACCAATAAAGAACATGGCTGCTTTTGCAACCATAGTCACCAATGCCCGTAACTGCAGGTAATTTTCTTTTTAATATTAATTATTTAATACTCGGTCAAATCTAGCTACTAGCTGTGTGTTCCATGGAATATACGTGTGTGTGTGTGTGTATAGGTGTGAACTCCATGCGTGCAAAACAAAGCAGACCTTGAATAAAAAAAACAAAAAAGGGAACAGCTACAACAACAAATTAGTGAATCAGAACTATTTCGATATAAGTACTTAGATATAAGATATCAAGTAATGCCGTGAAAACATAAACCTTTGTTATTTTGTGTTAATATAAAAAATAAAAGTGATATGAACCGAATTTATGGTAATTAATATTATCATAAATTTAATTTAAAACCGTTATATATATATATATGATGAATAATCAAAGATACTTAATTTAAACCGTTATATATATATATATATATATATATATATATATATATATATATATATATATATATATCATAAAGTCTTAAACCTTTCACAAAACAAACTCGAGGGGCCCATACCTGGTGGGAAGCAGTTCAACACGTTTGATCCAAGCTCATTTCAAGGAAACTTGGGTTTATGTGGATTCCCAATGCCAACAAAATGCAACAATGGCGTGGTACCACCATTATTGCCATCAAACTTTAATGAAGGAGATGATTCAACACTGTTTGAAGATGGGTTTGGATGGAAAGCTGTGGCAATGGGGTATGGATGTGGGTTTGTATTTGGAGTCACAATGGGTTATATTGTGTTTAGAACAAGACGACCTGCATGGTTTCATAGGATGGTTGAACGTCAATGGAATCTGAAGGCGGGAAGAACAAAGAAGAATGCTCGCATGCATGGTGCAAGAAGAAATTAAAACATGCATTTGGTAAATTCAAGTAAGTTTTGCAAGCTTTTGATATTTTCAGGTTTTATTAGCAAAGTTTGTGTGAGTATAGAACTATAAGTATTCATGACTATTGACTATAGTTTTATGTTTTTTTTTTTTTAATTGCAGCACAATTTCAATGAAGGTTTTACCTCACGAGATACCAAGTAGAGTTGATATTGGAACAACACTGAAGTGGCAGATTCATAGTACTGGATTTCTGTTGTTCAATTTTTTATTTTTTTTTACTTCTATGAAAAAAAGTCAAAGAATGTAATAGTTAATGTATGTTGTAGTTTATGTTAACTATAAAATCATGCTTTATACTAGCAAATCAATATTAATTAGTAGAGAGAAGTAGAACAAAAATAAGAACAACAAATATAGTTAAATTTCTTTAAATGTATAAAAAATATTTTATAAGTGATAATACTAGTTTTGAGACACGCCAAAATGAACTGATATAGAAAATTTTAGTATCAAAACGAAGATTTGGAATGAATTTCAGAACGGTATTGTAAACCTTGATCTAAAGAATCTTATCCACCTTATCATAAAGCTTCCTTCACATTACACTCCTGACCTGGAAATAACAAATATTTCGGTTCTCAATTCTCTCTCTGTGCAAGCACATGGAGTCTGAGAGACAATGGTAGGGGAAAAGGGACCTTATTCTGCAGTAGCACTTCTCTTAGTCTTCCAATCTTCCTGGTGATTTTGCAGGTTTTGTTGATGAGTTTAAGGCTTTTAGGCCTCTAGGAACTGTGTGTTGTTACTTATTTTTGAATCCCCACGTAAAAAAAAGATTATCAAAAAAATATATATTCAGAAAAAAACCAAAAATAATAGCAGTTAGAAGAGGTTATCAAAGTTTAGAGTAATTGAGGACTGAATTAAATAGTTCAGAAAGAACAAGGACTGTGCTGTAAGTGGTGCTAAAATCCAGGGGTCCAATTAAAAATTACTCAGGGGCTTGATTGAAAAATTGCGAAACCCCAAGGATCAAATAAAAAATAGCCATTTGAATTGGAAAATGGAGCCGTTTCCTGGACAACTGTTCATTTCCTCCTTTCTCAGCAACTGTTTCGGCAGTAAAGGCAGTGGAGACGTTTCAGCAGCAAAAGCACTAAATTGCTTCAGTTATGGGGCACGTTTCACGGCTACTATTCCTCTGCATGCCGTTACCAAGCCGACTGTTACCACCGCATGGCATTCTCTGGCCTTATAAAAGCCAGAGAAAGGCCACGACCGAAAGGGGAAAAAAGAGAAGGAAAACACAGAGAACGGGAGGAAGTGAAAAAAAGAAAAGGAGAGAAACTGAAAAATTAAAAAAAGGAAAAAAGGAGAGAAGAACAAAAAACCAGAGAGAGGAGGAACAAGCAAAGAGAAGAACAGAAAAGAGAGAACAGGACGTACAACACAGAGGGCTGCACCGAGGATACCAGGAGGAACAAGCACCGAGAAGAACAAAACAGAGAACACAAAAACACAGAGGAACCAGAGAGGAGAACGACTAGAGAGAAACCAAAAAAAGGCAGAGGCAGAATTGAAGAAAGGAGCGTTAACGACCAACAACCTCACATCTTCGTCTGTTTCAGTTTCCAACGATTCCGTGTAGAAGTTTCAGCGCCATCGTCTTTGTCTGTCTCGGTTAAGGTAAGTTTCATACATTCCTCCCACTTTGCATTTTAATTACATTGGTACTGTGCATCTTCATTTATAATTAACTTCTTTCTGTAGCAAGCGTGCTGTACATTTCACGCACGCCTCTGTTTTGCCCACCCGGTTTCTTGACTTGAGCAGTGACCTGGTGAGGCCTTTTGGATCCAGCTCAGTTACATAGTCCGAGCTACACTCAGCCGAAAAAAATAGAGAGAAAGATTGGTGGTTTTATCGTGTATTTATTTTATTATTTGTTTTTTTTGTAAAAATATAAATTTGGTATTAAATACTTGATTTTCTAATAATTGTTGTAAAAATATATATATCTGAAAAAAATATTTTGTTTTCATACATAATATCAAGTTTTTCAAAGAAAAAAAATAAATTATTAACGTAGTTCAATATAACATAGAAAATAAAAAAATGTCTTATCATGTATTTGCGGCTTTAATAACAAGTTTATTAAAGTTACGAGAACTGAGTCAATATTTCAAAAATAAAAAAAATATTTTGTTTTTTTTTAATTAATATATAGGATTATGAACTTACACATAAGACGTATTCCTAATATTAAATAAAAATTACTTTTTTTGCGATGATTAGAATTGTTAGATTTTACCATGTAAGATAAGAATCTCCTCACTGAGAAGAGCTTTACTCGAACAATAGACAGACTGGAGAAAAAAAAAGCACGACAATACCTTAGAATATATCAAACAATTAAACAATGCAGCTTACTTTAGGTAGAAAGTACTTGTGGTGCTAATACATTTTCTTTACGCAACCAGTTCTCGTACCTAATTTCTAAGATCAGTTAAGGTTACTAATAACCAAAATATTAGATAACAACTCATATTATATCCATACAAAGATAAAAGACAAGGAATTCTTGTCTTTAATTTTTCTTATTTTTCCGGGATACCAACATTAAGAGTGGATGCTATCGCGAATATGTGATACTGTTCTTGAGAATAATATGCCCCATAAAGATCCATTTGATCTGATAGTGAAGAAAGGTAAGCTATGGCCTAGTGTAGTCTTTGTAGAGAAAATTAGTGGTGATGATTGATAATAAGGATACAAAGAAGATGAAGATGAGTGTGAACTGCTTGAAGGAAGTGCAGCCATTTGGAAATTTGGCTGGGGAGTTTGTTAATTGTTCAATAAATGAGCAGAAGACAGCTTCTGCTCCTTGCTGTGCTCCACTTGAAGTTGATTGAATGCTAGCAAATAGGTAAATGGGCCATAGGCATTGCGGATTTTTTTTTTATATTATCCCTCTCAAAAATCTGAACCTGTGGTTCTAGTTCGAGGGCTTTTTCCATATGGATATTTATATGGTATACTTTTTCCACGTAATGTGTACTTGGACAAGCTTTTTGTACTAACCATTTAGCCTAAACATGTTTAAGGTTTGTCTCTTGTACCATGTAATATTAATATTGCGTTTGATATGAGATTAAAAATTACAAGGAAAATGTTGAGGTGACAAAATAATAAATGAAGGGTGAGTTAAAAAGATGAAGTGTTTAAATTAATATACATGTTTGATAAGAATCCAAAAGAATTTAGATAATGATGAGACTTGTAATAAATTATTAGATTTATAAAAGATATTAATGGATACCACACACCTTAATAGATTATGAATTTAAATATAATAAATGACGAAAGATGGGATAAATACATAAATAAGTAATAAATTAAATAAATAATTAAATATGAAGTGATGAGAATCGCTTCATTTCAAAGAAGGGTAAGGTTTCTCTTTCATGCTTGGAGGGTGACATTTAATCCCATTTATATTGAAACGTTACATATATCTTCAATATTTCTCCCCCTCTATAATTTGCATCGAACATGAAGAGGAAGAGGGTGAAAAATTCATAGATAAAAAAGGAGAGATTTTTTTTTTCCCATGTACCAGATATAACCTAAAAACAAATTTTAAAAAAATAATTTTTTTCTAGAAAATACCAATCTTAATTCATAGTCTGTATTTATTTTCTCTTGATAAAAAAAAAAACAAAAACAGTGAGGATATATAGAGGAAAACACGTCTTCTTATATTTTTTTTATTTTAAAGATACAAAAATTTATTCTAAAAATATCATAGAAATGAATTTATTTTATATATATATTGAACAGTCGTTTGCCATATTTAACAGCCTCTCCATTCATCCATATCCATGCCTGCTATTTCAAGCACATTTTCAGTGGAAAACTATATATACCTTAAATTAAACATATATCTTGTGAAATCATATAAGTATTAATTAATGATTCAAGGATTGACTTGAAAAAATCACAACTCAAAATCCTAAACCGAACTAAGTTTCAACTTGCACATATCTTTAAAATAACAAACTCTATTGATTCTATCCGAACTAATCATTTTCTTAATTAAATTTTGTTTTTAATTTCATCCCTCAATATTTGATTTCAATTTATTTTTTGTGTTAAATTTGGTCTCTATTCTTTTTAGTGGTATTTATTTTTTTGGATCATTTTTTTAATTTTTTTTTCAATTTCATCCCTCAATATTTTATTGATTAAGAATTTTGCTTCATTATAATGTTTGCCTTCTAAGGGGTTAGTCCTGGTCTCATAACCATGGTCATGAGTTTTGAAAGTTAAAATAAGTTGATTTTGGTTTATAGGTTATTTTTTATTATTTTTTTCAGTTTCAATATTGATTTATTTCAAATTGATCTTCGTGCTTTTTTTTTACTTTCCTTTCTATTGGATTATCCCAATTCTATGCCCATGATAGTAGAGTTAATAGATTAACTTGGGTTGACTAAAGTTTAAAAAAAAAATTATATTTTTTCCAATTAAATCCTTCAACGCTGAGTTATTTTATAATTGAGCTTCATAATTTCATTCAATTTGTTTTCAACAAGGTTACTCTAGCATCACGACCAAGTACCAAAATTTGCATGCTGCTAGGGTCGGTTTATTTTTTTTTACTTTTTTGAATTATATTGTTTCTTTAATTTGGTCTTTTAGTATTTTATTTGCTATAAATTGAGCTTCAAACTTTTTTTTCATTTTTCTTTCCGTAGGGGTTATCACGTTCTCATTTAATATTTGTTTTGTTATCAAATAAAATCCTTCAACATTTGATTTTTTTAATATGTTTTCAATTTTATCCTTTAGCATTTGATTGATTGAGAATTGGTCTTCATGCTCTGTTTTTTTTTTTTTGCTTCTTTTTCTATGAAATTATCTCAATCTTGTGCCCATGATCACAGGGTTAGTGATTTAACCAGTTTGATATGGATATTTTTTGCTTTTTTATTTTTTTATTTTTAGTTTTACTCTTCAACATTGTATTGTTTGATAATTGTATTTCATAATTTTATTTAGTTTGGTTTCAACAAAGTTACCCCCAATAACTTGACCAGGTCATATATTTGGCATACCAATTCAAATGGGTTGAGATCGGGTTTTTTTAATTTTTTTATTTGACAATATTTTTATTAGTTTATTTATTGTTGTAATATTTTTTTTATTTGTATCATTAAATTATTAAACTGAATCGAATCAATTACTCAAATCGTGAATTTTTTTTTTTGCCTTTTTAGAAAAGCTTTTGTCACCTTAACTTCTTTTTTTATACTGAAATAAATCAATTCAGAGTGCACCTATATAGTATTTTTTACTGTTAAAAAAATGTCAATTCTGGAAATTAATTTTGCCGTGTTTCCAACACTCTCGTGTGGTCAACAAAGGGACCCACTCGTATGGAAATATTTGCAAATGGATAATTCAACCATAAGTTTCATATATATATATATATATTGAACATTCCTTTTCCTTGTGGATGATCAAAGCAAGCTTCACAGAAATTTCATTGCTAAATACAATAAGTTGTTAGTGCTCAAGAAATTTCATTTCTTACATATTTTTTTATATACAAAGATTTGGGGTCAAGAAAAAGGACAGACGGAGTTGTTAGTACTCAAGATTGCCTTTTTTTTTTTACTAAAGAAATTGAATGAATAGAACAATCTATGATTGTTAATGTTTTTTTTTTTTTTTTATTGCAGCACAATTTCAATTAAGGTTTTACCCTTAGTTTGAAACCTCAGCTTCGCCCGATAGGTTGACTCAGGATTCGAGATTGGAACCGAGCCAAGTTTATAAAAAAATAAGAAAAGTTAAAAACTTAGCAGAGTCGGTTGACCAGATAAAAACCCGGTTGTAGTCCATTGAATATTTTTTTTTACTAAAATAACATCGTTTTGATTTATAAAAAAAATTAAAATTAACTTGAATGACCTGATCAAAACTCGAGATCCGGGTCGATCCGGGATGGGTTTAAAGTTTTACGTCATGAGATACCAAGTGGAGTTGAAATTTGAACAACACTTACGTGGCAGATTCATAGCGCTGGATTTCTGTTATTCATTTTTTTTCAGTTAATTGGGTTAATTAACTTACGTCATGAGAGGAGTTCATTGTTGCCCTTCTCGTAAAGCATTGTTTACTTTAACGTTTTTTATTTTTGCTTTTTTTTTAAAAAAAAAATTGATTCCATTTTTTAATGGGTTTGCTTATTTAGTTTTATCCTTTAACATTTAATCAATTTAAAATTAAATTTTATAATTTTTTTAACTTATTTTTTATTAAATTATCCTAGTCTCATTACCTGGATCATGAGTTTGGTGAGTTAACTCGAGTTATTTTTTTATATTTTTTGTTTAATTATATATATATTTTTTAATTTTATCCTTTAATAAATGGTTGATTAGAAATTGAGTTTCATAATTTATTTTGATTTACTTTTTATGAAATTATCCTAGTCATATGATTAAAGTTGCAAGTTTAGCAGGTTTGTCCAAGTTGACTCCAGTTACTTGTTTTTTTATTGGATTTTTTTTTAATTTTATCTTTCAATATTGTATAGATTGAAAATTAAATTTTATAATTTATTTAAATTTATTTTTTATAAAATTATTTTGATATCATGATCGAATATATTTTTGTCTCAATGTTTTACTGGATTGGATTGGAGATAAGAAGGTGACTGTGAACTGGACTGGATTGGAGTGGACATAAGAAGGTGAGGATGACTCTTTAACTCTGCATGCCCACTCGCTTATGCTGTGAGTAAACTACGAGTGTAAATTATTAAGAAGTTTTCTTCCGATTTTGTGGCTTGAATTTCTTGGAAATTATATTTTAGTGAGCATGGCAATCTTCGCATAAATCTTATTGCTAAATACAATTTGGAAAAACATCTCTGAACATTCAAATTAAGCTGTCACCATTTTTAATTTTTTTTTATCTTACTATAAATATTTCACAATTAACTACCTTATTTATGAGCACTTGTGTTAGTGAATTAACTTATTAAGGGACTTCTCCTCGTGTGGAAAGATTCGCTGAATGAATTTATTGGTTACTTAATTTTGTTGTACGTATGATTATAGTTACTTTTCAAATAACTTTTCGTGCTAAAATTCATGTTAATGATATTTTTTATTTTTTAAAAATTATTTTTGACATCAGCACATTAAAATGATTTGAAAACACTAAAAACATATTAATTTGAAGTTAATAAAAAAATAAAAAATTTTAATTTTTTTTCAAAAGCACTTTTGAAACACAGAAACAAACAGACCCTTGTTGTACAGCTGCAGACTTATTGTGAATTGATCTTTGTATGTTTTTTTTACTTTCCTTTCTATTGAATTATCCCAATTCTATGTCCATAGTAGTAGAGTTACTTGGTTAATACAGGTTAATTAGAGTTTTTAAAAAAAAAATTATATTTTTTTTTCAATTATATCCTTCAACATTGAGTTATTTTATAATTGAGCTTCATAGTTTTATTCAATTTGTTTTTAGCTATATTACTTCGGTATCACAACCAATTTCCAGATTTTGCATGCTGACCTGGGTGGGCTCAGTCAGTTTTTTTTTTTTTTACTTTTTTGAATTATATTGTTTCTTTAATTTGGTCTTTCAGCATTTTATTTGCTATAAATTGAGCTTCAAACTTTTTTTCATTTTTGTTTCCATAGGGTTATCACATTCTCATTTAATATTTACTTCATTATCAAGTAAGATCTTTCAACATTTTATTTTCTTAAATAATTTTTTTTTTCGATTTTATCCTGCAGTATGTGATTGATTGAGAATTAATCTTCATTCTTTTTTTTATTTTTTTATGGGGTTATCTCAATCTTTATGCCCATGATCATAGGATTAGTGGATTAACCAGTTTGACTCGAATTTGTTTTTGCTTATTTATTTATTTTTCAGTTTCACTCCTCAACAATGCACTGTTTAATAATTGAGTTTCATAGTTTTATTTAATTTGGTTTCAACAAAGTTACCTCAGTAACTCGACTAAGTTACAAGTTTGGCATGCCAACTCAAATGGGTTTGGGCTAGTGGTTTTTTTTTATCTTTTTTAATTTGTTAATTTTTTTGTAAGTTTATTTATTGTCATAATATTTTTTTATTTATATTTTTAAATTATTAAACTCAATCGAGTAATTCCTCGAGTCTTTTTTTTTTTTTTAGAAACAGTTTTATCAACTTAACATGTTTTTTATATTGAAAAATGTAGGACAACTTACAGCGTAGTGCACCTATATAATTTTATCTACTGTTAAAAAATGTCAATTCTGGAAATTAATTTTGCCGTGTTTCCAACACTCTTGTATAGTCAACAAAGGGACCTGATTGTATGGAAATATTTGCAATTGAATAATTCAACCTGCAGTTCCATATTGAATAATTGTATGGTTGCGAAGACTTGGAGGTCAAGGAGGAAAAGGACAGACCAGATGAAGATTGGTTTTCCCTTGTTGATGCTGGAAAAGAAAGATCTTTCCAATCCCACACTTACTCGGTAATCTTGAGGGCAAGAACCTTGCTTACGCTGTAGACTGGATTGAAGTGGACATAAGAAGGTGAGGATGACTCTTTAACTCTGCATGCCCCCTTGCTTAAGCTGTGAGTAAACTACGATCGTCAATCATTAAGAAGTTTTCTTCCTATATATTGAGGCTTGAATTTCTTGGAAATTATATTTTAGTGAGCATAGCAATCTTCGCATAAATCTTATTGCTAAATACAATTTGGAAAAACATCTCTGAACATTCAAATTAAGCTGTCACCATTTTTATTTTATTTTTTTTATCTTACTATAAATATTTCACAATTAACTACCTTATTTATTATAATTAGCACTTGTGTTAGTGAATTAAGGGACTTCTCCTCGTGTGGAAATATTCGCTGAATGAATTTATTGGTTACTTAATTTTGTTGTACAGCTGCGGATTGGACATAAGAAGGTGAAGACGACTTTGTTTATCATTTTCTTTTTCAATTATGTATACATAATCCCATAGTTTAAATTATTTATTATTTAGAATAGAAAAAGGAAAAATCAAAGTATATCAATTGAAGGAATGATAAGCAAGAAAAGTATTAAAAAAAAAAAACAAAATATTACCAATCAAGATTTGTCAAATAACTATTTAGTTATTTTAATACTAATTAAAAGGATTAATTAATTTAAGAAATTACTATTAGGAACCTCTAAAACACTATTTAATCCATTTAGAAAATCAATATTGATTTTTTTAATATTTTTTATAATTTTAATGAATTAATATTAAAAACAAAATTTAAAAAACATCATATTAATATATTTTTAATTAAAAAACATCTTTAAAAAATAATTAAACTGCTGTACATTACCAGGCGCGCACTCATTAGTGCTCCCATTGCTTTGCGTAATTATTACTTTGCCAATAAACAACAATTTAGTTTGCGCAATTTGAAGTCAATTTGATAGAACCTTACATATTTCCATGGTTTTTACTCTTACTTTATTTAAAAAAAAATTAAAAATTTCAATTTCATTTTTTAATGGGTTTGCTTATTCTAATTTTATAATCCAGATAACTAATTTTATTTTTTAATATTTAATTAATTTAAAATTAGATTTTATAATTTTTTTCTGCTTGCTTTTTATTAGATTATAATAATTTTATTATCTAAATCAGGGGTTTAGCGAGTTAACCGAGGTTAACTCAAGTTATTTTTTTGTGTCTTTTATTTAATTGATTTTTTTTTCAATTTTATCTTTTAACATTGGGTTGATTAAGAATTGAACTTTAAAATTTGTTTTGATTTATTTTTTATGGAATTATCCTATTCACATAACTCAAGTTGTGAGTTTAACATGTTAGGCCAAGCTGACCCAAGTTGTTTGTTTTTTTTAATTAGTTTTTTTTTCAATTTCAATATTGTGTTGAATGATAATTTATTTTAATTTGTTTTCTATGAGGTTATTTTGGTATCATAATCCAATATGTTTTTGTTTCAATATTTTATAAAAAAAATATCATTTTGAAATTTTTTTAGTTAAACTATATTTTTAACGGTTGTCCAAGTTGTTTTTAGACCCGTCAAGTTGACAGAATCATATCAAATCAATTCTCACATGATTTGAATATTTTTTTTCTACTAGAAAACATATTAGAAACACTTAAATATTTTTTATGTTTAAAAAATTAATTTGACCCACAACATGACACGGGTAAATGATCCAATGTTAATTATAAAACCCTGCTTTTAAATTAGCAAGTCAATATTAATTAGTAGACATAACTAAAACAAAAACAATAAAGAAATTAAGAACAACTAACATGTGTAAATTTATTTAAAGACTAGTTTCTTAAAAAAAGAACGAAAACATGATGTTTTGGAAAAAAAAATAAATTAAACCGAGTTTTGATTAACTCAAACTCAACTTAATTTGAAACCCAACCCATCCTCCTTCTTGGTAAAGAAATCAAAGGAAGTTCTGGTAAGAGCAAAAATTGAATCTATTAGCACATAGACTTGCTGCAAATGTAAGGATATTATCTACTCTTAAAAAAAATGTCAATTTTGGAAATTAATATTGCCGTGTTTCCAACATTCTTGTATTGTATAGTCAACAATATGCAATTAATTTTGGAGGAAAGTGTTTCCATACAATTAATTTTGGACCTAATTGTATGGAAATATTTGCAATTGAATAATTCAACCTTCAGTTTCATATAC
>Ga0325411_1002193_pt1 | contig 21976 bp, 5 predicted proteins | sample PopdelMetagenome_13_FD_206181 | JGI IMG/M metagenome (GOLD analysis project Ga0325411, IMG submission 206181) | Populus deltoides microbial communities from Bellville, Georgia, United States - Xylem-PdIQD-R4 | ecosystem: Host-associated > Plants > Phyllosphere > Stem > Wood/Secondary xylem... | reverse complement strand
AACAACTAATTAATATTACTACTTTTATTTAATTTCAGGTTCACAAACATTGAGGCTGCAAGGACTATAACATTGGCGTTTAAATCGTCGATGGAGATTCCATTGTTTCAATGGAGCCAGGTTTCCAAACATCCTGAGTGGAAACCTAATATCGATGCATGGTTTAAGCGATTTCAGGTCGGTGTTAATTTTTAATTTACAGCTTATTTTTAATAAATGATTTTTATAATTTTATATCTTGTACTATTTTTATTTTATATGAATTATTTATATACACAGAACAAATTTGAGTGGGATAGGGCAGACAACAATGTTGTGAGGAGGGTATGGGAGAATCACGCGGCAACTAGGTAACATCGAAAATAATATTTATTTTTGTTTTATAATTTTATGTTTTAAATTCTAATTTGTTATTATGGAAGTAGGTTGCGTGATTTTTGGTATGACACCCAAAAAAAATAAAAAAGACAAGCGAGGGATAACGGTCTTGAAGGATGGAATGAGGTGGCGGTTTGGCAGGAATTCAAACCGCCATTCATCTCGGGGGAAATATGGACGGCATATATTGAGTACGTGACCTCAGAGCGGTTCTCACGGCGCTCACAGTCCGGCGCCGACAACCGGAACCGGCAAATTCATGGTTCGGTGACCGCGCACACTAGCGGACCCGTCCCATTCAGCACACATGCAAAGCGGATGGTAAGATTAATTTCAATGAAATATATCGTTAAATAATTTGTCGTTCCTTATAATATATTTAACTTTCAACCTATTTTTTCCTTACATGCTGCGTCTCTTAGACGTGAACCAAGTCCAATGGAGCTGTTTGTAGAGACGCATGTGCGGAGTCAAGACCGCCAAAAGGGGGTGCAGCAGTTCGTGGACAACCGTGCTCAGCACTTTGTGGTATGTTCGTTCATTCATTTTATTTTGTAAGTTATTATTTTCTTGAATTGCATCTTGAATTGCATTTGATGATTTTTTTACTGACGGAATTTTCAGGAGACCTATAATAGCCGGTTGAGGGAGAGATATGGGGACAATCCGTCGACCCATCCAGATTTGTGGATGGAGGCGGGATCGTCTGGTGGACCCGATAAAAATCAGGTCTACGGGCTCTCCAACACTACGGCTGAAAACTTGCGTTCGGCTCGTAGTGTCTCAACTGTTGGAAGCTCTCCATCAGTATCGAACACCCAGTCTGAGGAGTTCATTGCGTTGAAATGACAATATCAATAACTCTCGATGAATTATGATGAGCTCTGTCAAATAGTCATTGTTGTTACTCATTTTTGGACCCCACGTGCTAGAGACAATGTATACCTCTTTCGAACCAAGTGCAAGAGTGTAGCTCATATTTGCTGGAAATTTGACAAAAATGGAGAGAGAAATATTTATTTATTTTATTTTTTTCTTTTTCCGAAACCTTGTTTGAGCTGTTTTCTGCTTCTCTTTATCCTTCCCCTTTGCTGCCAAAATCATCAAGTTTTCTTAGACTGACTAGGGGTCTTCATAATGCTAAATTCGTTCCTTTGTTATCTTGTTTTTAAGGTTGAATAAATCCCTCAGAATTTGCACTAAAAAAATAGTTCTGCTACTGTCGCAATTTTTTGTTTCAACTTAGGCTTTGATTCTGACTCAGTTTCGTACGATATCTGACCATCCTAGGTATATTCTGTCGCTCATTACATGTTGAAAAATTGACGTACACCTTTATTAGGTCCTAGGAATCATTGTTCTTATAGCAGATTCTCAGTCAGATTTGGATGCTTAGTATTGTCAGATCAAGAACCTTTTTGACCAACTAGATTACTACCAGTTTCTGTTCTGTAAAAAGATTTTATCTCACTTCAACTCCTTCATCAAAGTTGTAGTCCTAGACGCGTAGATGAATTTGGGCTTTTGAATCACTTGATTTCGATATCAGAGACCTAAGATGTTCCCGTTTGAATATCTAACGTGAAGGCAGAGAATTCTGCCGCGAGAAGGATATTGACCCGAGTCTGCACTAAAAAAACTCTATTTTTGGCCTAGTTTTTGTGATTTTCGTTCTTAGTTCATACTCTCAGTCATATCAGGATTCTCGACATTCGTCAGTTTTTGAGTTAGACCCAGAGATTCCTTTTGACCAACTAGATTACTGCCAGTTTCTGTTATGTAAAAAGATTTTATCTCACTTCAACTCCTTCATCAAAGTTTTAGTCCTAGACGCGTAGATGAATTTGGGCTTTTGAATCACTTGATTTCGATATCAGAAGCTCAAGATATTCTCATTTGAATATCTAACGTGAGGGCAGAAAATTCTGCCGTGGGAAGGATATAGCCCAAGTTCGCGGGGCTGATTCGAAGGATTTTTTTTGGACCAAGGACTGAATCGAAATGTGCTAAATTGAGGCATTGAACTGAAGAAGGACATTGAAAGCTGGAGAGGGGGGCTGGATCGTCATAAATGACAGGATTTTTACCACACCGAATAAGGAAAATAAGACCTTGCAGCTGCACCCTCCAGCTGATTTCTTTCCTTTTTTTCTCTGATGTTTTCCTTTCTCATCACGCCTGATTCTTGGAGCTGAAGACCACGTTTTTGTTGCCTCATTTCAAAGGGAGCAGCTGGCCCTATGGAAGGAAAGAAAAGAGCCACACCCTCCTCTAAAACTGGAAAGAAATCAGACGTAAAGCACCAGCACAAAATCAGAATATTGCAGCTTCCTTTTGCGTTTTTTTTACTGCAAATCAGTAGGGATTTACGTCCTAGAATTAATGCATTAAATCTTTCCTAATTAGAGATATTCTAGACTATATATAAACCCCTCTAATGACCTAGCAAGGGGCGGCAAAAAGAGAGCAGAAAAATAGCAAAAAGAGAGCAGAAAAATAAAAGAAAAACGCAAGAGAGACAGTAAAAAAAAACGCAGAATAGAGGGAGTTTCTTGTTTGCATTCCAGTGCCACCGTGAGGGAAGAAAATAAAAAACAAGACGGAGAGGGAGCTTTGTTACTAAACCTTCACAGCAACATTTGCTTGGTTTTATTTCATCCTTTGCAGAAAAGAAAACAGCGAGACCTGCAGGTAAGTCTTAATCTTCTCCTCCTTCACTGCCTTTAAATCTTTTGTATCTGTTTTGTTTTTTTTTTTGTTTTTGCACGTTAGTTTTCAATTTTAGACTGTACAATGCCCGTTTGCTTTGTGTTGTTCCTGCTGTGGTTTTGAGTTTTGGATAGGTGACTATGTTAAGCTTTGGCTAGCCTCTGTTTTTTTATCTCCTGTCTTTCGCTGTTGACAGAATTAAGGAACCGGGAAAGGGGGCTTTTGTTTTCTTCATCAGCAACTCCCTTTTCTATTCGTGTCCTTCCATTTTATTGAAATAGCCGGCCAGGTCTTGCTTTGGTTTCATAGTCTATGATATATATGTGTTATATAAGCATGCCGTCCCAAGCTTTTCTTTTTTTTGTATGAAACTAGCATGACAGAATTAAGGAACCGGGGAAGGGGGCTTTTGTTTTCTTCATCAGCAGCTCCCTTTTCTGTTCGTGTCCTTCCATTTTATTGAAATAGCCGGCCAGGTCTTGCTTTGGTTTCATAGTCTATGATATATAGGTGTTATATAAGCATGTCGTCCCAAGCTTTTCTTTTTTTTGTATGAAACTAGCATGACAGCATTAAGGAACCGGGGAAGGGGGCTTTTGTTTTCTTCATCAGCAGCACCCTTTTCTGTTCATGTCCTTCCATTTTATTTAAATAGCCGGCCAGGTCTTGCTTTGGTTTCATAGTCTATGATATATATGTGTTATATAAGCATGCCGTCCCAAGCTTTTCTTTTTTTTGTATGAAACTAGCATGACAGAATTAGGGAACTGGGGAAGGGGGCTTTTGTTTTCTTCATCAGCAACTCCCTTTTCTGTTCGTGTCCTTCCATTTTATTGAAATAGCCGGCCAGGTCTTGCTTTGGTTTCATAGTCTATGATATATAGGTGTTATATAAGCATGTCGTCCCAAGCTTTTCTTTTTTTTGTATGAAACTAGCATGACAGCATTAAGGAACCGGGGAAGGGGGCTTTTGTTTTCTTCATCAGCAGCTCCCTTTTCTGTTCATGTCCTTCCATTTTATTGAAATAGCCGGCCAGGTCTTGCTTTGGTTTCATAGTCTATGATATATAGGTGTTATATAAGCATGCCGTCCCAAGCTTTTCTTTTTTTTGTATGAAACTAGCATGACAGTTGACTTTTTTCTCTTGGATTGTTAAAATGAAAATAGGTCACGAGTCATGGTCTTATGCAGTAGGATTCTGATTTAAAAATTTCAGTTTCAAAACTTTGGCTCCCTCATCCGTACGTGCTTAGTCCTTTCCAGTGTACAGAATTTTAAGCTGATTTGGCTTTGAACGATTTTTGTTACGAATTGTTTCAAGTTTCTTGTAATATGAATGAAGGCTTGCTACTTTCCATTTTGGTGTATGTCTAATTGTGATGTTTGCGTTTTCACAAAAAAAAAATAAATAAAATATTTTCTTGTGTGTTGCATACGGCCAATACCCTAACATGTTTTGAACGCTCTTTTTTATATATAAAAAAAAAACATTGGGAGTTTCGAAAATGTGTTTTCGCATGGATTTCTTAAACACCAAAAATTGTTTTTCTTGCATTTCTGGATTTTACAACATGTTTGTAAAACTCCAAAGGGTATTGGCCAATATTCCAAAAAATATAAAAATCTTATTTTGGGGGGAATTCATCTATTATTCACCGCTAATGTTTGGATAAAGAAATCCTTAAAGGACGAATATCCAAAATATTATTGGGAGTAATAAATCTGCACACATCCTTGAAAGAAGCCTTGATTATAATCGAGGACATTTCAATTGTTTTTTTTATTCCACGATTTACGAGCTGTGAGAGTTAACACTAAGACAAAAAAAATAGGTTTTTAAAGCACCTTAGATTTCTAAATTTTTGTCCCTCTTCCTTGCGATTTACGAGTCGCAAACCCTTGAAAAACTAAGGGGAAAATGAGCTTTTAAAGCACATGGAACTTCCTTGGGTTTCTATCCTAATAAATTTAGTTTGAATCAAAACCTAGAAAACTGATGGGATTAGAAAACATCAACACCATAGCAATTATAAGACAAACCAAATACTAAGCAGCTTACCTTAGGTATGGCGTACTAGGGGTGCTAATACCTTCCCTTTACGCAACCAGTCCCTTGCCTTAGAATCTCTGAAAGACCAGTTAGGTTTCCTAGTGACCATAATACTAGGTGGCGACTCCTTTATACAAAAAGACACCCCGAAATCAATCGATGGTCGCCGCGACGCCGCGCTCCGCTCGCGAGGGTGCGACAATATTGAAGAATAAAAACATAAATAAATAATATAAGAACATAAAAATGATATAAGTTAACTAAGTATAGTAAAAGAAATGAAAAGCATAAATAAAAGATTAATATAACATAAAATAAAACTTGAACATTACAAAAGACAAAGAAAGAGAGTAGAGTGATCTTGATCTGAACACCAAGATGCCTATATGCATGGTAAATGCCTCCTTTTATAGGCCAAAATTCAGAACTATTGATTTGATGACTAATTGTTGAGTGGGTGGCCACCTCTTGACTAGTTAACAATCCTTATTTTCTTGTCTGTAGAAAATGTCATTGCTAACATCAGAATTTGAATAAATAGTCTTCATGAAAGTTCTGGAAAATTGTCTCAGATTTCCAACAAAACAGAAATGAGGTCATTTGGACTTCTAGAACTCGAGATATGGGCTAGACACTGAACAGTGTCTGGGCTGCATGACAGATTTCGACTTCTCTATTGTTGCTACAATTTGAACTTGATGACAGTCATTTTGAATTTTGGACTCTTCATGAAAGTTTTAGGCCTATGTCTTAGCTTTCCATACATATAAACCAGACCTACATCCAAGTTCTACAGCTCCAGTTATGATCCAATATCCGAATGGTGTTCTAGTTTGAACTGAACCAGTATCTCTTTTCTAAGCTTAGCCCTCTCTTTGTCTTCTCAATTTTAGTAGTTAAACTCATCAATCAATCCTTTGATTGATGTGATTAGCCTGCATTTAAAATGAACATTTACCATAAATTAAAGATATCTTATATTATCAAACTTGTTATTATAAAGCATGCTCTAGTTAAGGAGTTATTGATACTTCAAGTGCAAAATGATGATATAAAACCTTGATAAAAATGCAATTTTAAGTGCTAATCATTTTTCATGCATATTTTTTGAAGAGAGATAAAATCATTTTTATCATGTTTTTTAAAAAATGCAAAGTAAATATCGTAATCGGTTTATAATTATCCATTAAGATTTGGTTAAAATACAAAATATCCTATTATAATTAGTTTGTTGTTCGGAATGCTAGGTCTTAGCTATATTCAAGAAATAAATAAGTTTGGACCTTAGCATTGTTAGGATTTAACTCAATAAGGTAAAGACTTATTTACGAAGAGAGATATGCCTTATACCTTAGACAAGACCAACAGATAGGAACATGACTTAGAATAACAATTAAATAACAATGCAGCTTACCTTAGATAGGGTGCACTAGAGATGATGAATCTTCCTCTTGCACATTTAATCCCTTTAAAACGCTTTTGTTGACCAAAACACTTTTTTTTATTGACCAAGACACATCATTTTATTCATAACAACATTAAAACACTTTGTTTCATTTAAATGAAACGATACTATTTTTTGGGTTTTGATCTAAATTAAGTCATTAACCTTTTTTTTAATTACAACCCCTAATTTTTTAATTTAGTCAATTAAATCCTCAATTGAATTTTGATTCTAAGAATCAATTCAATCTCACCCCTTCCAAGTTTCAAAATGATTCCCTGAGTTTAGTGTCTTTTTCATCTTGGTCCTCGATCTTGGATATTTTTATTTTCATCCCTAATTGACCTTTAAACTTCTAATTTTTTTAATTTCACCACTGTCTTAAATTCAATTGGGTCCTCGAATTCACATGCCTTTTGCAAAAAGATCTTTGGTTCTAAATTTCTACAATTTAGCCCTTAACTTTGATTTTTTTTTTTTATAATGTTATCCCTAATTTCATCAAATTGAGTTTGAAAAAAATTAAATTTGGTCTTCTAAAATCTCAATCTTCTTAAGTGAGGCCAAATTAAGCTTTTAGACTTATGTTTTCATCAATTATGTCCCTAATAAAATTAATTTGACCTAAATTAACTCTTAAAATTAATTAAACCTTTAAGTGAGCCCATGATTAAATTAAATTGACCTAATAAAATTCTAATTAAGTCCTTAGACTTAATGTTTATGAAAATTTATCCAATATTCATTTAATTTGACATTATATTTGCATTGTCTTTTGAACTTGGGTATAATTGGGTTCCTAATTGTTTTTCTAAAATCTCAGTTTGGTTCCTCCATGCATTTCAAAACCTTCTTAGCATGCTTTTGCCAAGTTACTAGTCTTTTGTTTTTTGAATTTTAAAAGAAAAGGGTAATTTTGGTGGAAACTCAAAATTGGGTTATGAAAGGCATGGATTGAAATACTTTTGATGATGAATATTCTCATAAATAAATGAATAATGACATTTAAAATAAAAAAATAATGAATAATAAATTTTAAAAATAAATAACAAATTCTAACTTTTAAAAAAATAATAAGATAAAAATGATTTATGGGTGCGAATTTTATTTTATGATGATGCATAATATTTTTCACGGATTATAAATAATAATTTAGGCTCCATCAATATGATCTCATCAAATCGTATTGAGTAAGAGTGGAAGCCTACGAATCTATTTTCAAATTAGCCAAGATAAATAGTTCAAAGTCTAATTTAATGTTAATCATCCCTGTGATCCAACGTGTATTTTAGAAATGGTGAATTTAACAAATCTTTTATTTTAAGAGACCAATGTCAAAAATTTTATGAATAACTTAATCGATAAGTTTCTATTTTTAAGGAATCAGTGTCAAAAAATTCACAAATGACCTAAATCAATAAGTCTTGTACTTTTAGGGATTGATATTAAATTATTTGGTAAAAATAATAAAAAGATTGTAAGTAAGTTTAGGAGGTAATTAGAATATTTTATGGGGGATTAAAAAGATAAATTTATGAGAAAATATATAGTAAATGTAACATTTTATTTGAAATGATGTGATATGGGTAGTGTCGTTCTTCCTTTAAGTATAACTAACTCCTTGCCTGAATCTTTGAAACCAGTGTTAGTCTTTAGGATTCCTAGTTTCCTCTAAGTACTTGGTGGAGACTCTGATTTTTAATATATAATTTTGTTTCGGAGAGTTCCATTTATATTCAGGTGCAACAACGTGGCAACTCTGCTAGGGAACCTAGGATTGAGCCTAATCACTTGTGTTTTCCTCTCATAAATTTAATTATCTTTTTTGTCCTTTATTTATGTGTATTTTCTTATTCATATTTTGTGATTCCATTGAAAACTAAGTATGCCCCCTATTAAACTACTTCCAGCTTCACCATCGGAAGGATGCACCATGACTCCATCTACCCATCACGTGAATGATATCATGTCATATGCTCAGCAATATTTGAAGACACGATTAAGCTTTTTAATCTAGGAGTGATTGGGAGGTATCTCAACTTTCTATATGCAAAGAGTCATTCCCCTACTAGTTTTGGGTTTATACCGAGCATGCCTTTTATTATATGTATTTTCTTATTCATATTATTTAATTCCATACATTGTGTTTATTTTATCTTTCATAAGCATACATGTTATTATGTTTTTAAGTTTGCACACTTAATAAAAAACTAACAAAAGTTGTGTACCTGAGCTAGTCCATTCTAGGATTAGATAGGGAGATTCAAGTGGCAAGTGAGACTTATGTCCACTGATGCTCACTTGAACTTTTGTTCAAATCAGAACTCACTCAATGCATGAGGTATCGTGAAATTATTCTCAAACCCAGGTTGCATATGATTAAGAGGTCTATTTACCCTATTAGTAATTCAAATAATTTAGGGACATAAAACATCTTTAAGAATAGACAAGTGAAGCCCGAACCTTTACTACGAGTTATGTCATAACTCAATTTGACCCTTTTTTCAAATATTTTCCAAAAAAAATACCAAAAGTCTAAAAAAACAAATTCAATGATATTTGGCTAATTTCTTGTCATTTCATAATTTTCAAATTTTTTTCATATTGATAAAGTTTTTTTAAAAAAAAAGAAGGAAAAAAAACAAAAACAACATAGATTCTCACCCAAAAAGGCCAAAGATCATGACTATCGCTCACACACACGTGAATATGTTTGTTTTTGTGGTAGCTTCTGCTTTTAAAGCATATCATAAAAACAACATGTTTGGTTAACATTGAAATACATTTTTGTGAATGTAGATCCTATTGAAAGCGATGTTCCAATCACAAATTTAGAAAAAAGCAATTGTTCGATGTTTTTAACTAAGTTGCAATCTTAGCTTTTCCTCCTCTAATAACTCTCCTCTAAAGAAAAGAATCGTTGTTTTTTACAGTTACCAAAATACCCCCTCATCTTTCCCATCCTCTCTATGTCACCTTCATTGGCCTCTAGTCCTCCCCACCTTGTTGTTTTGCTTGTGTCGTCCTTTTCTATTCATTCACCCAAATATGAGGTCACACCTTCCTTATATTTTTCCTCAGTGTTAACTTAAATATTCCTTGAACAGCCATGATGACAACAGTTTGAGTTGAAAGATGACAAATGTGATCTTATAAAGTTAGGCTTAACAAATTTATAAAGTAGAAAAATAACATTTATTATGATTAAGATGATCAAATTATGTAGTTAGGATACACATTTCAAAAACATTTTTTATCTTGAAAATTCATAATGATAATTTACAAATCAAAATACAGTGAAGCTGCTATTTTTATGTTGAAGTGTAAATGTTCAATATGATTCTATCCAAGTTGACATTATATTATGTTAACAAACTAACTAAAATTGAATGATATATATTAATGTTATCATATTTTTTTTCCTTTTAGCATATGAAATATTTCACTTAAGCTCAAGCAATGAGATTTGGCAACAAAACGTAAATTGGTTAATTCTTTGAGTTAAATTATGGTATTCCTATGTATTAAAATTACTAAGCAAAATATGAAAATACTTTTTTGTTTTTTTGTTTGTTAATGTTGAGCATACTTATTATCTGCGTTTTAAAAGAAAAAAAAATAGAGATGGCAGTGTAGTGTTGGGATTTTGATCTGGTAAAAAGCAAAGCATATGTTTCATTAATGTTTGTGGATTTAGGCCTGATTATTTTACTTAGCTCATATGGTTTCAAGGCAAGGCATGTATTCTAAGCCCCTTTTCCCCCCATTCTTCGGCCTGCGTATGGTGTTGCAAATGGGCTGCTGACATAATGTAACATGAATTTTGGGCTTCTCACCTATGGGTCATATACAATAAGTGTTGGGCTGTTTGCTCTTGGTTTTCCTTGAGGCATTGTTTGGCTACTCCTTTTTTTAGACTTTTGTTTATCAGCTTTCTTATTTAGCCTAGGGTTGTATACTTAAAGATGCAATCTCATATTAAAAAATTTATTTGATTTTAAAAAAAGAGAAAAATAAATAAATTTAATTGTATATAGCCAAGTTCCTAAAAAAAAAAAAACCATGTTTGCACTTTTAATTAAAAAAAAAGAAAAAAAATTATTTCCATGATTTAACATCTCTTAAAAATACCAAGAAATTCAAGAAAAAAAATATTTTATATAATTTACATATATCGTGGATTTAATTACAAGTTTACTAAAATCATGGGGATTTGGCTTAAATTTTTTAAAAATTAAAAAATTAATTTGTTTATTTTTAATATCAAAGATTATGAACTTATTATATGTAAGATATATTTGTGGCATTAAAAAAAATAAATGAAAAAAATATGTTTTACCTCTGGATTAGCTAGGCTTAACTTGTAAAATCATAGTTAACTCTATTGTGATGGACCTACTTTAACTAAAGACAAACCAACAGTTAAAAAAACACAATAATATCTTAGTAATAGTTAGACTAATAAACAATATAGTTTACCTTAAATAAAGTGTACCAAGAATGATATTGTAACACTCTCAATAATTTCATGCATTTTAAGCTTTATTTCTTGTAAATAAATTTTTAGAGTTATTATATATATATATATATATATATATATATATATATATATATATATATAGCTTTAGAATTTATTGAAATTTTGGCAAAATCTCTTTTATACCTAAAAATCCTAAGTTATCAATAAATACTTGTAACACTTCAATATATCCATCACACATAGCCCAATTATTGTCCAACCATCTTAAACTCATCATTTCACAATACAACTCATCACAATCATTGTAATTCATTTTAAATTCACATCATACATTTAATTATAATATTTAAAATTCAAATCACACATCTATAACCATAAATTATCTAATACTATTATTCTAAGCTATGAAAAAAAGAAAAATTACATCATCATACACTAGCATCGTATATTCTATTTTCTAAACAATAATCTCCATATTAAGCTTTTTTCAATTAATACCCAACACCGAGTAATTCTTTGTTTGCCTAAGTCCATGTGTTATTTCCACTTACAAACAATCTAAATTATCTACCCATTACTAGGTAAAACTCCCACATTCAGGGATACAATTTTTATTCCTTCGTACCGAACATTAATCTCAATATCAGGAAAAATTAATTCCTTATATATGTTATCAGACTTTATTTTCATCGTCAGAACTAATTTTTTCTGCCCCATACCAATCATTAATACTTTCATTAGAACTAATTTCATTGTCCTTTAGCAGACATTAAACCCATCATCGAGATTAATTTGATTGCCCTTTACAGGGCATTAATTCCATCACTAGAATTAATCTCACTAATCTTTATCATGCATTAAGCCCATCATTAGGACTAATTTCACTACCCCCTACCAAACATTAATTCCATCACTAAAATTAACTCTACTATCCCTTTTCGGGCATTAATTTCATCACCGAAAAATTAATTTTTTCTACTATATGTAAAAATTAAATATAAAATAACATAACATATCTAAAATATTATAATAACAAAGTACAAAAAAAATTGTTATGATGTAGAACACCTGCCTGCAATCAAAGATTTCAGAGTGCCTTCTTACTGCAACACAGCTCTCTAAATCTCTCTTGTATCAACAGACATATCAAATTTTCTTCTTATATTTGTTACCAAATAAATTCTCATTTCCAAACATTTATCTAACAATTTAAATTAGCCAATGTCAGTCAACTTAACTTATTCAATCAAAACTATCATCTTTCATTTAGTTTATTTCAAATTAAAACTTTAATCCAATTCCATATTTTCCCGGTGCTATTAACAAAGAAAATACCACATAATCTTGCATATGCAACCATTTCTTATACTCCTTTTAATTTCCATTACTTCAAAACAAGTCCAAAATTTAAAATCAAGAGCAATTCCAAATATGAGTTGAAAACAAATTTGTATAAATCTAGACTCAATTCTGTCATCTAGACATCTAAAATCATTAATTACATCAACATGTGGAATTTATCCTACTGCTCTCGGTTTAGACCTATCTTTGGTTTTTATTCCATATATAAAGTTTTATAACTCTAATTTATACAAGATCGATTTCATTAGAAATTTTAAATCCCTTGCTATAACTTCTATAAAGAGATGAATTTCAAAATTTGTCATTTTCATGCCTAGAATTTCCCTAGAAATCAAGAGATGAAGTTGTCACATGTTTCGTCCATTAATTCCAATTTTCTATAACACTTCATGCTCATTTACATTTTAATCAAGCATCTAAAGTCAATTTACACAATATTGATGTTAATGAAATTTCTGATTACGCTATAATATTTCAATTAAAAATTAAAATTCTAATTTAATTCTTTCAGAAATTATTTCCCTACATTAAATACATTATTAATTCACAACAATTTCACTTAATTTCATGTAATTATACGTTATGAACCTAACTTTCCTTTTTGGTCGGCCACTTGGGTTCCTAAGGATCCTATGTTTCTATTTATCAATTCTACTAAAGTTAACACTCAAAACAACCTAATCTAACCAAATTTGATCAATTCATAGTCTATTTGCATTTTCACCAAAATTTTTCTATAAAACCTAACCTAAAATTCATGATTTCTACCTCAATGTTATTCGTATTGCATGAAATTGCTAGATTAGGTCGAAAACCCCTTACCAGATGTTATTCAAGTCTTCAAATATCAACCCCTTACCAGATGTTATTCAAGTCTTTAAATATCAACTAATCAAGAATTTTTTGAACACTTTTCCTTTTTTTTTCCTTGCTACCATGATTGTGCACCCCCTCTTTTTTGATTATTTGCATATTTTTCCTTCTTAATTAGGTGTTTAGAGGTGTGTGTATGTGTTTTCCTCAATTTCTTCCTAAATCCCTTGATTTTCTCTTGGTTTCTCTAAGAATTTTGATGAGATTTTCCTCTCATCCCTTTTTGTTTGCATATGCTGTTGAAGAGAAGAATTTATACTTTTTCCCCTCTTTAAGCATAATATGAATTTTCCCTCCCTCTTTTTATTATTTTTTTATGTCACACTGTTTTTATGTTTTTTTTATTTCACTTTTGATATAAAAACTTTTATTTAACCCTTGTTTTTATTAGCTAGGAGTTTACGTTCTTCTCTCCTTTAAGAAAATTTCATCCTCAAAATTTAAATTTTTGTACCTTGATTCTTGAATAATTTCAGGTATTTTCTTTTCATTTCCGATGCTCTTTTCCAAGTTTCCTCCTCGACTTGAGAATTCTTCTTAACACTTTCACCATACGAATCTTTTTATTCCTCAATTCTTTCTCACTTTAATCCAGGATCTTTATTGGTTTTACCTCAATAGTCAAATCTTCTTTAAATTCCCATGAAACTTATAGTAGTACTTTAGAGGGATCTACATTAGCCTTTTGTAGCAATGAGACATGAAATTCCTTATATATCTTAGCTAAATATGGAGGTAAGGCTAGTTTATATGCCACAGGTCCAATTCTCTTCACCACTTTAAAGGGTCCAATATACCTTAATGCTAGTTTTCCTTTCAGACCAAACCATAACATATGTTTTCAAGGAGCAACCTTAAAGTAAACCACATCTTCAACATTAAACTTTAGAGGCATTCTTCTGATATATGCATAACATTTTTGCTGGTCCTGGGCAGCCTTCATCTTGTCTCTTATAATTTTCATATTTTCTAAAGTGATTTGTACTAATTCAGTCCCATCATCTTCTTACCCCTAATTTCTTCCCAGCAAATAGGGGTTCGACATTTCTACCATGCAAAGCTTCATAATGAATCATCTCTATGGTAGACTAGTAACTGTTATTATAAGTGAATTCGATTACTGACATATGTTTTTTCTAATTTCCCCCAAATTCCAGTGTATAAGCTCTCAATATATTCTCTGTAGTCTGAATTGTTCTCTTTGATTGACTATTAGATTTTGGATGAACTGTTGTGCTTAAATTTACTTTTGTCCCTAAAGCACGTTGAATATTTGGCTATAATCGTGAAGTGAATCTAGCGTCCCTATAAAAAACAATTGATACAGGTATCCCATATAGTCTCACCATTTTATCCACATATAATTTGATCAACTTATCAACTGAATTTGTTATTTTCAAAGACAAGAAAAGTGTTGACTTTGTTAATCAATTTACTATAACCCAAATTGCATCATTACCTTTTTTCCCTCTTGGTAAACTCGATATGAAATCTATAGTGATGTCTTTCCATTTCCATTCTGGTATAAAAAATGATTGGAGAGGTCCAGCTGGTTTTTTATGCTCCACCTTTACTTGTTGGCAAACTCCATATTTGGCCATAAATTCAGTAATTGTTTTTCATGTTCGGCCACCAATAGAATTCCTTTAGGTCCCTGTACATCTTAGCCTTCTTGGATGTACCACAAACCTTGATTTATGGGCTTCTCTTAACACCTTTTCTTTTAAAGCTTTATAGTCAGGCATATACATTCATTCACCCATCACTACCATCCCATCATTCAAGACTCGGAAGGGAGTCTCAACCCCTAGTTTCACCTTATCTATCATTTTATTCACTTCAGTGCCTCTTCATTGAATTTTAAAAACTTTGTCTCGCATACAGATCATACTTTTAATTAATCTAACAATGAACCCTCAAGCCCAATCTCAACTTTAACATCAATCTTTTTTGACTTTATCAATTCCCTTTTACCATCCTACTCTATTGTCTTCATTACTGCCTTGTTCTTACGACTGAGAGCATCTGCGATCACATTAGCCTTTTCTAGGTGATAATATATTACACAATCAAAATCTTTAATGAACTCTATCCACCTTCTCTATTACATATTCAACTCCTTTTATGTCATTAAGTACCCCAAAACTTTTATGGTCCATAACGATTTGAACATGGAACCCATACAAGTAATGTCTTCATACCTTTAATGCAAACACCATTGTGGCTAGCTCTAAAACATGGATAGGATAATTGACATGAGCTTTTAATTGTCTAGATGCATCAACGATGACTTTACCATGTTGCATTAGAACACAACCAAGCCTCTTTTTGGATGCATCATTATACACCACAAACCCTTCGGTTCTTGAAGGAAATGTTAGCACAGGACGGTAGTTAACCTTCTCTTCAACTCCTGGAAGCTTTCTTCACACTTTTTCATCCATTCCCATGTGGTTTCATTCCTAGTAAGTTAATTTAATGGAATGGCTATAGTTGAAAAACCTTCTATAAACTTTCTATAATATCCTGTCAACCCCAAAAAACTACAGATTTTCGTCACATTTGTAGGCCTTTTCCATTTCAATACAGCTTCAACCTTTCTCAGGTCTATAAACATCCCCTCTAAAAATATAAAATGCCTTATAAAAACCATTTTTTAGCTAAAATTCATATTTACTTAATTTGGCATACAACTAATGATCTCTTAGGATCTGCAACACCTATTTCAAATGTTGTTCATGATACAAATTAGAGCGAAAATATATTAAAATATCATCTATAAACACCACTACAAACTTATCCAGGTAAGTTTACAGGACCTTTTCATCAAATTCATAAACATTATCAGTGTATTTTCCAATCTAAAGGGCATTACTAGGAACTCGTAATGACCATAATGAGTCCTGAATTCAGTTTTTGGTACATCCTGCTCCTTCATCCTTAACTAGTAGTACCACGATCTAAGATCTATTTTTGAAAATACCCTGACCCTTTTCATTTGATCAAACAAATCATCTATTTGTGATAACAAATACTTATTTTTTATTGTCACTCTATTCAACTGTCTATAGTCTAACAGAGCCTAAAGGTTCCGTCCTTCTTTTTCACAAATAGAAATAGAGCTCCCCATGGTGAATTATTTAGGTGTATAAACCATTTATATTAATTCTTGTAGCTAAATCTTCAACCCAATCAATTCTCCTAGCGCCATCCTATATAATGCCTAAGCTATTGAAGAGATACTAGGCAATACATCAATCAAGACTTTTGCTTTTCTTTTCGGGGGTAACCCCGGTAATTCTTCTAAAACATATCTAGAAACTCTTTTACAATAAAAAAGGTTTTTTTTTAATCTCTCTCACCCTTTCTAAAATCTATCACATAAGCTAGATAGACCATACACCCTTTTCTCATAAGCTTACTAGCCGTCATGGCTAGAATTACACAATTTAGCATGACATTCCCCTCCCTAAAAGTCACTCCTTTCTCATCTAATCCACGTAGAGTCACCTTTTTTTAAAAAAAACAATCCATTTTAGCTCTATAATTGCTTAACCAATTCATCCCTAAAATTATGTCAAAATTATGTAATTCTAATGGCATCACTTTTTTTTTGTTGACCTTTTATGTCAGTTATCTTGGCTTTGCCTCGAGTCAATTTCAGAATTAGATTTTAAAATTATGATAATAATAAGTTTTATCATTACATGTTTTTGTTGGATGATTTTGGAATTAAAAGTTTTTTACAATGATATTTCAGAAATAATAAAATAATAAATATTATCACCAAAGACATGTTCCCTCTATATTTTATGTTTTGAAAATATAAAAATTCACTTTAAAATTATCTTAGTGATAAATTTATTTTTATTTTTATTTTCTTTGTTCAAAAATAATAATTAAACGCTATTTTACATCCCACTTAAAAAAAACATAAACTTTATAATAATCCATTAAAATGCATACGCAAGTGTCTTTACTAATTCTATAAAGAAAAGCTCCCCTAAAAAAAAAAAAAAAAAAAAAAAACCTCCTTCGAAAAACAATTATGGAAAAGAACTTTACTAGTCAAAATGGCGTGCTGCTTATTACTGTCAGTTTTCCTTTCCAGAAAAAAAGTATACGTGAGGTAGTTAAAACCAATTTCACTCACTGGGTACGTAGTAAATGAAAGTAGGAAAGGAAAAAGAGAAAGCAAATGACCCAAATTTTGTATTTCTTATTCCTAAAAAAAGAAAAATGATTTGTTTAATATAAATTCAATTCATTTATTCATCCTAACATTGTCTTTTTTAAAAAGGATTATTTTATTATTTCAAATTTAATTCATCCTCAATTCTTAATATTTTAAAAGTCGTTTATTTTGGATGAAATTTGACAAGTAATCAAATTCAACCCAATCCAATGTACAATTATAAATCTATAACAAAAAAGATTATTAATAGTTAAAAGCTCTGTTCTTAGTTTTGTTTTTCTCCGAGTTTGGGAGGAACCACTAACAAGCCGACTAGCAAAAGTTGAGAATAAGAAAACAGAGTGTAGTCCCCTGCTTTGGGTGCATGCTGGGCTTACAAGAGACCCATTAAAAGTTTGCAACTCTCACTCTCCCCGTCTATAATCATAGAACAAAGAGTCTCATACAGATTTTAGTTCTGGAGAGCGTGTATGATCTTGTAGAAGCTAGCATTATGAGGTAGCTTTTATGCTGCGAGAGAGCTCGAAAAGGGACAAATTCTGCAACTTTGAGTAAGAAACAATTTAGCGTTCTTCTCTTTCTTACGAGTCTCATTATGATCACTAGTTACCATTTTTAATTTGATTTTATGTAATTTCCCCCCTTGATTATAGCAAAAAAGCATCCCTTTTCTGTATTCATTGATTCCTAATTTATAATATTATTTTTTATTCTTAATCCCAATTTTGTTTATTTTGGTCTCAGAATCTCTCTCTAAAAACAGAGGATTTATGTCGTCTGGGTTTGATCTATTGACTGGAGCTCCAAAAAAGCTCTGCTTCTGGCTTTCATTACACACACTCTGCATCAGTATCTGCCTTTTCAATTCTTTTTACATGAAAACTTGGTCTCTTCAACAGAGCTTTTTGATCATTTCTATACGATTAAGATCAAAACGGTATGTGGTTTTTTTTTTTTTTTTTTTTTATAAGTGATGATATAACATTGATTGTGTTTGTTTTTGTGACTGATGATGATGTATGTTTCGATGGGTTGGTTTTGGTTTTTGATTTGTCGTGGCCTGTTTGTATGTTTTTGTTATGCAGGAATTACAGTTGGGTTCATTGCTTTAAGGACTCCTTAGGAAAACGTTTCTTGTTTCCAATTTTGGGTTTTAGGGGTTTTTGGATTTTAGTTTTTTCTTGATACTCAAGTTTTTTAGATTTGCTTTCTTTCTTTTAATTGTTTTTTTTTTTTTTTTCCATTTCTCTCTTATATCTACCAATTTCAAATTTCACAAAATGCCAGGCCTTCAAAGGCCAATTTTGGATCAAGATAGGATTTTTGATCAAGAGAAGCAAAAGAAACCAGCCATGGAAAGCAACATGAAAGCTTCTAGGAAAGTTCGAATAATATGTCATGATCCTGAGGCCACAGACTCTTCAAGTGATGAAGATGAAGAATACTTTGATCGGTGTAATCGTTGGAAGCAATTCATTAGGGAGATCACCCTCCCAGTTTTCCCATCCAAGTCCATTCTTGAGGGTCCTTCACAAGACAAAACTGGTGTATGCAAAAGCAATATTAGCACTTCTAATTCTCTTGATAATATTAGACCTCGAAGATCATCAACAATCTATAAGGGTGTTCGAAGAAGACCATGGGGGAAATATTCAGCCGAGATTAGGGATCCATTTCTAAAGATTCGTTTATGGCTCGGGACTTATACAACTGCAGAAGAAGCTGCTGCTGCTTATAAGAAAAAGAAGGAAGAGTTCGACAGCAAGATGGCATTGGAGAGAGCTAATAATTTGCATGTTGATACAAAGGTAGTATCTGAAGAATTCGATGGCTTATGTTCTCATCCGTCTCCATTGTCTGTGCTTGATGTCTCTACCATGGCCTCACTTGGTCATGGGCTTGAAAGCAATGTGGAAATGGTGGCCAAAGAGTGTAATATGGAAAGTTCAATCAAAGAAGAAAGCTGTGTAGAAATGATTGAAGACGGCTCCGAAGAAGTGCAATGCATTTCGGATTTATGGGAAGAGCGAACGTTATCACCATCAGTTAGTCAAGAGTTGCTTGGTTTTGATCAACAGTCTCAAATTGGGCAGTTTTTTGATGGTTTAATTAATGGAGAAGGTTTTTCTATGTGCGGTAACACTGAGCCAGTCAGTTCTCCTATGGATGGGGTGATGGAGCTTCCGGACATTGAACTTGAAACGCTTGCTTTTGTTGAGGAAACTCTCAATTTTGTTCACCAATAATGTTTGTAGTTGTTACTCATTTCAGGTGCATTTTTAGCGTATATCAGAAAATAAAATAGCGAGGAAGGGAGTTCTTGGGTTTTTGCTTGAGAGCCTTTCGCAACTCTCTGAGAGAGATATGCTCCATTTACGAGTAGCTACTGCTATCTTCTTGTTGAGAATCTGAATATTCAAAAAAAAAAAAAAAAAAAAAATCTTTCAAGTCCAAGTTTGTTTCTTGTGCCTCTTTTGATGTCATTGTTTAGATTCTCCGGAAAGGTCTCGGAAGGTGGCATCTTTTGTCTTCTCTTCTTTTCCTATTTACTTATTTTAATCTCGGCTTCCCACCATGATTTGCCGTTGGAGATGGATGGAGGTCTTATTTATACTTTTGTTAAGAGAACGTTTCAAGAGGGGCATTCTTCCGCTTGGAAGAATTCCAATAGATTGTTCTTTCGCAACATGCCATGATGGATTCCAACCAATATTTACTAAAGTAAGTACTCAACGTGTCAAATTTTACATCAGAAAAGTTGGGTTTGTGATCTACAAATTTATAAAAATATTATCATGTAATTAGAGATATTTTATTAATTATTTTTTAGATTTATTAAAAAAAAAGGATAAACATAAAGAGAGGAATGAAAAAATTAAATTCATTATCAACCAAAAATGATAAAAATATATCCATTTCTGTCTTCTAATTTTATATATATATATATATATATATATATATATATATTAAATAGACACAAGAATTAATTAATAAAATATTATTAATTATTTTCTAAGTTATATAAAATCTCTCCACAAAACCAACTTGACGCATGAAGTTACACTAGCACCAACTCTTCTTTTTTTGGGTGAGAGAAATGAATTTCAACCAATGAAAAAAAAAACAACTAATTCTCTTAAGATAAATTTTATCTTTGGTTTCGATAGTGACAATTGAAAATTAAATTTCATATTTGATTTGATTTTTTTTCTGTGGAGTTATCTCAATTTCATGATCAAAGACGTGAATTTAATAAATTGACCTAGGTTAAATTAAGTTATTTTTTTTTAATTTTCTTTCTATGAGGTTATTTAAGTCTGATAACTCAGGTTATGAGTTTGATGGATTGACTCAGATTATTTTTTATATTTTTTTTATTTATTATCTAATCTTATCCTTTAATATTGAGTTGATTGTCGCAAGTTTGACAGATTAACTTAAGTCATCTTTTTAGATTTTTTTTATTATTTTATCCTTTAAGTTGATTGGAATTAAGTTTTATAATTTTTTTATTTGTTTTCCATGAGAGTCAATCTCATAACTCATGTTATAAATTTGACATGTTAATCCAAGTTGATCTCAGTCAATTCAATATATTTTTATTTTAATATTTTAAAAAAAAACAAACTATATTTTTACAAATTGTTTTGAGAATAAATTAACGTGAATCAATTATATAGTATAGTCATACTTGGGGTAGCAATTATATAGTAGAAAGAAGTTGCCTGGCAAATCATGAGTAATGAATAGATAATGATTCGGCGGCTGAGCAGGTAAAAATGCTCACTTGTATTGCAAGCAAATGCGTGGACTTCGAAGATAGTTGTTAAACATGCTTTTCATGTCCCAACACCACCACTTTATTTTCCATTTCTTATAATCACTCTTGGATTTCATTGCGAATGACGTGGCGCATGACGTCATCTTCACCAGAAATTTATATTATGAACACAACTCCATGCTCGTTTATTTCTAAACAGACAAGGGGTTGTCTGTGAGCCTGATTTCTAGCAGCTTGAAAAGCCGCCCTGTCTTAACAATTCAACTAAACTCTCTGCTTTACGATCGACACCCACCGATCTCTGCTCATAAGATTATTATTATTATTAGTAGCTATTACATACATCAATTCAACTCATTAACCAATGAACAATCAATCATTTTCAACACTAAATACCGGACAAGCCAAGAATTGTGATCCTCTATCTTTTATTTTTTTTTTTAAAAAAAACTAACATTGTTTTAAAAAATAATTGGCAAAAAAACACAAGCATAAAAATTTAGGTTAAATAATACAGTTTAGTACATATTATAGATAAATACTGCGGTTCTTACTAGCAACTTTTAAAAATGTCAAAGGTAGAAAACATGACTTTTTCTAACCTTCAATATTTTATCATTTATAAACCTCATTTTTTTTCTTTCTTCTTCTTCTTCCCCAGCACACAAGAGTTCTCCTCTATTGTCTCTCGGGCCATGGCTCC
>Ga0325411_1002191_pt1 | contig 21978 bp, 11 predicted proteins | sample PopdelMetagenome_13_FD_206181 | JGI IMG/M metagenome (GOLD analysis project Ga0325411, IMG submission 206181) | Populus deltoides microbial communities from Bellville, Georgia, United States - Xylem-PdIQD-R4 | ecosystem: Host-associated > Plants > Phyllosphere > Stem > Wood/Secondary xylem... | reverse complement strand
ATAAAAATATTCACAAAAACTATGATGATTTAAATAAAAAAATATTTTTAATAAAAAAATTTATGTAATGAGTATTATTCACGAAGCTAGAATGGAGAGCCCTTCAAAAACAAATATTGGGAGCCCTTCAAAGAATTTAAAATGTGTATATAAAATAGTAGTTTAATAATATTTGACTGTAGGGATTAAGGGGGAAAAAAGGTATAGAAAGGATTAAAATTTTAAAAAAAATGTCAAATAAAAATTCGTCGGCCGGTAAATAGACAAAAACAAGAGAAGACGATAAGAATGTCCATCAAGTAGAAGCGGATCTCAGCCGCCAATTTGCTCCCGTAACTTCCGTTGATTCGCGGGGCCCAAATCCACGCTCTGTAATCGCAATCAACGGTAATTTCCTGGCCCTATAAATCCGGGAAACAGAACACGTAAGAGGGAGCATTAACTCTAGCTCATGTGACTGCACGTTCCAATATGACAACCTGCCATGTTAGGACCCACCAGCCGCTGCTCTCCTCAGACCTCACATGAAATGCGACTGCACGTGCTTCGTCTCGGTGGTCCAATAAAAAATCACCACGTGGTTTATCGAGTCACTTCATCGTAGCCACCGTCGTATTGGCTGCGTACAAAAGAAAAGAAAAGATAAAAAGCGGGCGAGTTATTTCTCTCTTGGAGAAAAGCTTGGGTGAAAAAAAGAAATGAAAAATAATGCATTTTGCCCTATAAAAGTTATGCTATAACATATTTCATGTGTTGAGTGTTCTTTTTCTTTTTTCTTTTTTTAATTTTTTTTTTTATTTTTAAACAAGTTCAACCGTTCCATATTCCCACCTAAATTGCCCACTCTGTTTTTTCGAGATCCATTTAATTAATATAGAAAACTTTTGACTTCAGAGGGAAAAAAAAAAAAGTGTAACAGTCACCCGTATCTCTAAACTCCAAAGGCTGTCAATTACTCTATGATAGCATCACTTTAAAATGAAACGTTATTAAAGTTTTTAATTACCAGGAAAGAAAACTTTTACGTTAAATGGTATTTTCTTTATTTTATTTTTAAATTTTCGTCTAAGCAATACAGCACCTACATTGAAGTCATCCCATTGATGGGCAGGGTATTTTAGTCCGAATAGAACGTTTTTGGACCTTCCTCTTTGTGAATCTAAACAAATAAAGTCAAACAAACTTAACTTCTTACCGGTCCTAAAAATCAAGATGTTTAGAAATAAAACGGATGTATTGAATAATTGATTGATCTTGTAGTTTAAATAATTTGATTCATTTTTCATAACCCAGAATATTGATAATTCATAACAGGTAATGTTTGGTAAACTAGGTGGCCGGTAATTATGATAGTAACAGGTGGTGCTTGGTAAGTCAAGTGACTGATAGCTGGTACCTGCAAAAGATCTAAGTATGTGGGGACTCTCCGATGGTAAAGTCGGTAACTTTGTGAAAAGAAAAGGTGCACTGATATTTTAAAGAGAAAGACTATGAATATATGTATGCTAAAAATATTGAGAATGAAAAGATTGTGAACCTTTACTTGAAGGATTCATGACATATTTATAGCTCATGAATCTTGTCTTTTTATGGAAATGAGGGGTTGAAGTGCAATTTCATTCTTGTGATATTTTGAGTTGTATTCACTCAAAATAATACGCAAGTCACTCCAAATTTGAAAGGATTTTATTCTTTACTAATCTTTCCGATCTTTCTTTAAAAATATGACCTAAATGTTTATGCAACAAGTAAGAAGAATGTTTATTTACTAACAACGTTTAGTACCAATATTATGATGCAAGGTACAAAGAGTTTCAACAAAAAGGTTATCAAGGTTCAACTTGTATAAATCATAAGAAATAATACCACAACCAATGAGGTGATCTGTTTAAACAAACTAAAACATTCATTCCTAGAACAAAAAAATATCTAGCTTTATCAAATTTGGATAAAGAAACTAATTTTCGAGAAGCTAAGGGTACATAAAGAGTTTGAAAATAAATCTAAATGATATCTTGTGTCTAAAATCAAACAATCTTTTCTAATGGCTTCAAATAGAACTCTAACTCTTTTTTCCATGAAGACAAAATTTTCATTTGGGTTTGTGGTTTGGATTGAAAAAAACCCATGCATCGTATTAGAAATATAAGTGGTACATCCTAAATCAATCCACCAAATATTATAACTTAAGTTAAATTTGATTCAAAACATACAAAAGCACTAAATTTACCTTTCTTTTCGAACCATGCCTTATATTTCATGCAGTTATTCTGAAAATGTCCAAGTTTTCCTCAAAAGTGACATTTATCTCTTTTATGTTCCTTCTCACAAGCTTTGAAAAAAGAATATTTATCTTAAGTGGTCTATGTTTACCCTTTTCCATGTTGTTTACCGGTATTCTTTCCAACTCCTTGATTACTTACAAAATGAATTAAATGAATTCTTTAATTCTTAAGCCTTATTTCTTCTTTAACAAACATATTGTGCAGCTCATACACATTTCATTTATCCTTCATAATATTATAGTTTATTTGCAAAGGATCATACTCAGGAGGTAACAAGTTGATAATAAATTGCACAATAAAATTCCCATCCATGTTCATTCCTCATAACTTAAGTCTTTCTGTAATATTTATAATTTCAATTACATGCTCATGTATGGTACGAGAACCATCAAATTTCATGATGGTTAACATAATTAATAATATAACAGCAAGTGACTTATCAGCAGTTTGAAAATGCTTTTCGATAAATATCATAAATTCCTTAGCCCTTTCAATTTCAGGAAGAACAGACTTGATGCTATTAGCTATACTCATTCACATAAATATTAGGTTTAGTCTTCTTTATCTTTCCAAAGCTTTATGGAAAGATTTTTCTTCGACAATGCTTATGTCAATAATATCAGTGGGTTTCTCTACTTTAAGAGCTAAATCAAGATCTAAAACATCTAGGTGAAATTGGATCTGTTCATACCAATCAGAGAATTTTAGCCTATGAATATTGGAATAGACAAAGCTCGTGAATAAAAAAGAAATATGAATAGATACTACAAAGATTCATAAAATACTCAAACATTAATGTTTTGAACCAAAACTTAAATATATTATATAGATTCAGAAAAATTATTCACATAAATAATAAATATATATCGTTGATCTCCTTTGGGCAGTATAACAATACATACAGAAAAAAATAACAATAACGATGCTAATAAAATTTAACATGATTTGATAATTATATATATGTACTTATTAGATGCATTTACTATATTTGAATATACAAATATTACTAACAATATATATTGATTACCAATAATTATGTTTATTAACCTTAAGAACATCTAATCAACATTTGAGCGATCCTAAAATATTTTATAATAATGAACTTTAATTTACTAATAAATATACAATTATCATGACATTTATAAACATCAAAATTCATGGATAATTGAAAAGAAAAACATCATACAATCCAGAACATATTTGTCTTAAAGGTGTGGCCACTTTGGTGATTAATAAACTATTTATTATGTAAATCCCATATTATAAATATAAGACCCAAACATAAATACTCTAATATATAGTGAGAGGCAAGGAATCTTGATTCTTGAGTGTTTCCTCTAGTAATATATCTTAATAGTGGTAGAATAAAAGTAGCATAAATAGTTACAACACTCCGAATTAATTCACAAAAGATTGTAATCTGTAAAGTTTCAATGTAGAGTTTGTGTGAAGCCATCTTAGTTGCGTGAACTAGGCGCAATGTATATATATAAATATGTTGCAGAGACTCTGCAATCAGTTACAGCAAGTAGAGTTTAACTCTAATACAACATTATCGATTTGCAATCTTATCATAATCCTTATCTCAGGAATTCAAATTTAATTGTATATACATGGACACTTGCTTACATAATCAACACATGTTACTTAATATTAAAGGATCCATGATTTAAAATAAATTTCGTAATTAAACCTTAAAAGAGCTTACTAAAACAAGGATTTGACAAGGATACACCTCTCTCTATTTTTTTAAGCACACGTTCGCGGGCAGTGAAGAAGCTAGTAATGGCTGACTGACTAGCCTTACATGGAGGATGAGACCACAAACAACTAAACCTTGCCAAACCATCTTCAATGCTTTGCGTTCAAATGAAGTGACCGTTTGGTTTTGAATGGCAAAATCAATAAAGCCACATGTATTGCAGCCACATATACATGCAATTATTTAAAGGTTCACAGTCTGCATGCATATGTATATTTCTTCAATTCTTTTGAATCGGAAAAAACTCTCTTTTCTGATGTTTTTAATCCATCATTAAAATCTAATAAGTAGTGGAAAAATAGAACAAATCCCTCATTAAAATCTAGGGTTTATTAGAAATTAGGAGAAATAATATTTTTTTAATGGAAAAACATGAGTTTCTAAATCTAAGGCTCTACCACATGTTAGCAATCCTCAAATAAAATTATAATACCATTTCTTAAAAGTTAACCAATAGAGTTTCAATAATAATATTCTATTAAAGCATTTAAAAGCCCATTATTTTATCTATGGGAGCCACATGAATTCTGCACGAAGGACACATGAACTAGATTCATAGTGTATAACATTATCCAAATGCTTATCACCTTGTACACCTTCCAAGGAAAAACAAAAGGCTACATTTTCTTTTCAGATTTAAACTTTTCATTTAGAGACGTGGTTGCAGATGAATGGGATTTATTTTCTTTAAAAAAAGAGAGCAATATTATGACGTCCATGCTCCTGTCCTGTCTCCGAACCGGTATTACTTCTGGTTCCTTTGCTCAATCTTGGACGTTTCTGTTCTGGGTTCAGGGGATTAGGGCCCAACACTTCTTCTATCTATTTAGAAGCAGAAAATAACTTCGGGATTTCTCGAGGTAGAGGAAGAGCAGCGTGGTAACATTCTATGGGCTAGTCATTTTCCCTTGACCGATTAGTTGGAGGCTTCAATCCACAATGCTCACTGGAGTTTCATGAGGCCCAAGGTAAGGCGTTGGGAAATCAGATTATTGTAAGAAATCACGACACAGACTAGATTCAAGTGAACAAGAACTGAATAGATAATCTTACGGACCGGATTTATATAAATGAAAACCTTATTATCATATGACTAAATGTTACAATGAAACTGTAATTGATTTTAGCCCACATAGACAGGATCCATGTCATAATTTATTAGAAGCCAACAAGTGAACCAGTTAACGAAATCGGACTATGAAACAAAAAGGAAAAAAGAAAATAAAAAAGGACTTCTCACATGCCACTCTTCACAAAATTAAATTCAAGATGCAATGAAACATGCAGCCTCTAACAATGGCCGGACATATTTCTTTTCAGGAATCTCTTAAACACCAAAGGGCAACATCATTGTGAGGTGACAGCTGACGGAAAGCAGACGGTGGTCCGCTTGACTGTTTGAAGGCGGTGCTCACACACATGGAATGTTGGTTTGCTGATTTGACGTCTGCGCAGTGACTTCAATTCTTCAATGACTCAGAAGGAGAAAATCTTATTTGAAGTATATTCCCAGATTGTAAACAAGCAGTCCTCGGAAATGCACTCCTATCTTAGTTTGCATACCAGGGAAGCCAAGAAATTTCCAATGCCGCCTAGGATTTGATTTTGGCCAATAAATAATGTCACACGCGCCACCCAAAACCGGCGAGCTCAATCTATGCGCTAACTTGGAATTACATTTGCCAATCATTTTTTAAAAAAATATTTATATTTAATAAATTATCAAATCATCTTCAATCCATATGATAATAATAAAAAATCTATAATGAAAAGATGAAAAAGCATGGACAGTAAGTTTAATATTTTTTGTTTTTAAAAATAATTTAATCAATTGATTGATTTTTTAAAAAAAAGTGAAAGTGAAAGTGAAAGAGCAAGAGGCTCCTCCTAGATAATAAAAAATATATTTTTTTCCTAAGATAATTAAGTGTTTTTACCATGTTGAAAGAGGTAAAAAGATCTATTTAGATAATGTTAAATGAATAAGACTATTTTATCCATCTCAATTCTCCCAATTTGCACTTCCTTTGCTAGCTATACGGAGAGCAATAGTGTCATTATACCATAACAATCTACATTGGAATAAGTCTTGATCAGCGTATTTTTATTGATGCCTATTAATTATTATTTTTTTAATATTCCGGTCAATAAAAGAAAGACAAAAATCCATGTGCCCTAACGGGAACAGAAACAAAGCATAAAATTGGAGCTCGAAGAAAAGACCAAAAGAACGCAAGACATTTTTTGAGTTTGTACATCAGCGGCGAGAGAAAATTGCTGCCTGCGAACAAATGAGGGGAAATTTCTTTTGATGAAAACAAACTATAGGAATCTGTCTTCTTTTCCCTGTTTGAAAGTTTACATCAACCTAGACAACTAATCTTTCCACGCTTCCTTGCTCAAACGTCGCGAAGCAAGGCCTTTGGATGAAAGGCTGGGAGTAACAGGTAAGGCGGGTGCCTTAGGTGCCTCTTCGTCGTCCCAATCATCTCCCCAACTATTATCCCATCCATCATTGGTTTCAGACTCTGTCTTTCCCTCTCCTGACACCGGCAACTCCATCTCTAGCCTTTGATATTTAGAGGTATTGTTGGATGGGTGCTTCCTTCGGAAGCTGATGCACATCCAACCTGATGCCAGGATCAGCAGTGCAGCGAAGGATAAAACAACAATGGTGGACGTTCGTGACATGAAGTTTATTATGTCGGTAGACTTGTGAGACTTGTCGAACTCCTTTCCAAAATAGTGGGCAATTGTATCCTTTATATCAAGTTTGCACTGACCATTACCCGCTCTCAAAACAATCAAATTTTCACTTCCTCTACTAGTGATAGAAACCTTCACCTGAACATTTGCAACAAACCAGAAGACAATAGATAAATTCAAAATATTTCAGTGGGGAATTCATAAGATTTTTTTTTTCGTATGAAGGAGGAACAAGGCAGAAATGTCAATCATTTTAAGAGCACACACAAATTGTTAGACACCTATTTGACTGAAAAGCATCAAATATTACATGAAAAGTCTCTGTGCCGGAAAAACAGGCCATTGCCGAATTATTAGGCATGCTTCAAGCACAGAAATCCTTGATGTCTGAATTTGTAAGAATCTATTTGGGTGATAGGCCAACGCATATCATGAAAATTAGAGGCCCTTAATTTTTGCTGGTCAGTCATAGAAGCATTCATGCGCCTCTAGAAGGCAGGTATTCCATTTTGGATAAATTACAATATCAAAGCAACATGTTCATACAGTTCACAAAATTTCTTCTCGAGTCAACTCAAGTTCTTTAAACCTCACTTGACATGGCAACAGGACAAGGTACGTAATGCATTCCTAAATTCTTTCTCTTGGCTTAAACCCCAAATTGCGGTTCTATGGTTTGAAAAGGTTAAATATACTTGTACACTGACAATCATAGCTTCCCCCTGGCATTGCACTACCTGTTCTATCAACAATCAATGAAGTTGACACATCGATACCAGTCTACCAGCATGAATAGAAGTCCCCTACTATCAGTTACAATTGAGCTGCTGGTTTTTTAGAAATTTTTTTAAAGTTCTACTTCTTAATTTTTCATTGTTTTAGATTCTTATCATCGATTCCCTTCTTTACATTCTTATATAAGAGATCAGTTCCTCCCACCTCAATATCTAGAAAAGCTAGTCTAATCCACGATAGTACTGCAGAAAATGAACTAAAAGAACCAGCAAATAACAAAGGATCATAATACATAAGGGAAAAATAATCCATATTATTAGTGCAGCTTTAAAAGTGGAGCAGAAATCGATGCTCCTCCATAACCTTTTCAATTACTATTTCACATCCGTCATAAATACCTTTTTGTCTTCTTTTTCTTTGAGTTGGATTTTTGTTTTCTCTAGATGAACAAAATCCGGAGCAGAAATTGTAACACTAAGCGAGCCTTTCCCCTTGTTCTGAATTAACAGTGAAAGATCTGGAGATTCTAGAAATAGAACTGAAGTCAATCCAGATATTTCAAACAAACAATAAACAAAAGCTTTTTCAGTTTCATGACAAAAAACTGTTCATAATAATGATAATTCCCATACTGTATACTGAAATTTTCTAAAAGCATAACAACAAGTGTTACCAGGACTTGTATCGACTCAACACTCCAAAGGTAATTTAAGTTAGCTGATTCAAATTGTAATCAAAACCTCAATTTGATGAAAAACTTCAAAAAAGATTGCCATTGATACCAATTTACTTCAGGGTTCGAGATGTTAAGAATCAAGAACATGCGAATTTCACTACCTTTATCCTCAAATTAAACTTTTGAAGTCTTTCAAATGGATTTTCTCAACCGTTCTCATGATTTTAGTTGCAAGAAACTTGAACAGCTTCTTGATAGACAAAGAGATTACAAGCAAGAATCACAAAATTCGTTAACAGGAAAAAGGCCAGTTTATGAAGTCTGCTTCATACACGTATAAAAGCAGACATCAGAATGGTTATCCAAGTAAACACCGGAACAGGTAACATTATCAAAACAAAGATTAAACACGTTCCAATTAAACCAAATACTTACCATTTCCTGGGACTCTTAAACAAGCAACCAACTTGTTCTCCTCATCCGTGCACTTATTAGATTGATCACATTCTTCAACACGAGGACCCTCCTTCCTCGACTGAGTATCCCCTTTATCGTTCTTCTCTTTAGACAAATCCTTGGATTCTACCCCGCTACTCGAATCCTCCTTTTTACTATGATCACCCTTCTTTGCTTGAGATTCCTCACTTGAATTATCCTTACCCTCCTTCGCATTATCATTATCTTTGGACCCAGACTGGCTATCCATCTTATTCTTATTCACATCATCAGCAATGCTCTCCTCAGATTTATGATCTTGACCTCCCTTTTCCTTTCCTTTATCATCCTCAGTAGAATTGGTTTCTAGGTTTGACCCTCCTGCTCCTTTTGAACTATAAGTAGTAACATCCACTTTTGGATTTAAACCAGTGCTTGCACTTTCCTAGTTCAATCAAATCCATAATCAATTAATCTAAATAAAAAGAAAGTACACTTAAGAGATAACAGGACTACCAAGCAAAGTCTAATTCTTTATGAGTTACCTTTGAATCAGCAAGAGAGCAGATAACAACTGCAAGTAGTACAAGAATCAGACCCAGAAAGCGAACTTGATTTGTTTTCATGTTTTGAGATAAACCCAGTTTGTTATACTAAAAATTGATACTGTTCACATAAAATCAAAGCAAAACAGGAAAAAAGAGAGTTCAGATTTTTACATCAGTCTTGAAGAAACAGAAGAAGAAAAGCAAAGAGCTTAATCGAGGATGAAGTATATGCTAACCTATGATGTGACAGTACCGGTTGTTTGCATCTATTTTGGATGATTTTGCTGCTTGAATCTTTCAGGACACAAGCTATGATTCTCATGGAGCTGAGCTACTAAGCAAAGAAGAGATTTCTTTTTATGTAGGGTTTGGCAGTTGAAATAGATACGAGGTACATATACTTGACCTTAATTTCTTCGGTTTTGCACCTCCACCCTAAGTTTTTTAATTAATATATTTTTTAACATAACATGAAAGTCAAAACAATTACAGGTTGAGATCTCAACACCCTTTTTTTAATTAAAATTAATTAATATAAAATAAATCTATGTAAATTCCAAGCACAAAAAAATTTTATTTGAAAAATTAAATTAAAAAATAATATATATTATACTTTAAAACTTAATTGAGATGATTTTTTTTACATTCCCATTCCCTTCCTTGTATAGTTAGTTTTTGTATGTAGTTTTAAACATGCATATCGACAAGTACCTTTTTTTTCTAGGTTTTTATTTGATCATAAGAGTTTTATAAGTAAATTAAAATTAAATTTTTTCTTCAAACTATTTAAAAACACCCACATAATTGGCTATTGTATTGTAAGATTTATAACCTAAAGCAGCTCTGAGATCACAAAGTGAAAGCTAAACGGCAACTTCAAAACCCAAGCACAGAATATACTTACCCTTGCTGAGCGATATCGAATAAAGCAGATAAGGTCTTCGCAGAAAGCTATATCCCTTCCCAGAAATGGGCCGATGTTAAAGTTTCCATCGAGGTTAAGATCTTATTATCAAGGATCTTGAGATCCGTTTGGATAGTTAGGAATTCAGAATTAGAGGCTTCATGCAAGTCATGATCCTCTGTCTTTCTGCAACGAGCCCATAACTCACGGCATCAAGGAGGGCCGATTAAATATGAAATCAGGATATATAATGGCCTTGTTGCTGGGCTTGGAGTGATGAGGTCTGAAGACTTGTCCACTTTCGAGGCCACCTATAGTATTTAGGTCGATCATTGCTGCTTCTTCTTCTTCTTCTTCGTATTCCTGTTTTTTTTTTTTCTTCCCTTTCTTTCAGCGGTGAGAATATGACTAGACCAGGTTTTCTTTTGTAATATTAAATGTACATGTAAATGTTAAGGAAATCACGTCGGTTACAAGTAAAAAAAGAGAGTTGTTTATCAATACATCCATAACTCATATACACGTCTAGATTTTCTAATCGAAAATGATGTCTATCATTATATATTGACTCTTATAAAAGATAAAAACTTAAAGCAAATGCAGTTCATTCATCATCTCAAATACAAATTAATAGCTTCTAACTTGATGAATTGGTGTGTGTGTGTTAAGTTCATGTTAAAAAAAAAAAAGAGCAAAAGATAGAGTAATAACCATAGTTTTCAGACCCGATCTGGTCCAAGGCCCGGGTTCCTGGTTTTGACCGGGTCGCTCGGGTCAATTTTTTTTTAAAAAAATAAAAACGACGTCGTTTTAGTAAAAAAACAAAAGTCAATGAGTAGTAACCGGGTTTTTGATCAAGTCGTCGGGTCAGCCTGGTCACACCGAGTTTTTTCTTCAACCCGGCCCGATTCCAGCCCCAGGTCGGCCGGGTCCCAGGTCGACTCGCCGGGCTGGGCCGAGTTTTAAAACTATGGTAATAACCCATCATACACGGGCTTGAAAAAATATCAAGTCCAAATAACATGGGTTTGACTTTTTAATTTCCAGACCCAACATCTTTGATTCAGTTACACAATGAGACCAAGTGCTCGACAGACCCAACATCATTGGGCTCAACTATACACTAAGTCCAAGTACATATAAGTCTGGCAAGATGTCAGACTCAACATCTTTGGACTTGGCTATGTATTGAGTTCAAGTACATGTTGGTCTGGTGAACTACTAGACTCATCACCCTTAAGCTCGAGATCATTCCAGGTCCAAATGCAAATGAAATTAACAATCATTATAGGTTCCATATTAGGTCACGAGGCTTTATTTGTTTATTTTTATGGCTCTTAACATAAAACATTAAAAATCAAGAATAATTATTTCTTTATATCCCTAGGTATATAGAAGTCTTTTAAGAACCTACCATATTTTTTTAACATTAAAATCGTGTAAGAAATATATATCCCTTATTAATGTTTTATAAGAAATATTTATCTCTCATTAACGTTATTAGAAGAAAATAAAATTTCAATATCTCCATTCAAGTAACATTACAAGGTTTATAGGATATGTATATCCTCTAAACCACTCAAGTAAAAAATTCATATTTTTAATATTCTTTAAATACTCATATTTTTATTCTTAAAGCATTTGTCATTCTAAACAAATAATTTTATTCTTAAAATGTAACACTTATTTATATGTATAATGTAACAAACATTGTTTTGTGGATTCACCCAAATAGTTTTACTCTGCTTTTAGATCCTAAACTACGGGGCATAGGGGTGAGCAAAAAAAACCGAAAAACCGATTAAACCGAGAAAACCGGAAAAAAAAAACCAAAAAACCGAACCGAAAAAAACCGATTACATTTTTGAAAAAACCGGCCGGTTCGGTTCGGTTTCGGTTTTATAAGCAAAAAACCAAAAAAACCGAATCGAACCGAAACGAAACTGACAAAAAACCAGAAAAAACCGAGCCAAACTAGAAAAACCGAGCCAAAACCGAAAAAACCGAGCCAAACCGGTTTAAACCGGTTTTTTCCCTAAAAAACCAAACCAAACCGAAACCGGTCGGTTTGACCTGGTTTCGGTTCGGTTTTTTTTCAAAAAAACAAAAATTTTAGTTTGGTTACTTTTTTTGATAAAAATCGAACCGAACAAAAAATGATCCTTGGCGTGTCATCATCACGTTTTTATGCCCTTTTTTTGCTGCATTATCTTAGAGCATATTGTTTCCTCCATATGTACTGGTAATGACGCTTATTTAATTAAAATTTTGTTTATTTTCTTAACAGGATGATTCGTATTTGGAGAGTTACATTGGTACCAATGGAGTGGGTTTTGTAAGCTGTGATCTTTACACTTTTTTTTAACTTCAATCATATAATTATAGGGTTTATTTCGCTGCATTCATGATATTTGGGGTTTTTTTTTTTAATTATAAAACCCTCAGTTCATTCATTTTTTATTTTTATTTTTAAAACTAATCAAGTATCCTAGTTTTTTTGGGGTAAAGTTCTTTGAGTTATTTCTCTAAGCTCTATTTCTTTTTTCATTGCACCTTAATGTTTTTTTTTTCAATTATTTGTTGGGTGATTACAAGGAACTTTGCATTCAATAGACCTGTTGTTTATTTGTTGATTTGGATTTGTTAGCTGGTTTAGGTGTAACCCTTTTCTTCGCCTCTGGCTTCTTTGCTTTCTGCCTTTTTTCCTGTTGTTATTATTAGTTATTATCTATTAGTGGATGTCTTAGCTGGGTCTTTAAAAGCTCTTTAGGGTCTACTGTGTTCTTTGTTGCTTTTTGGTTACCCTTTTCTCTCTTATTTGTGTTCGTTTATGTTTTTCTTCAAGCCCTTCAGATCTTTTTTTCAGATTAAACTCAGGGCGATGTCTTGATTATTTGGAGCCATGTTATTTGTCAATGCAAAGCTCATGCAAGTTTACAATGCTCGGAAATTGTTTTGGCTTTTTTTATACTAATATCATCCATGTATTGTATTGTTGCTTTTCATACTAATGCCACCCATGTACAATATGTTTTTGAATTCATCCATGTGTTTTTGGCTTTTTTCTACTAGTTTGTTTCTTGAAAATTGGTGTTTTGGTTTGATACTAAGAAGCTTTCCTTTGAATTTTTTGTTTTTTTCTAAGATTTTTTCCCCTATACTGCACTGGAAGCAAAATTGATGTTATGGATTTTGGCTCAGAATATCTTTTGCCTTTTGATTGTGATAATGTGTTGGTTTTATTAAAGTGGTAGGTTTTGAGAGGGTTTTTGGATAAAGATGAGCGGAGAGAGAGAGAGGAAATCTACTGTTTGTGCGATTTCTACGGTTTTATGATCCGTGGGAGAATAGCTTCAGTTGGTGCGACAACTTCCATGAATGGGTACCTTGCAGCAATTGATGATACTGTTTTTGCATGAAGCTTACGTATGTGAAGAAAAAAAATTCCTTGACCTTATGATAAATTGGAACACCATGTTTATTTCTTGATTAAAGTGAATTTTGTATAAGATAAAAAGTTGTTTGTTACAGTAATTTCTGAAATCTTTGGCTATGATTTATAGATGGATGAGGCTCTTGGAAGGACTGCATCTCAAACTCAAGAGTTGTCTCATTGTCATTCCGTGATGGTGGTGTTTTCAAAAAACAACCACCGGTGTTTGGTGCTCCCGCTGGTGTCAAATTCCATGAGGAAATGCAAACCTCTTCTCTAAGACAACTTCTGCTTCTTTTCTGCAGAAAATATCTCTAAGATACGATGATTCAACAGATTTCAGTGTTTTGTCCAACATTTTTCCAGGTTTTCCCTAAACTTTACAATTATACCTTAACGTGTTTTCTTTTTTTCCTTAAAAGGATTGCTGGTCTGCGCTAGAAATGATGGAGGCCACCCTGAGATGCTTGCCCGGCCACCAGAGCATGCTATGAAGTATATCTATCTATCATCTTCTTTACTGTGTTCACATTATCAAGCCACATGAGGGTTGACTAGAGCAAGCTAGCTAGCAGTGGAAATAACGTCAATACATTCACCTAAAAATTGGCAGCATCATTAACTAATTAGATGAGCTAATTATAATCCTAACACCTTATCTCAATCTATGAGCTACATGGCAATATCCATGTGGCGTCGGCATACACGTCGGTCGCATTGCACTCAAGTCAACTTAACCTAATTTGAGGATTTAATGCGAGCAGGACAGCAAGTATCAATCTTAGCTTTGAATAAACAAGGAACAAATTAATTTCAGGGATCAAGGCTACCTAGGAAAGGTTGTTATCATGGATAAACAGGAGCATATAAATAGTTGGGTGGCGCGGTCTGAAATTTTTTAAAGGTAAGACCTGGTATAAAGCTGTACAATGTAAAAGTGTTTTTGATATCGTGCTATATTTTTTTTAAAATATATTTTACTTAAATATGGATTGAAATAAATTTTTTTTATTTTTAATATCAATATATTAAAATTATCAAAAAAACATTAAAAATATTAATTTAACTTTTTTTCCATACCAATTACACTTTTAAAACATACACAAACACAAGGAGAAGAACAATACCAAACGGATTGAAGGAAATCTTAACGGTTTGTGTACGAGAAAGAGTTTAATTTCATAACCATACCAGCTTAGGCAACTGTTATCATTACTAAATGAAAAGAGCTAATCAGTTAGATGTTAAGAAGATTCTATAGTTTAAGCCTTAAGGGGTTTCCGTGTAATTTCAAGTTTGAGTTATGTGGTTGCTTATATGATAACCACTAGAAGTTTACATGATCGTTAACTTCAAGGCTCGTGGAATTAGTCGAGATGCGTCTAAACTGGTCCGGACACCTATGTTAATAATAATAAAAAAAAGATTCTATAGTTTTCAACTTAAGATTTTTTTTCGATCAGCTGATTGTTTCAAAATCCCAATCATTTATTTAAGATACAAGAATTTAAAATATTTGAAAGAAATTGTATTTAGTGATTATGTTTTTAATATGTATTAAAAATATATCCAACAATATTCAATTTGAATTTGAATGATTGGATTCAACAAGTAATATCAGAGGAATATTCCAATCACTTTGATCCTAGAAAATGATTTCTTTTTTTATTTAAAATGTTTTTTTAGCACTATATTTGCTTGATAAACAATGCAACGACATCGATTATCTTCCAGAAAATTGTATTCATGCAGCTATTTTACAAAATAAACTTGACCTTTGATCTGAATCATCGTCAACTACCTTGACATGTACATTTTGAAATCTATTTGTTGAAATAGCTTGATCTCCTCTTAATAAATTCTCACAAACCAACATCAACGGTGCAAAATACCTCAATCAGACAACAAATGATGTAAAAATATTTCCTGATGACAAGACAACTCATCGGAATGAATGGCGAGACTGCTCTTGTTTCCTTCCACCGCTATGTTTGACCTTTAAGGGTGCATTAATGAGCCCATGGATGACGATATTTTTGCGAGACGGAAGCAAAATATACGCTTGAGCTCTGTACAATTCGACGGTCGATTTTTTTTCCTCCCTTCACGCTCATTTGCGTTTCATACTAGAGAATCAAAGAAGATGGAAATCATTGGCATGCTTGGTTCATACACGGCATCAGATTAATTAATTAATTAATCAGAATACGGATTTATCCAAATAGATATAATTATTTTAAATGATTGAGATTATTTTCTGTTTTTGATAGTTGATAACGTGATATATCGTACATATTTATAAAATTCTAATTATTGAATTTAAACTAATAGTTAGATTTTATTTTATTTTATCTTAAAATCAAATAACCTTAATTTCAAGTGTCACTTATAATTATATATTTGAATAACTATCCATTAATTATCACATACGAATTCGAGTTAGTTTTAGCAAATGATTTTGATTTCGATTTTGATTCAACTACTTAAATTTATAAAAATACAATCCATCATATGAAATCTTCCAGGTAGCTAAATGTTTGATGAATTGAATTTTTCAGGTCATGACTTGGTGTTCGTTCCAGACAGAGCTTACAATCATGAACATATCATCGAGTTATGGAGAAGACAGTATAGGCAAGCCTAGAATGGACATTAATTAACAGTACTGCTTACAAATTATTATGTTAATTTTCCTTACTCGTTTCATTAAAGCATATATCAGTTCCTAAGAAGGGATCGAGTGAGTCAGGAAACCCTCTTAATTTTGATTTAATGTTTTATGCTATTAATTAATTTACTCTATATACAAGGTTTCATCTATATATCTGCAATCGATATTAATGTATATGGTTTTTCTAGATGGAAGACATGGTCTTTTTGCTTTATTTTCTGATTTGTTCTTGGGTTTTGTTTGGATTTTAGGACAGATTGAAAGATTGTTGCTGCTCCTATATATATATATATATATATATATATTGAAATTATAATAACATCTTCTAAAATATATATATATATATATATATATATATGCTGTTAATTTTGGATCGTTATTTGTTTGTAATAAATCAATAACAGGAAGCAGAAACAATTACCATTTTAAATAAGAAAAAAAACCGGTTGGCCAAAGATTCTTTTTCGCTCATCAGTTTCTAAAAATAGTTCTTAATTCAAGGGAAAATTGAGCGAAGAAAAAAAATCATAATACACTTTAAATGGAAAACTTATAATGTTTTTAACGTTTTTTCATGGTCCATTAATGTTAATGAACAAGATTGAAATATATGATATAAATTGAAATTAATTATATAAACGATGTAAAATATAATTTAGGAAATATATAGCTAATATATAAAATATTCACGAGTTCAAGCTACGTGATATTTTTTATAATTTCGCGAGGAGAAATTAATAAACAGAATAATTAATTGCCTCCCATGTGACTTCGGGGTCATCAAGTAAAAGAAAAGGTGACTTGTTTTTTATTTTTTTGAGTTTTAAAATATTTTTTTTTATTTTTTATTTTTATATAATGTGCTGATATGAAAAATAATATTTTAAAAATAAAAAATATTATTTTAATATATTTATTAATAAAAAATATTTTAAATAACAATTACTGCTGTATTTCTAAACATCTATGGACAAGTAAAGGAAAGATGAAAGGTAGCAAAATCAGATGATTCAAATGATTGTGTTCGAGAATGATACTCTGTGGAAACTTAAGAACCACATATATATATACCTTCTTCCCATCGTACGTATGGAGTATGGACTCCCTTGTGGGATCCCAATCACATGCCAATACTCCATGAACATCATGGTGATACTGCCACGAAACATGGGGCCCGTTACTGCACAGCTTTGGCCCCCTTCTTGATATCACTGAGGTCAGCGTGAAATCACGCTTCCAAAAGCGAAACGAGTCAAACGACGCAGTATAGAGCGACGAGAAATTGAGAGAGATAATGGCCTCTCCGGGGACCGCGAATAAAGATAAACCGACAAGTGGCTCTAGTACAGCGACGTGTCTGGATCATGAGACTGCACCACTTGGATAGTCGGCGGGGCCAGCTGGCTGTGTTCCTGTGGCCAAGTCCACAAATCTAGATACTGACAAAACACAACTTTTTGGAAAGTCAATGCAATAAAGTTGTGGAGGTAAATTACCATTTGACCCATTCTAAAATCCAGTCTCAAGTCGAAAGAGTACAATTACTTCTATGCCCCTTCGGATCTATATTGTGTCCGCGTGAGAAAAAAACATCTAACCCTTAGAATCTGGATTGAACGGAAGGACACGATATAAGCCTATAGAAGAAAAGAGGAGCAGTGGTAGCTCACTCGACAAAAGAGATGGGGAGAAGTGATTCTCCCAACGATGAGAGGGTGGTGATTATTTGTCTGTTTTCCTTACCAATAAAAATATCTAATTGCGCGGTGAATATTATATATGTATATATATGAAAAAAAAATTTATAAACGACAATTACTTCTAAAACAAGCAGTAAGGTGATGCCACAGTACCGTATCTTCAAATGTGTGGCACATCCTTATTAATTTCTTGTGTAAATTTGTCAGGTCATCCAGTCCAGAACTGACTTGGAGGTATTTATCTCCACTCAAAATTTGATTGCTAGTTGTCCGGTCTGGCCCGAACAGTTATGACTTTTTATTATTTAAATTTGACCCTACTTTTTGGTTTCTCAGACTGTATTATATTATACATATTTTTTTCTTTGATCTATATAGTATCTATATCCGGTTAAATTTATGCTGATGGGAGATGATGCATGGAGGACGATTCTCATCCCTCTCAATCTCTTAAATTTGAAAGGAAAGCCTTGGTGGGTTGTTCCAGTTGTTAGATTTATGCATTGTTGCGCAAGTGAGGGCAAACTTGGACATGCAGCGAGGGAGAGAAGTGAAAACCTAGAACGTAAGGGCAGAAAGATACCATGAAGATTAGGACAATACTATAGAGGATTGACTGACTAGGTGCAAACGGTTAGGTCTGTTCACATGCAAACACATTGTTTTTTGGCCTTCGAAGAAACGTGTCTTTCTCGAACTTTGTCTTTCATAGCTCTGTATCATTGCCTACCTTTACGTATTTAATGCACCACACTGAGCTGGGTCCCATTTGGATGTGGATTCGGTAGCTTTCTGAGCTGATGTGATGACCCCTCTGAATAAAAGTTCTTGCCAGCTTCGTTCAATCAATCAGTGGTGCTGTGGTGGTGTACTGTGCAGTTACTTGGCTTGGTTTCTTTGGGTCTCTAACGTCTCCCTTGCTAGCCACCAAGACTAAAATGGCTGATATCTTGATTTTGGCTTGTTTACGAGAAATCTCGATTCATTGTTTTCGGCTGCGCATTCAAATTTAAACTCTCGATTTTTCGTTAAAAGCCTCAAAATGTTGCTTCCTGTGGTTTCTTCGGGTGCATTGGTAATAAAATAACAAATAATAAATAAAGATTAATTTGGGCTTAATCTTAATTACTTTGGGCTTGTTCATGAGAAATTTGATTCACTATGTTTTCAGATGTGCGTTCAAATTTCAATTCCTGGGTTTCATTGAAGGCTTCGAAATTTTGCCTTTTGCGGTCTCCTCGGATGTACTGTAATTAAATAATAAATAGCACGTAAAAAAAACATTTTAAAAAAATCCAACGATAAAGATTTTAGATTTTCATTGAAAGATTTGGTTCAAACTTTAAGAGAGATTAAATAGAGATTTAGAGTAAGTTTGGCATTATTAATTTATAAAAATGAATTTTGACTTCGTGTCATAAGTTAAAAATTATTTTTTAGAAATATATAACTTATAATTAAAATAAGATAAAATAACTATAAGTTAAGAGTATGATAAAAATAACTTAAAATATTTTTTTTCAAGAATAGATGTACCTAGTATAAACAAAATTCATAGGTTAAAAGTTAAAAAAGACACTAAATAAAATACTTGACTTAATTTTATAATAAACTTCTGATTCGAGTCAAAAGTTATTTTTACCAAACATATATATATATATATATATGATTTTTTTTATGAGTTAGAAATTAAATAAAAAACTTAGATCAATTTACAAAAGAAAAAGAAAGTTTGTTCTTACAATTCATTTCAGAGACCTTTTCCTCGAGTAATTATTGATAAGTAAAACAATTTCTATATATCCCCAGTACCATATTTTAACCGTTAATAATTTCCAATAGTTATTGAATTACACAATGATTATTTAAACATTTTCTTATTCGTTGTGAATATTTTCTTCGACAAGGACTTTATTTATGATGAATCTTAAACAAACTAACTAAACATTACTTTCATATTTCACATGTAAGAATATTATATAGTTAAGGTTGAATTAAGCAGTTGCTATGATTCCCTCTTGCATAGTTGTCCGAGGAGTCACTCCCATCCCATTGGATATTTAGATCGGATCACCTCATCAAGGTGTCCAAAAAAAGTCTTGTCATCAACATAAACATTACACATGCATCATTTATTTTCTACAACAAAACAGTCAAATCGTCCTTGAAAACTTTCAAGTGTTCAAGACATGTGATAACGTGGGAAAATGCAATCATATAGATGTGAAACCACCGAGGTAAGGATGTGGTTCAAAAGGTTTTCATGGTCAAATTTCGGCAAATTTCCGGTTAGATAAAAAACTAAAATGCCTTACGGTGTTTATTGTTTAGTCGTTAACACATTTAGAAAATACTATGGATAGTATTGTGTATTTTTTTAATAATTCATTTTGATTCTTGAATTTTTATTTTGTGTGATTTGATCCTTATTGAAGGTCAATTTTACCTGAATTCTTAGTCAATTCTGAAATTAAAAAAAAATAGACTAAAATAAAACGAACCTAACCATGGATGGTGCGCTAGTGATTGTACGAAAAATACACTTAGGTCATCAATCTTTAAAAATAGTGTAATGTGTACAATTTAGGTTCTTTTAAATTTTAAAAAATAAATTTTGATACACAAGTTCATTTGTATTATTTGTCAGTCTTTGGTTAGAGAGATAAGAGAGAGAAAGGTTGCTGGATTCTGACGATGTGAGAGAAAGTTATCGTTCACTTCATTTTCGGCCACTGAAATGGGTTTCCTTGGTGTTTATGAGTTCCATGAAATAAGAGAGGTTCCATGGTGGTTCTTCAGAGCCTTAATATTGAATGAAAAAAGATCTTAATTGAGACCAAAACTAAATCGGTTTGATTTCAGGTTTTTGAACCATTTTGGTGTTTGAAGTGGATATAATGGTTTGTAGGTGTCATAAGAGTGTTGGTAAGGTATTTTCAGGTTGAAATAGCTTGAAAATTATGTTTTTTTTTGGTCAAATGACTAGCTATCTGATTTTTCGGACATCACTATGATGCTGAAATCTAGGCTTGCACATGACATGTTGTCTGCCTTGGTGAGCGACGTGTCACCTGCTTTTTTTTTTTTTCCTTAGGCTTGCGAGTCTGGGTTTTTTTTATCCCTTCTTTTTATATAGGTTAAGTATAAATTTAAGGGGAGAAAATATTGAACCAGATTGAGTTCATGGTCCGGGTCACGAGATTGACGAGTTAAGCAACAACAACCAGGATATTATTTTTTTATATTAATTTTTTTTACTAATATCTTTCTTTGATATGATTTTAAAATTTTTGTTTTAATTAATATCTCTCATCTGTGATTTTTTTTTCTTATTTAATCTTTTTTGAATAGAGATTGTTTTTTGATGGTATTGTGTGTATTTAATTTTTAAAAAGATTATTCCGATTCATCTATAATTTTTTATATCTTTTGTATACAAGAACTTTATTTTTGAAAATAAAAAATGTTTATGTTCAGATAATATTTTTGATATATGCGGTCTTACATAATATTTTTTTCACTTTTATTTTATTTAATCAATTTAATATATGTATCTATTTTTAATATCATTTGATTGGGTTAAAAATTAATTTTAATAAACCAATTTAGTAAACACAACCGGAAAAATATTCCGTCTTACAAGATTAACTATCTTGATTTTTTCAGTTTTATTTTTAGTTATCATTAATATCTTTTTTTTTTTCATTTATTAACATACATAGTTCTTGATTTATTTGATTACATATATGCATGAGCTTTTCAGTTTACACTTGAATTTCTTTTATGTACAAATATAGTTTTGAAAAAATCTGTATATATAATTTTTTTATAAAAAAAAAACATCTGACTTGCGACGAAGCACAAATCAAACGGCTAGTAATAGTTAAAGTTGCACATGAAGAGAGAGTGAAAAGGAAAAGAATTCATCTTTTGCGTGTAAAACCGAATAGATTCTTATGGACCTTTAGACGTTGCATTCCCGAAATACTTGGTGGTCGGATCTACTTCAAGGGATTCCATTTTGGTTGAGCTTTCTTGATTCTATGTACAATCCCCCGTTTTTATTTTTGCTTATTAGTATGTTTTTTTCTTAAATATTGGCAAAATAATACAATTTAAAAAA